>ERZ1740059.258-NODE-258-length-29513-cov-7.052549_pt1 | contig 29513 bp, 25 predicted proteins | sample MGYA00581744_ERZ1740059 | MGnify/ENA primary metagenome ERZ1740059 (study PRJEB43018, sample SAMN04849738) | marine metagenome | isolation source: floating plastic debris | place: Pacific Ocean | collected 2008-08-28 | study: EMG produced TPA metagenomics assembly... | reverse complement strand
CGTCGGCGCCCTCACCGTTCGTGCGTGCGAGGGCGCGACCGGCGCGGAGGGCCGCGTCGGCCCGCACGGCCGGGGGGAGGCGCGCGTCGAGCAGCGCTCCATACGCTGCCGCCGCCGAGGAGAGCTCATCCGCCGCTTCGAGGGCACGGGCCTCCCGATAGGCGGTGCCCGCCTCGGGCGCCTGCGCGCGCGCCGGCGGGGTCGACGCGACGATGAGCAGCAGCGAGGCGCAGCGGAGGCGGTGCCGCATCAGGGGAGCGGTAGCACGGGGTCGCTGGCGCACGGGAAGGGAACGGCGGGGCGGGGCCGGCGCTTCCGCCGCGCAGGGGACGGGTCAGGGTCGCGGCACGTTCCAGGCGTCGAAGATCGGGGTCACGTCGGCGCCGGTGGTCCGCTCCATCAGATCGTGGACGAAGACCCAGCGTGGAAGAAAGCCCGGGACCTGGCCCGGGGTGAGCGCGTTGAGGCCGCGGAAGAAGTCCGCGTAGTGGTCGAAGCCACGGTGCTCGCGCAGCTCGAGGAGAAAGCAGAGCCCCTCCCAAGGGTCCCAGTCCTCGGCGTAGGGGAAGGGGCCGTCCGCGCAGCGCGCGAGCTGCGGATGGAGCGCGATGCCCAGGCGCTCGAGCGCGTGCACCGAGAAGACGTTCGGCCAGGCCTCGAGGCTCCGCTCCTGGTAGTTCCAGGCGCCGTTCACGAAGGTGAAGTCGTGGCCCATCTCGTGGACGAAGCCCCAGATCTGCGCCTCGTCAGCGGGTACGCCCGCGCGGCTGATGCGGTCCTCGTTCGTGAGCGACACGAGGCCGAGCGCCATGCGGATCGGGTTGCCGGCGAGCATGTAGCCAGGCTGCGTACCGTCGGGGAAGAAGCGCAGCCGCTGACCCTGCTGGGGCACCGCGCCTCGCAGCTCTTCATGAAGCTCGTAGGCCTCGTCGAGGCGGTCGAGCGCCGCTCCGAGCCCGTCCCGGTCGGCGAGCGCCGTCTCGACGGGCAGCGTCGCGATCACGTGCTCGCCGGCGAGCTCGACCCAGCCCGAGGCGACCTCCGCGTAGGGGAAGTCGGCCACGGCCGCGCGGGGCACCGTGGGCACGGTGGCGCCGACGCCCGCATCCGCGCGCACCGTCACGCTCCGGGCGCCGGTCGCGCGGCGCCGCGTCTCATAGGTCTCGCCGAGGTCGTTGCTCGGCAGCATGCCCACGAAGAGCAGCCCGTCCCGCGGGGCCGTGACCGTCGCCGTCCCCTCCACGCAGGTGATCTGCTCGTCCTCGTAGTGGAGCCCGATGCGCGCCACGAGCTGCCCCGTCAGGCAGCTCGAGTGGTCGATGCCAGCGGGCGCGCCGAGCCCGAGGGACCATTCGCCGCCCTCGTCGATCACCGTCGCCGTCTCGCCTTCGCGGAGGAAGAGGCCCGTCTGGACCCAGTTCTGCGCCGCCGGCACGGCGAAGCGGTGCTCGCCATAGGCCTCGTTGGCGCCGACCGGAACGCAGGTCCAGGCGTCGCTCGCGTAGCAGGGTCCCTCCGGCGCGCCGCCGTCACCCGCGTCTAGGGCTCCGGCGTCGACGGGGCGCATGTCCGGCGGGGCCAGGTCCGCTCCCGCGTCGGCCACTCTCGCATCTCCGGGGCCTGGTCCCGCGTCGGAGCAGCCGACCCAGGTCACGCAGGCCCCCACGATGACGCTGAGCGCTCGCATCCACGCAGCCTACCCCGAGCGGGCCCGATGCCGTCGGGTCGTGCGCGTTGGCCAATCGCGGTGGCGCAGGCTACGAAGCGGGCGTGCGTCCCGGAACTCGCAGCGCGCTGAACGCGAGCGCCTTTCTCCTCGTCGCGCTCTCGGCGTGCACGCCGGCGGTGGGAGACAGCTGCAACGACTCGTCCGATTGCTCGGTCACGGGCGATCGCATCTGCGACGTCGCGCAGCCCGGCGGCTACTGCACGGTGCTCAACTGCCAGCCGGACACCTGCCCGCGGGGCTCCGTCTGCGTGGAGTGGCGCGGGACGCCGGACCGCACGGCGGTCTCGTACTGCATGGACGCCTGCGGCCGCCGCCAGCGCCCGGACCAGGGCGACTGCCGGAACGGCTACACCTGCCGCTGGCTCGACGACCCGAACGACCGGCTCATCGGGCCCGACGGCGCGCCCCTGGCCCGCATCACCGATCTGGTGAACGACCGGGACCAGTTCCCCATCTGCGTCGCCGACGACCCGGAGCTCGACGGCATCGAGGATGGCGAGGATACGGGCGGCGGGCGCTTCGTCGACATGGGCGCCGCGACGCCCTGAGCTTTTGCCCGGCGCGGGGTCGCCGCCGGGTAGGCTGCGCCATGGCCGGGTATCTCGCCCGGCGCCTTTCGCGCGCCCTCCTGACGGCCTTCGGGGTCGTGCTGCTCGTCTTTCTCCTGGTGCGCCTCGTCCCCGGGGACCCCGTGGACGGAATCCTCGGGGAGCAGGCGTCTCCGGCGCAGCGCGCGGCGCTCCGCGAACGCCTGCACCTCGACGCGCCGCTTCCGGCGCAGCTCGCGGCGTTCCTCGGCGATGTGGTCGACGGCAGCTTCGGGACCAGCTTTCGTCGGCCGGACCGCACCGTGGGCAGTCGCATCGCCGAGGTCGCGGCGCCGACGCTGCGGCTGGCCTTGGCGTCGCTCGGGCTCGCCCTCGCGCTGGCGCTGCCCCTCGGGGTGCTCGCGGCGTCCCGCCGGGCCACGCGGACGGATCGGTGGGTGGGGCTGCTCGCCGCCGCGGGGCTCGCGATCCCGAACGTGTGGCTCGGCCCGCTGCTCGTGCTCGCCTTTGCCATCGCGCTCCCGATCTTGCCGCTCCCGGGAGACGAGGCGCCGGGCGCCCTGGTGCTCCCGGCCGTCACGCTCGGCACGGCGCTCGCGGCGACGCTCATGCGCCAGACCCGAGCGGCGACGCTCGAGGCGCTCGGTCAGCCCTTCGTGCGCGCGGCCCGCGCCCGCGGCCTCTCGCGCGGCGTCGTGCTGCGTCGCCATGCGCTCCGGAGCGCCCTCCTCCCCGTGGTCACCGTGGCCGGCGCGCAGCTCGGCGGCTTGCTCAGCGGCACGGTCGTCGTCGAGACGATCTTCGAGCGGCGCGGCCTGGGCACGCTCTTCGTGGAGGCCTTCTTCGCGCGGGACCTGCCCGTGGTGCAGGGCTGCGCGCTGGTCATCGCGCTCAGCTGGGTCTTCGTGAACCTCGCCCTCGATCTGCTGACCGACGCCCTCGACCCGCGCGCCCAGGAGGCATCATGAGACCGCGCGTCACGAGACCGCGCGGCGCCACGAGATCGACGCGCGCGTCGCTCCGCGGTCCGCTCGCGCTCCTGGTCGCCTTCGTCGCGCTCGGGATCGCCCTGCCCTTCGTGGCGCCGGAGCCCGGCTTCGCGCTCCGGGAGAGCTTTGAGCCGCCGTCGGCCGCGCACTGGCTCGGCACGGCCGACAACGGCGTCGACGTGCTCGGTGCGCGCGCCCGAGGGGCACGCCTCGCCGCCTTCGTAGCGCTCGTGGTGACCGGCCTCGCCGTGTCGCTCGGCGCTGCCCTCGGGACCTGGGCCGGCTACGCGGGCGGGCGCGTGGACGCCTTCGTCGGCGCGCTCATGGATCTGCTCCAGGCATTCCCTGCGCTCGTGCTCCAGGTCGCACTGCTCGCGCTCGTCGAGCGGCCGACGCTCGCGCACCTGGTGCTGGCGCTCGTGCTCCCCGGCTGGGTGATCTACGGCCGCCTCGCCCGCGCGGAGGCCCGTACGCTCCGCACCCGGCCCTTCGTGGAGGCCGCGCGGGCGCTCGGAGCCAGCACGCCGCGCGTGCTTTTCCGCCACGTCGGCCCCTCGCTCGCCGGTCCCCTGGTGGTGCAGGCCACGAGCGGCATCGGCGGCGTGGTGCTGGCCGAGGCCACCCTGGCGTTCCTCGGCCTCGGGCCGGGCTCCAGCCTCGCGGCCGGCGAAGGCGCGCTCGCCGGGCCTAGCTGGGGCGCGCTTCTCGACCAGGGCACGGCCGTGCTGCTCCGCTTCCCGCACGTCGCGCTCGCGTCCGGCGCAGCCATCGCGGCGACGGTGCTCGCCTTTCAGCTCGCGGGTGACATCGCCCGTGACGCCCTCGATCCGCGCTGAAGCTCCGGCCGCCACCGATCGCTCCGCGTGCCTCGACGAGGCGGCGCGGCGATGCACACATGCGCCTCGTGAGGGGAGCCCACCGTGTCTTGGCGTGCGTCGCTCTGGTGGCGTGCGGCGCGCGCTCGGACCCGGTCCCCGTCGACGAAGAGCTCGAGCGGCGGGACGAGCGTGGTCGAGTCGGCCGACGGCGTCCCGGTGGTGCGACGGCTCGTACGCTGAGCGGCGATCGTTCCGGAGCTGCCGCGGATGGCCGATGAAACGTGGCGCGCGGCGTGCCGCGCCGTGACGTTGGGCCGGACATCCGTGTCGCGGTGGGCCATCCACCGTGACTTCGCTGCGTCGCGTGACCGCACGGGCACGCGTGGGCTTCGCGTTACGTCGCTGGCGCGACCGGCAAAGCCCCGACGCTCGTCGTCGCACGCGTTCGAATGGCGATGCGTGCGTGGCGCCACGGCCGCCGGATCGGTGCTTGCAAGGGCATGCATCGTGCGCTTCGTCCTCCCCCTCGTGTTCCTCGCGCTCGCGGGCTTCGGCATCGGTTGCCGGGGCAGCCTCGAGCTGGAGGGTGAGGCGGTGGCGCCCACGGCCGAAGGCCGGCTGGCGCTTCGGTGGGGCACGCCCGGCACGGGCCTCGTACATGGCGAGGGCGAGCTTGGTGATGGGCACTACTGGCTCGGGCTCCCGGGACGTCCCCCGCCCGCGGCGTTCCAGGGCGGCGTCGCCGTCGGCGAGGTCGTGCTCCTGCCCAGCGAGGGCGTCGTGCAGCTCGGCGCGCCGCTCGAGGACGTGCAGGGCGTGGCCGAAGCGCACGTCGTGGTGTGGTCCGACGGGCCCCGCGATGCGCTCCCCGAGGGCGCGAGCTGCGCGCGGCGCCGGGGCGCCGAGCTCCAGCCGGTCCCGTGCCGCGATCTCCCGCTCCGCTTTCGCTGAGCCTGCGGCGTCCTTAGGCTCGTCTCGTGCCGGAGCTGCCGGACATCGAGCTTTATCGCCACGCGCTCCAGCAACGCGTGGTGGGGCAGCCCTTTGAGCGCGCGCGGCTCGCGAGCCCCTTCTTGCTGCGCACCGTGGACCCGCCGCTGAGCGCCTTCGAGGGCCAGACGCTTCGCGAGGTGCGCCGCCTCGGAAAGCGTCTCGTCTTCGCTTTCGAGGGCGACCTCTTCTGGGTGCTGCACCTGATGATCGCGGGGCGGCTGCAGTGGAAGAAGAAGGGTGCCAAGCCGCCGGGACGCGTCGGCCTCGCGTCCTTCGACTGGCCCGAGGGCACGCTCGTGCTGACGGAGGCGAGCAAGAAGAAGCGCGCGCGGCTGCATACGGAGCGTGGTGAGGAGGCCGTGGCGGCGCACGACCCCGGCGGCATCGAGCCGCTCGGCGCGAGCTTCGAGGACTTCGACGCGGCGCTGACCAAGAACAACCACACGGTGAAGCGCGCGCTGACGGACCCGCGCATCTTCAGCGGCATCGGCAACGCCTACTCGGACGAGATTCTCTTCGGCGCGAAGCTCCCGCCGCACCGCTGGACGAAGAAGCTGAGCCTGGAGGAGCGCGAGCGCCTCTACGAGGCCACGCAGTCGCTGCTCACCGACTGGCGCGACCGGCTCATCGCCGAGGTGGGCGAGAAGTGGCCGGGCAAGGTGACGGCGTTCCGCCCGGACATGCGCGTGCACGGCAAGTTCAAGGAGCCGTGCACCGTGTGCGGGGAGCCCATCCAGCGCATCGCCTATGCCGACAACGAGACGAACTACTGCGCCGTCTGTCAGAACGAGGGCAAGCTCCTCGCCGACCGCGGCCTCAGCCGGCTCCTCAAGGGCGACTGGCCGAAGAGCCTGGACGCGCTCGAGCAGATGAAGCGCGAGCGCAAGGGCTAGGCTCGGCGCACGGGCAGCCCCACGCCGGAACGGCGCGTGCAGAGTCCGAGAGCGTGTCCCCTTCGCGCCTCCCGACCCGTGCCATCACGTGCCTCCTCGTGCTCATGGGCTGCTTCCGGAGCAGCGCACCGCGCCTGCATGACACGGATGCCGGCGCCCTCGACGCGGACCTCGGACCCGAAGACGCGGGGACCCCGCCCATCGACGCGGCGGCCGACCTCGGCCCGGATCTCGGTCCCGATGCCGGCCTGGAGCCCTTGCTGCCGCAGGTGTGCTTCGTAGGAGCGCGTCTCGATCTGGCGCGTTCGAACGTGCTCCGCGTGAGCGCGGAAGGGCTCGGCTGCGCCGACGCGGGATGCGTCGTGGGCGACGTGAGCCCGCCTTCGGACGAGGCCCGCGGCGTCCTGCCGCTGCGCCTCGAAGGGTGCGCCGAGGACGTGGGGCCCGGCAGCGTGGAGTGCCTCGTACCGGAGGTGGCTCGCGGCGACTACCTAGTCTCACTTCCCGGTCTGCACGCGCCCCTCGCCGTCACGCGCAGCTCGGGCCCGAGCCGGACGCCGACGCTCGAGACCACCTGCCTCGGCCCCGGCAGCCCGGGCGGCCTCTGCCCCGAGGTCGGCGAGCGCTACCCGCCGGACACCATCTGCCTCGCACCGGGACAGCCCATCCAAGTCCGGGGCGGCTCGTCGACGGCCTGCGAGCCCGGGCACTGCGTGGTGCGCAGCACCTTCCTCGGGGGAGATCACGCCTCCCTCGAGGTCATGCCCCATCAGCGAAGCTGCGACGAGGCGGCGCCCAGCTGGGACGGCGACACGTGGCTTTGTCCGCAGCCTCCCGCCTGGCCCGCGGACTGGACCTGGTCCGTCAGCGTTGGCGGTCAGTTCTACGGCGAGTTCGACGCGTCGGTGGCGGGCACGGTCTGCCTCGACCGTCCCGACGAGTAAGCGCCGAGGGGTACTCGGAAGCGCGAGCTCGAGGCGCACCCGCTCCAGTCCGACGCGCGGCAGCGCGACGCTCGCGTCTCCTGCACGGCGGCCAGGCGAAGGGCAGAGGATGTCCCCTCGCCGCTCTGGCCAGGCCCACCTTCGGCCAGCGTCCGCGAGCGCGAGGCGAGGTTTCCCGTCGCGCGGTCGCGGCGCATGCTGCGCGCATGCGGACGCTCTTCCTGATGCTGCTCGCCACGGCCTGCCAGGGCGCGCGCCCCGCGCCGGCGACGCGGGGGCTCGCCGATGTCGAAGCCGCGCTCCTCGCGCCGCGCCCGCTCCGCATCGGTTTCGAGGTCGTCGCCGAGGGCGCCGTCGCCGTGGAGGTCTCGGGCACCCTGCTGCTCGACGGGGGCGCGCGCAGCCGCCTCGACGTGGCGGGCACGTTTCAGGGCGAGGCGGTAGAGGTGACCCGCGTGTGCGACGGCCAACGCTGCGGGGGTCGCATCGCGGGCGAGGCCCAGCCACCCACGGCGCAACCCGGCGGGGTGCGGGAGGCATGGGTGCTCGGCTTCACGCGCATGGGGATCCTCCACAACGTCGCCGTCGCGACCGGGGGCGGCGCCCCGGACCACGCGGGAGGCGACGTCGGCGCGTGGCTGCGCGCGGAGAACGCGACGCACGACGACGAGTGGCTCTCCTTCGATCTGGTCGTCGGGGGCGAGCCCTCGGCCCGCGCCCGGCTTCGCCTCGGCGAGGAGGGGTGGCCGGCGCGTCGGGAACAGAGCGTGGCCTTCCCCGAGGGCGAGATGCGCGTGCTCGAGACCTACGTGATGAGCCGGCCGGCCGGCTCCTTGGCCGGACGCTTCGAGGTCCCCGAGCCCTCCCACCTGGACGCTCCGGACGCCGGCGCGCCGGGCGGCGAGTGAAGAAGCCCGCCGCCGAGATCGCCATCGACGAGGGGCTCGTGCGGGGGCTCCTCGGAGTGCAGGTGCCCGAGCTCGCGTCACACCCGCTCCGGAAGGTCGGGGAGGGCTGGGACAACGAGATCTGGCGCGTCGGCGACGAGCTCGCGCTTCGCCTCCCGCGGCGCCAGGCCGGCGTCGCGCTCATCGCCCACGAACAATGCTGGCTCCCCGTGCTCGCACCGCGGCTGCCCTTGCCGGTGCCCGTACCCCTCGTCGTCGGGCGCCCGACGTCTGCGTACCCCTGGCCCTGGAGCGTCGTGCCGTGGCTTCCTGGGAGGCCGCTTGGCGCGCGTCCCGGAACGGGCGCCATGGCCGCAGCGCTCGGTGCGTTTCTCCGCGCGCTTCACCAGCCGGCGCCGGTCGAGGCTCCGGCCAACCCCTTCCGCGGCGGGCCGCTTTCCGCGCGTGCGGCCCGCCTCGCGACGGCGCTCGAGGCCCTGGCCGGCAAGCTTCCCGGGGCGACCCTCGACGCGCTGCGCACCCGCTGCGCCCAGCTCATGACGGGTCCGCCGCGGCCCGGACCCGCGCTCTGGCTTCACGGCGACCCCCATCCCCTGAACCTCGTCGTCGAGGGGGACGCGCTCGTCGGCGTGATCGACTTCGGTGACCTCACCGCCGGCGACCCGGCGTCGGATCTCGCGGTGGCCTGGATGGCCTTCGAGCCCGAGGCGCGCGCGACCTTTCGCGAGGCGCGAGGACCCGTGGACGACGAGACCTGGGCCCGCGCGCGCGGGTGGGCCCTCGCCATCGGCGCAAGCCTCCTGGCGCGGAGCGACGACGCGCCGGAGCTCGAGGCCGTGGCCCGCGCGACCCTCCGGCGCGCCCTCGACGGCTCCTAGCCCTGCACCGCGCCGGCGTCGATGACGCGAGCGGGAAGACCGCTCGAGCGCGCTGGCCCCGGACGCAGACGTCGCTTCCGCACTCGTCGGCGCGGCCGCAGGGGGCTCCGTCTGGCAGTCCGAGCCCGCGCGGCGTCACGCAGCCCGCCGTGGGGTGGCAGATCTGTCGCGCCTCGCAGCGCGAATGGTCGACCTCGGTGAAGCACGACCCCTCCTGGCACCACGACCGGGTTGCGCAGCGCCTCTCCGGCGCGGCTCACTTCATTGCCCGCGATGTCGAGCGCGATTACGTCGAAAGCGACGATGCTCGGGGTCAGCTCGTGGGGCATCAGCGTCGCGAGCTCGCGCGGGGCCGTGGCCCAATCCTGGTCTCCGTAGAGCCCGAGCCGGGCCACGATTCGTGTCGTCCCGCTCGCCTCGACGGCTCCCAGGCGTAGCTCTTCGACCTCGATGCCCGGCGCGAGGTCCGTTTGAACCCGAAACACCCACGGGTCCGGCGCCGCGCGCTCGCAGGACGGAAGCGCGAGCATCAGCACGACCGGGAAGGCAGCCCTCGCGAGGCCGACCCCTCCAGCCGGCCGCGGGCGCCACGTGAGCCGGCGCCCGCGTGGACGTCGATGGGCGCGCTCGCAGAACACGGCCTCAGCGCGAGGATACGTAGCGCAGCAGCGCGTCACGGTCGCCAGGCAGGACCTCGTCGAGGTCGTGCACGCCGTCGCGGCAGCGGAGCACCGTGCCGAAAGACGCTACGTCCGGCACGCAGCCATCGTGGAAGAGGCCGTTGCGCACGCCGACGCCGCGGAGCGAGGGGGTGTCGAGCACGGTTCCCCGAAGGCGGTGGCGCCGGCCGTCGCTGAGCCGTTCCCCCGAGTGGCAGCTGGCGCAGCCCGCGTCCTCGAAGACTGCCTCACCGTGCGCCTCCTCCGCTTCGTCGATCGCGATACCGGTCTGCACGGGGATCGACTCCATCCAGTGCATCACGGCTTCGACCTGCGGGTCCGTCGCGAGCCCGCCCATGAGGTTCATGTTGTGGCGGACGATGGCCGTGAGCGAGGGGATCGACCCGTCCCAGTGGAAGGGCGCCGAGTCTGCGAGGCCGCCTCCGAGCGGCTGCGTCCGCCTCGGACCGCCGACGGCGAAGGTCCAGACGTGGCCATCGTCGCCACCCTCCGGATGGCAGCTCGCGCACGCGAGGCCCGACTCCTGCCGCTCGTGGAAGAGCACGCGGCCGCCGTCGAAAAGCGGCGTGTCCGAAAGAGCCTGCGGGCCTTCCGGCGTTCGGAGCTGGGAGTCACCGGCCGTCTGCACGAGGGGCCGGCGTGTGGCATCGAAGGCCACCGCCGTGACCAGGCCCCGCGCGCCGTAGCGACCGCGTCCCTCCGGCAGGTCCGCCACCGGAGGAGCCTCGATGGTCGTCATGACGTTGCCGGACCCATCGATCTCGTGCGCCGCATGTCCGCCCGTGTCGGCGACGAGGAAGCGCGTGCCGAACACCGCGACGTCCACGACGAGGCTCGCCACCGGCACGATGACCTTCTCCAGGTCCTCGAAGTCCATGTCGAAGGTGAGGATCTGGGGGACGACCGCCCCCAAGGGCTCGGGGATGTCCGGTGCCGCCGGCGGCGGTGCGGCCGCTCCGTAGCCTGGGGGTCGGCTGGGGTCCCGGGCCGTGCTCTGCGAGCGGTTGTCGATGGTGCCGAGGCCGTGCACCTGCGTGAGCAGCATGAGGCGGTGGTCGGACGCTGCGGCGAGGCGCCAGGCGACGCGGGTCTTCGTGCCCGTACGCTCCGGTGGCGTGAAGCTGTTCACGACCGCGCCATCGAGCACCTTCAGCACTTCGGCGGAGTGAAAGCGCGAGACGAAGAGCGAGCCGTCGGGCATGGCGACCACGTCGCGGAGGTCGGAAGGCAGCGTGTGTCGCGCGCGCTCCTCGCCGCTCTCGAGATCGCGCTCGACCAGCAGACCGCCCGCCGTGGCGACCCAGGCCACCTCGCCCGCGACGGCTACACCGCGAGGTGCCGGGAGCGACGTGCGCCACTGCTCCTCGAGCGCGCTATCGACGCGGAGCATCGCGCCGCCGCGGAGCGAAACGAGCCAACCGCCGGGCACGGCGACGCTTCGCCAGGGGTCGTCTCCTTCCGCGAGATCGAGCCGTGCGCGCCGGGCATCTCCGTGCCCGAGCTCGCGCAGATCCACCACGTGGAGCCGGTCCCGCGCCGGCTCGGCCGCCAGCGCCAGGTCGCCGGAGAGCGCGGGGGTCAGCGTCCCGCCGTAGATCGGGTCGGGCATCTCCGCAGGGGTCGAGACGACGACGTCGAAGGGGTCCACCTGGTGCGCGAAGGGAGTCTCGAAGGGCGCGCCGCTGCCCGCGTCGAAGCCCGGGAACCCGCCCGCCGTGGGGTCGTCGCCGCACGCGAAGAGCGCGCTCATTCCAAGACCGCATACCCACAGCGTGCGCCGTCGTGCTCCGCCGTGCTCCGCCTTCGCCATGTCAACCTCCCAAGGTGACGTAGAGCTTACCATACGGTCTGCCCGGCGGCGATGATCACGGGCCCACGCGAAGGACCCGCACGGTGCCGTGCCCGAAGTCGTCGCCCGTGGCCGCCACGTAGAGCGTGTTGCCCACCGCGGCGATCGCGCGTCCGAAGGACGCCTCCTCGAGCTCGACGAGGGGCCGAAGGTAGACGGGCGCCCCGAGGGGCGCGCCCGAAGCGCCCCGCGCGTAGAGGTACACCGTCCCCTGGGTTCCGGTCCGCGTCCGGATCCGCAGGTCTGCGCCGACGCCCGGGGCGTCCGTGAGTGCGTCGCTCGGTGACCCGACGATGATCCAGTCCTCCGTCACGGCGATGGGGCCACTTCCGCGCGGTGACGCCTCCGGAGGCTCGAGGAGGGCTTCCTGCTCCCAGCCCGCGTCGCCCTCGCGGAACACGAGCAGCCCGTTGACGGAGCTGAACACGAGGCGCTCGCCGGCGAAGGCGAGGTCCCGAATCGGGTCCAGGGAGGCGACGCGCTCCAGGCCCGTCTCTCGCGTGCCCACGTGAAGCTCGTGCATCGAGGTGAGCACGGCGAGCCGGCGCCCGTCGGTGGCCAGGTGCCGTGAGAGCCTCAGCTCCGCGTCCAGGCTCATGCGTCCGTCGGTCTCGGCGACCTGTACGCGGTCCTGGCGGACGATGGCCAGCGCTCCGTCCGCCAGGAAGCGCAGCGCGAGGACGCGCGCCTCACCATCTCGGACGCCCGCCGGCGCCCAGCGCCCCTCGTCGTCGCGGGCGTAGAGGAAGACCGCCGTATCGAGCGTACCCGCCACGGCCAGCGCGTCATCCGAGAGCGCGATGTGGGTTCCGAAGCGATACGAGCGGCGCCGGTCCTCGGGTATGGAGCTCGGCATCCGGATCGCGGCCTCGACGTCGGCGCGGCCGCCCGCGTCGCGACGAAATATGAGCACGGCCCCGTGGTCACCCTCGCCGAACCGAAAGAAGGGCTCGAGCGGCGCTGCATCGATGCCGGTGATGGGCATGTCGTCGAAGGGGACTGCGACGGCCAGCACGTCTCCCGCGACGTGGACGGTCTCGCCGAAGCGGGCCAGGTGCGGCTGCGGCGATCGGATCGTGGCGACCTCCAGCTCCTCACAGGGAATGCCGAGGTAGCGCTCGCAGGCAGCGTCCGCGACGCAGCGCTCGCCGCCGCAGCTCTCGTCCGATGCGCAGCGGAAGCCACAGGCGCCGCAATGGTCGAGCGTGTCCGTCACGACGCCCTCGTCGATGCGCGCGTCGCAGTCTTCGTCGAGACCGTCGCAGGTCTCCGCCGTCGGCTCCGAGCCGGCGCGGCCCGGCAACACCAGGCAGCTTCCCGTCTCGCAGGTCTCGCAGACGCTGCACTCCCCCGCGCAGCAGACGTTGCCCTCGCAGATGCCGCTCGCGCAGAGGCTTGGGTCGCCGCAGCGCGCGCCATTCGGGAGGCCGACGCCGGGGAGCGTCACGCAGCCGAAGCCCAGCTCGCAGACTTGGCGCCCTGGGCATCGCCAGTGCTCGATGGTGGTGAAGCAGACGCCCGCGTCGCAGCGCGAGAAGGTCTGGCAGCCGGCCTCGACGGGCTCGCACTCCGCCGCCACGGCACAGAGCGGAGGCGGGCAGCTGGCCTCGTCACCGCGCCGGCAGTCGAGCGGCACGCAGCGACCGCCGAGGCACGCCGTCTCGCCGCCGCAGGCGACGCCCAGGCAGGAACGCGTCAGCCGAACGTCAACCACGCCGCTCTCCCGAGGGCGCGGCCGCCGGTCGCGCAGCACTTCGGCGCCGACCTGGTCGGTCGCCACGACGTCGAAGGCGCGGACGTCACGTGGGACGTCCGTGGGCGCGAGCGTCGCCAGGACGAGCGGCTCCCGCGACCAGTCGTCCCCACGCCGAAGCTCGAGCTCGGCGAGCTCGTCGGCGCGGCCGTCGGAGGTCACGCCCACCAGCCGAAGCGTCGCGAGCTCGACGCCCGGCGCCAGATCCGTCTGCACGCGTACGACCCACGGCTCCCCGGAGCCCGAGCCACCTCCGCACGCCGCGAGCGCACAGGCGATCGCGAACACGCCGGAAGGCCCCGTCGCCCTACGCCGTTGAGCCACCGCCCTCATGAACCGATCCTGCCATGGCGTCAGCGTGCCTGCGTGCTGGAAGCCCGCGTCGCTCAGGGCCCGACCCGGCGCACGTAGGCGGCGCCGGCGCGGAAGGCGTCGTCGTCGGTCTGCTCGCCGTCGACTCCCGTCGCGTCGCTCGCTTCGGCGAAGGCGCCCACGACCATGGTCGTACCGTCGACGGCCAGCGCTCCGCCGAAGCCGTCGTTGGCGCCCGTATTGGAGGCCTTGAGGTAGGCGAGCTGGCTCCAGGTTCCGGCGCGCCGGGCGTAGAGGTACACCGCCCCGCTCTCGCGGGCGTCGTCGTTGGTCTCGTCGCCGTTGACGCCGACCGCATCGCTGCTCTCGCGGAGCGCTCCGACGGCCAGAACGTCACCGGCGAGGGCCACATAGCCGAAGTTGTCCCCGTCCTGCGTGTTGGAGGCTTTGAGGTAGGCCTGCTGGCTCCACGCTCCGTCGGCACGCCGAAACACGTAGGCGGCGCCGCTGAAGAACTCCTCGTCGAGGCTCTCGTCGCCGTCGACGCCCGTCGCGCTGCTCGCCTCGAAGACTGCCCCGACGGCGAGCGTGTCCCCATCGAGGGCGACGGAGGTACCGAACTGGTCACCTTCGCCGGTGTTGGAGGCCTTGAGGTAAGCCTCCTGGGCCCACGTCGTCCCCGTGCGCTCGAAGACGTAGACGGCGCCGGAGTCGGGGAACTCGTTGTTGAGCTCGTCTCCGCCGACGCCCGTGGCGCGGCTCGCTTCGCGCGGAGCGCCGACCGCCAAGGTGTCTCCCTGCAGGGCGACGCTTCTCCCGAAGCGGTCGCCCGCGTTCGTGTTGGAGGCCTTGAGGTAGGCCTCTTGGTTCCAGGTCACCCCGGCACGGCGGAACACGAAGACGGCCCCGCTGCCCGAGGCGCCGGTGAGCGTGGCATCGCCGTCGACCCCGGTAGCTCGGCTCTGGTCGAGCCTCGCCCCGACCGCGAGCGTATCGCCGTGGATGGAGACCGAACCGCCGAACTGCATGTTGCGCCGCCCGGTCGAGCTCTTGAGGTACGCCTCCTGACTCCAGGTAGAACCGGCGCGCACGAAGAGGTAGACCGCCCCAGCGGCGGACGCCTCGTCGTTGGCCTGGTCACCGTCCACCCCCGTAGCGTCACTCGACTCGAGGGGCGCTCCGACCGCCAGCCGGTCGCCGTCGAGGGAGACCGCTGTGCCGAACGAATCGCCGCGACCGGTGTTGGACGCCTTGAGATACGCCTGCTGGGTCCAGGCGCTGCCGGTCCGCTGGAAGATGTAGACGGCGCCGCTCCCCGGCGCGTCGGTGTTGGTCTGGTCGCCGTCGACCCCCGTCGAGCCGCTGTCTTCCGCCAGCGCTCCGACGGCGATCGTGTCCCCGTCGATGGCCACGCTCGTGCCGAACCACGACTCTGCCGTCGTGTTGGATGCCTTCAGGTAGCTCTCCGAGAATGTGTCGCAGGACACTCCGAGCACCGCAGTGCACGCATCGTCGCAGGTCGTATCGGGACCCGAGGGATCGTCGCCCGCGTCGTTGGTCGCGCCTTCCGGGCAGGCCACGCAGGCGTTGGCCACGACGCGCTCGTCTTCCGCGCAGGGCACGGGGGGCGGCATGTCGAGGCCCGTGTCCGTCCCGGCGTCGAGGCCCGCGTCCGTCCCGGCGTCGAGGCCTGCGTCCGTCCCTGCGTCGAGGCCGGCATCCGTTCCGGCGTCGGTGCCCGCATCCGTTCCGGCGTCGGTGGCCGCGTCCGTCCCAAGATCAGAGCTCAGGTCGCCCGCGTCCCCGAGCGAATCGGTCGACCCCTCCTCACCGCAGCCGAGCACGAGCAGCGCGCAGAGGGCCCACGGGGAGATGTTCGAAGGCGAAGAGAGCTGCACGACGTCTTCTAGATCACCGAATCGCGGAACGCCACGTCTACGGCCCTCGCTTGGCGACGGCTGGCCCCGCGTGGCACGCCTCGCGCGTGCTCTTCCTGATCCAGTGCTTCGACGGCGCGAGCGGCGGCACCCTGCGGCCTGGCGCCCGGCCCGACCACCTCGCCTACCTCGAGTCCCGGGGCGCGCAGCTGAAGCTCGCTGGCCCGCTCCTCGGCGACGAAGGCCCCATCGGCAGCGTCTTTATACTGGAAGCCGAACATCTCGCGGCCGCGAACGCCTTCGCCGACGCGGACCCCTACCTCGCCGCCGGCGTCTTCGAGCGCCGGGAGGTCACGCCGATGCGCGTCTCCCTCGGCGCCTGGGCGGGCTGAGCGCGGGAGACGCATCCGAAAGGGCGGCACCGCGTCACACTTCGCGGGGGCCGTCTCGTCCTCCCTGGTGCGCGCCCGCCGTGGGCGCCCAGGAGGAATCCATGCGTATCGTCATCGCCGGCGCGACCGGCGTCATCGGCCGTCCCCTCGTCCGCCAGCTCCTCGCCGCAGGCCACGACGTGGTCGGGCTCACCCGCACCGAGGCCGGCGTGAAGGCGCTCGCGGCGGCGGGCGCCGAAGGCCGGCAGGTCGACGTGCTCGACCGCGCCGCGCTCGCTCCTTTGATGGTCGGTGCCGACGCCGTGATGCATCAGGCCACGGCGCTTCCTGCGCGCCTCGGGCCGCGCGGCGTGCGGAAGCAGCTCGCGCCCACCAACCGGCTCCGCACGGAGGGTACGGCGAATCTGCTGGCCGCCGCCGAGGCCGCGGCCGTGCCGCGCTTCCTCGCGCAGAGCATCGCCTTCGCGTACGACGGCGGCCCCGAGGGCGGACCGCGCGACGAGGACGCGTCCTTTGGCCGCGAGCCGCCGGGCCCCTTCGCCGAAGCCGCGGCCGCGCTTCGTTCCCTCGAAGCGCAGGTGCGCGCCCATCCCGGGGGCACGGTGCTGCGCTATGGACTCTTCTACGGTCCGGGCTCGGCCTTCGCTCCAGACGGCGCGACCGCGGCCGACGTACGTCGGCGGCGGCTTCCGCTCGTGGGCGGGGGCGCCTCGGTCGCTTCCTTCATCCACGTCGAGGACGCGGCAGCCGCCACCCTCGCCGCGCTCGGCGGCCCGCCGGGCACCTACAACGTCGTGGACGACGAGCCGGCGCCCGCCCGAGAGTGGCTCCCGGCCTACGCCCGCGCGCTCGGCGCACCGGCGCCCCCGCACGTGGCGCCGCTCGTCGCCTGGCTCTTCGGCGGCGCCATGGCGCTCCACTGGTCGACGCGCCTCGCCGGCGCTTCCAACGCCCGCGCCCGCCGCGTCCTCGGCTGGGCGCCGGAGGTGCCCAGCTGGCGCCTCGGCTTCTCCTTCGTCCGCCACGATGCCCCCGTCGCCGCGCCGGCTCCGGCATGATCGGCGCGCCCATGAGCGATCTGAGCGAGACCGCGCGCGCGGAGGTCTTCGAGGGGGAGAGGTCCCGGCTCTTCGGTCTCGCCTCCCGCATGCTCGGGAGCGCCGCCGACGCGGAAGATGTGCTCCAGGAGGCCTATCTCCGCTTCGCGCGCGCCGCCGACGTCGCGCGGCCCGGCCCCTTCCTCACCACCGTCGTCACGCGCCTCGCCGTCGACCATCTGCGCTCCGCGCGCGTGCGGCGGGAGACCTACGTGGGCCCCTGGCTCCCGGAGCCGCTGGTGGACACGGCCGCCGAGCCCGCCGCCGAGCACGAGCTCGCCGAGTCGCTCTCCATGGCCTTCCTCGTGCTGCTCGAAGGGCTCACCCCGGCGGAGCGCGCGGCTTACGTGCTTCACGACGTGCTCGGCCTCTCCTTCCCCGAGGTATCCGGAGCCCTCGAGCGCACGCCCGCCAGCTGTCGTCAGCTCGCCAGCCGAGCGCGGAAACACCTTCGCGCCCGCCGCACGCGCTTTCCCGCGCGGCCCGAGGACGCCGAGCGTCTGGCCTTCGCCTTCTTTGCCGCCATTCGTGGCGGCGACCTCGACGCGCTCATGGCGACGCTCCTCCCCGACGCCGTGCTGGTCTCCGACGGCGGCGGCGTCGTCTCGGCCGCGCGTCGTCCCATCGCGGGCGCGCGGAGCGTCGCGCGCTTCCTCCTGGGCATCGCCAAGAAGCCGCCGAAGGGGCTCGGCGTGGAGCCGCGCTGGGTCAACGGTACGCCGGGGCTTCTCTTTCTCGTGGATGGGGCGCCGTGGCGGGTGCTCCACCTCGACCTGGCGCCGAAGGGCGTGCGTGGCGTCTATCTCGTGGCCAACCCGGCGAAGCTTCGTGCGTTGACGCGCCGTGCCTGACGCGCCGTGCCTGACGCGCCGTGCCTGACGCGCCGCGCCTGAGGCGCCGCGCCTACTCCGCCGCCGCCGGCGAGCTCGTGTCCTGCGCTGCGCGCTGCGCCTGCATCCTCGCGAGCTTCCGGGCCGTGTGTCGCCGGATGCTCCGGGCGGCAGCGAAGAGCACCACGCACACGATGGTGCCGTTGATCACCCCGACGCTCGGCACGTGCCACGCCTCGGCGCTCCAGGGCCACAGATCGTGCACCAGCCCATCGAGGAGAGGCACCGCCGCCAGCAGGCCCAGCGACGTGGCGACCAGGGCACGCCGTGTCGCAACGCCCGTGCCGCGCCAGAGCACGCCGAATGCGATCAGCACCCACGCCGCATGGAACACGCCCGACTCGATCTCGAGGCGGCTCTCCAGGCCGAGGGGCAGAAGCCGGTTCGCCCATAGGTAGACGCCGATGGCCGGAAGCAGTCCGACGCCGAAGCCGTCGAAGAGTCGCTCGCAGGCCGTCGCCGCGCGCGGCGAGGTCTTGCGGTGGCGCAGCACCCACATGCGCGCCCCGGCGTAGGTCAGCACGCAGAGCAGCAGGCCGAGCGCGAAGTAGAGGAAGCGCACCGGGTACCCGCCGTAGTGCGCGAAGTGCAGGTTCAGCACCGGCCGGAGCACGGCGAAGAGCGCGTCCTTCTGCCCGGGCGCGACGTCATGCACCGGCTCCATCGAGCGGTGCAGGTCGTAGCTGAGGTTCCCGCGCTGGTCCTCGCTGTCGAGGAAGAAGATGTTGAGGCGCGCCGCCTCGTCGTAGGGCTCGACGAGGCTCACGAAGCTCGGCCGCGTGCCGGGGTAGCGCGCCATCGCGTCGGCCACGAAGGGGTCGAGGGGCGGCAGCGCGTCGACCTGCGTCTCGGCCAGCTCCTGCTCCGGCGGGTTTCGGGCCTCGACGAGGGCCTTCATGGCGTCCCGGTCGCCCCCGAACACGACGAGGAGCGCCACCGGCGTCACGATGAGGAGCAGCCCGAAGAACGCGCCCGTCACCCCGTAGAGCAGATGAAAGGGCAGCGTGAGCGTCGCGGCGAGCGTGTGGAGCGCGCTCTGCATCGCGCGGCCCTTCCGCTTGGCCCAGCCGCGCCCGCGGAACTGCGCGAGGAGCTTCTTCCGGTGCAGGTAGACGCCGCTGAAGGTGAGCGCGAGCCAGAAGAGCGAGATGAACCCGGCAAAGAGCAGCCCCTGCGGCAGCGGACGCAGAAAGTGCCACTCGTAGAGCAGATGGGACAGCTCGCTCGAGGGCGGGCCGAGGTTCGCCCCCGTCGCCGGGTCGATCACGGTGTGGATGCGGTCGCCGCCGGGCGTGAGGCGCCAATCCGCGCGGAGGACGGGCATGCCCTCGCTCGGATAGGAGAGGTTCAGCCGATTCGTGTCCCGGGGCACCTGCGGCAGGTAGTCGCTCAGCGCCGCGTCGAGGGAGGCGACCTCGTGCGCCGGCCGCCGCAGCTCCGGCAGGTGCCAGGCGCGAAGCTCGTCGCTGAAGAGCGTGATCGTCCCCGTGACCGAGATGACGAAGAGCGGGATGAGCGCGAGCACGCCCGCGAGGCTGTGCCCTTCGTACCACCGCGCCTGGACGCCGGGCGTCTTCGTGGAGCTGGCGTCGCTCACGCGAGCCCCGGCGCGCCGTTGATGAGCCAGGCCAGGAGCATCACGGCCAGCGTTGCGAGAAAGCCGCGAAGCAGCGCGCGCCAGGGCCGGGTCCCGCCGAGGCACCAGGCCATCGCGGCGCCGGCGACGAGCGGGAAGATCAGCACGCCGACGGCGAGCATGGTGGCCTTGTGGGCGGGCAGGAGCCCGGGACCGATCATGACGACCGCGCCGCCGAAGAAGGCGGACACGAGGGCCACGAGTGGCAGGTAGAGCCACGAGCGCGGGATGGCCGTCCGCCGCCGCCGCCTCACCGCCGCGGGGTCGTCGCCCGGCGCCCGCCGAGGCCATGTCAAGAGACGCGCCATGTGCTCAACCGCTGCCCTCACGCAGTCTTGCTGTCGAAAGTCATTTTCAGCAAGCGCTCATGGCGCTAGGCCTGCGCCCCATGAGCGCTTTCCGGCTTCTCTCTGTCACGCTTCTGCTCGCGGCCTGCGGCTCCGAGGACGGCGCATCGACGCTTGCGCCCGACGCCGGGCCCGGCGCGTCGGGCCCGCTCTACTCGGTCGGCACCATCGTCGCCGAGCCGACGGGCCGGTCGCTCTTCGTGCAGACGGTCACCGAGCTGAGCGGTGACGTGGACCTCGACCGCGCCATCGAGGTGGCGGGCAACGCGCGCCACTGGGCCTACGAGGGCGCCGTCTACGTGGGCCTCGGTCAGGAGCCGACGCTCGTGCGCTACCTGCCCGACGCGACGGGCCAGCTGCAGGAAGACCGGCGCTTCAACTTCCAGCGTTCGGGTGTGCTCAGCTCGCCGCCGGGCCTCGTCTTCCTGAGCCCGAGCAAGGCCTACCTCTTCCTTCACGAGGCGCTCAGCGTGCTCGTCTTCGACCCCACGGAGATGGTCATCACCGGCGAGATCGACCTCGGGAGTCTCCAGGAGGAGGGCTTCGTCACGGAGCTTTGGTTCCCGACGCTGCACGAGGGCCGGGTCTACGTGCCGGTCCGTCCCGTCAACTACCTCACCTTCGAGATCGTCCCGACGGTGCGCGTCGCGATTCTCGACACGGCGACGGACACGCTCCTCGGCGTGGCGGACGATCCGCGCTGCGTGGCGGCGTCTCGGCCGGCGGTCGGCCCCGAGGGCGCCGTCTACGTGCTCGGCGAAGGGCGCAACTACATCACGCAGGTGCTGGCGGAAGTGCGCGACATCGAGGCGCCGCCGACCTGTCTGCTCCGGATCCCGGCGGGCACGACGGCCTTCGACCCGGATTACTTCGTCGACGTGGCCGCGGTGACCGGCGGGCTCCCGGCGGCCACGGCGATGTGGGCCTCGCCCGGGGAGCCCGGCGTCGCCTACGCCAAGATGCTCGACGAGTCGGCGATCCCCGAGGGCGTCGAGATCACCGGCGCCAACCTTTGGGGCTTCGCGGCCTTCAAGTTCTGGCGCCTCGAGCTCGGCGACGCGGTGGTGGCCACGGAGGTCTCGCCGCAGCCCTTCTCGACCATCGATTTCGGCGCGACGCCCGTCGACGGCCAGCTCTACTTCGGCGTGGGCGACACGAGCATGGGCGGCCGCACGACGGTGCATGCGCTCGACCCGGCGACGAACGGCGCGGCGCCGGCCTTCGAGCTCACGGGCTCGCTGCGCGAGATCTACCGGCTCCGCTGAGCGGCGCGCCGCCTCACGCGAGGCGCCGGCGGAGCTTGGGCAGCAGGCGGCGGCTGACGGGCAGCGACGCGTCGAAGGAGCTCAGGGCGACCTTCCACCCCTCGCCGTCCTGCGAGAGCGTCTCGAGGTGCGTGGCGTTCACCAGGATCGAGCGGTGGATGCGAAGGAAGGGCGGGTCCGGGAGCCGCCCTTCCCAGCCCTGGAGTGGCTCCTTCACCCGCTGCACGCGGCCGCTGGCGAGGTGGACCTCGGTGTAGTCCCGGTCGGCGCGGAGGAAGATGAAGTCCTCGACGCGGGCGAAGACGATGTCCTTGCCGCGCTGCAGGCAGACGCGGTCGCTCAGCCGGAGCGCCGCCGTCGCCCTCGCCGCGCTCGGCGGCGGAATGACGGAGGGCGGCCAGGTCACGCGGCCGGCGCCGGGCTCCCGGCTCGTCGCCTTGGCCAGCGCGCGGTCGAGGTCCCGGCGCTGCACGGGCTTCACCAGGTAGTCGAGCGCGTCGACCTCGAAGGCCCGGAGCGCATGGTCGGCGTAGGCCGTGACGAAGACGACGTGCGCGCGTACGTCCGCCTGCTCGAAGAGGTCGAAGCCGGACTCTTCGCGAATGCGGATGTCGAGGAAGACGAGATCGGGCTCGTGCTCGCGGAGCAAGGTCACCGCCTGCGCCACGGAGCTCGCCTCGCCCACCACGACCACGTCGCCGCGCTCCGCGAGCAGATCGGCCAGCGCCACGCGCGCGAAGCGCTCGTCGTCCACGATGATCGCGCGGTGCGTCACGCCACGACCCTGGCGGCCGGCGGGACCTCGCGCGCGTCGAAGGCGACCTGCGCCACCACCTGGTCTTCCTCCTCCCGCAGGTCGAAGCGACCCGTACGCGGATAGCAGGTGCTCAAGCGCTCCCGCACCAGGCGAAGGCCGGCGCCCGCGCCCTTCGATGCCTCGGCGAGCGTCCCGTCGTCCTGCCAGCGTGAGCGCGCCGCGTCCAGCGTGCCGGTGTTCGTGACCTTCAGCGTCACCTCGTCGGCTTCCTTCGACGCGCTGAGCTCGATGGAGAGCGCGCCGCGACGGCGGGCCCCATGCTTGACGGCGTTCTCGACGAGCGGCTGGAGGATCATGGCCGGGACCGGCACGTGGGCCAGGGCGTCCTCCACGTCCACGCGAAGGTGAAGCTCGTCGCCGAAGCGCGCCTGCTCCACGCGGAGGTACTGGAGCAGGAAGTCCAGCTCGTCGTGCAGGCTGGTCGTGGTGGCGCCGCCCTCGGCCAGGCTCCGCCGGAGGAGCGCCGAGAGGTCCCGGAGCATGTCCTTGGCGCCGCGCGGGTCCGCCTCGACGAGGCCGATGGCGGAGCTCAGCGCGTTAAAGAGGAAGTGCGCGTTGAGCTGCGACCGAAGCGCTCCGAGACGTGCTTCGCGCGACTGCGCTTGGCTCTCGAGGAGCCGCGCGCGCGTATCCTGGAAGCGCTCGGTGACGCGGCTCGCGTGATGGACGTAGAGCCAGAACATCAGCGCGAAGACGAAGATCATCCGGCAGCTGAGGAGCAGCCCGCTCAGGTAGGCCTCGCTCTGCCAGGGCATCGCGGACTCCACCACGAACCAGGCCGACCCCGCCGGCATGCCGAAGAGGATTGCCAGCGCCATCGCGACGGCCGCGAAACGCAGATGACCCCCGCGCCCCGTGAACCACGGAGCCGGCAGCCGGTCGTAGACGATGCCGAGCAGCGTGGAGGCGAGCACGCCGATGACCGCCCCGGCGCCAGCCAAGAGCACCACGTCGAGGAGCGGCGCCTGCTCCCGCTCGAGGTCGTGAATCGCGCGGGGCATGCGGCCGACGCTGGTCCACGCGGTCCAGCCGGCGAGCTGTAGGCTCCAGAAGCGACCTGAGCGAAGAGGCATCGGGGGGAGCCTAACGTCTGCCCGCCCGGGGCCCGGGGCCTCGCGCCCTTCGGGTACGCTCGCACCTCGATGGGAGGGCTGCTTTTCCTGAAGAACACCGTCGCCACGCCGAAGGGCATCGCCCAGGCGCGGGCCGAGCACGGCATCCGCGTCCTCGACCAATACGCCTTCACGCCCCGGGACCTCGAGGGCGCCGCGGGTCTTCTTCTCAGCCAGCACGTCGACGAGCGCCATCTCTCCGAGCATCGCGCCGCCCTCGAGGGCTTCCTCGCGCGGGGCCGCGCCATCGCCATCAACGGACCCTTCGTCCTTCCGGCGCTCGGCGTGCTCGCTCCCTACGAGCCCGTGGGCGACGGATCCGCCGAGCCCTGGGCGCTCGAGCTCGCGTCGCCGCATCCCATCACCGAGGGCGTTCGCGCCGAGGACCTCACCTTTCGTCGCGGCGTCGTGGGCTTCTGGGGCCGCGGCACCTCGAAGCCGCCGCGGGACGCCGTGGTGCTCACGCGCTACGGACGTTCCGGCTCGCCGGCCGACTGGGTCTGGCGCGCGCCCGGCGGCGGTCGCCTCTTCGTGCATCCCGGCAACGACGTGTGGGGCTGGGCGACGCGCTCCACGAGCGCAGCGCGGGTTTTTCCCCAGCTCCTCGGCTGGATGCGCGGCGAGACGGAGGTCGGCGCGTGAGCATCGCGTCCGTCGACGGAGGCATGGCCTACCACGCGCGCACGCTCCGAGAGGGGCGCTTCGCCGGCGCTTTCGACCGGCTCATCCCGCTGCGTTCCCTCGGCGAGGCCGACCTCGGGGCGCACCGCGCGCTTCTCATCCCGTGCCGGACGCACGGGGAGCGCTTGGCCACGCACCGCGACGTGCTCGCGGCCTACATGAGGGGCGGCGGCACGCTCGTGGTGCTCGGAGAGACGCGCCCGGACCTCTTCCTCGACGGCGTCACTCTCCGCGTCGTGCCCACGAACTACTGGTGGTGGCTCGAGGCCGAAGGTCGCCTCGACGTGCGCGTCGTCGACCGGGCGCATCCGTTGCTGCGCGAAGTGGACGAGGCGGATCTCCGCTGGCACGTGCACGGCACCCTCGACGTGGAAGGCGGACGGGAGCTCGTGCGCTACGAGGACCGGGAAGAGGGCGGCGCCGTCATGGTCGAGGCCTCCCGTGGCGCAGGTCGGCTCCTCGTGACGACGCTCGACCCCGTTTACCACCACGGATCGGGCTTCATGCCCGCGACGACGCGCTTCCTCGAGGTCTTCGTGCCCTGGCTGGCCGGGCTCTGAGCGTCAGCGGACGCGGACGACGCGCTGAATGTCGCCCGTGGCCGTGATGCTCTCGACGGGTACCGCGTCCGTGAGCCTGTAGAGCGTCGTCTGGCCCGCGCCCTCGTCCACCACCGGGAGCAGCGCCTCGCCGTCCACGATGGAAGGGTCGAAGGCGATGCCGCTGAGCGGCAGCGCGTCCAGAATCTCACTGGTCTCCGCGTCCAGGTCCACCACGGCGAAGCGCCAGATCTCGAGGTCGAAGTAGCTGAAGGGATCCGTGAGCGTGTCCGGATCGACCTCCGAGTCGTAGGCCTGCGTGACGAAGCGGCCGCCACCGAGGCCGACGGCGTCGGAGATATGCGGCGCCCCCGTAAGCGCGCGGAGATCGACGGCCGTGCGCTCGTCGAGGCCCATGCCTTCCTGGCCGCGTACGGCGCAGGGGGGCGGGAGCTCCTCGTCCCCGAAGATGTCGAAGGAGCCGGACGCGCTGTCGCCGATGAGGTAGTAGCCGTCGTCGCCGTCGGCGAAGACGCTCGCCGCCACCACGCAGGCTGCGCTCTCGTCCACGCGGAGGAGCTGCCCGGTGTCCGCGGAGAAGACCAGCGCGTTGATGGACGGGACGATCTCGCGCGTCACGAGGTTGTCCCAGGAGATCGGCGCGACGAGCTCGCTCCCGACCTGCACGATCGCGCCGCCGACGACGTTGAACTCCCCGCGCTGGGTCTCCGGCACGGGGATGGACTCGAGGATCGCCATGGCCTCCGGGTCCCACACGATCATCTGACCCCCGACCAGGTCGAGGTAGTACGCCCGCGTCGGGCTCACGAAGGCGAAGGTCGTCCGAAAGCGGACGATGCCGAAGGTCGCGAAGCTCAGGCTCGGCGATTCCTCGACGAGCGCGCCAGCGTCGCTCACGGCGTAGCGGGTCACGATGCCGCTCTCGCCATCGAAAACGAAGACCTTGCCGCCGAAGGCCGTGGCCCGGGAGGTCCCCGAGACCTCGAGGGAGCTCGCCGTGTCGAGGTCACGCGCGGCGAGGTCCGGCAGGACCGAAAGGAACACCGTGCGCGAATCCGGCGTTCGGATGCGCTGCACGACGAGGTAGGCCGGGTCTCCGGTGCCCGCGTCCGGCTGCATACCGAGGTCCGGATCCGCCACCGCGTCTTCGCCGCACCCGGCGAGGAGGACGAGACCGAGAAGTCCGAGGGTGGCGCGTCGCGCGCGGCGCGGCGTCGCTTCGTTCATCGTCGTACCCTGCAGTGTTGGGGCTTCTCGGAGCCGCTCGTGTGCGCGGCAAGATGCATCGACAACAGGCGCGGGGTAAAGCCTGGCGGAGCGCATCGAGGCGCGGCGTTGCGGTGGCGCGCCGAGCCGAACCGGAAATGAGCGTGCCGGCGACGTAACCCGGTGGCCTCTCTCGACGTCGGAGTAGGGGTAAGCTCTCCCCGTCGGCGCCTGGCGCCGCCATCTCTCGCTGGCCGCCCCGCGCTCGGGGCGGCGCCAGCCCAAGCTCGTGGGACGCATCCGCCAAGAAGACCGCCGGGACCTGGTCCTCGGCTTCGTCACGCTGATGACGATGATGGGAGCCCACGCGCTGGTGGAGACCGCGCGCGACACGCTCTTCCTCTCGCGCCTCGACGCCGAGCAGCTCCCCTGGGCTTACCTCTGCATCGCCGGCCTCTCCTTGGCCACCGTCCGCGCGAATACCTGGATGCTCGAGCGCACCCGGGACAAGCGCCGGCTCCTCGCGGCGTCCCTGGTCGTCGGCGGCCTCGTCCACGCCGGCTTCTACCTGCTCCTCGGCGGTGCCCGCGAGGGGATGCTCTTCGCGTTCTACGTCTGGACGGGGCACCTCGCGAGCATCCTCGTCGTGCAGTTCTGGCTGCTCCTCGACGACGTCGTCACCGTCACCGAGGCGAAGCGGCTCTTCGGGCCCATCGCCGCCGGCGGCGTGGTCGGCGCGACGGCCGGGAGCGCGGCCGCTGCGCAGCTCCTCGCCAGCGGCGCGACGCCCCGCTCCCTGGTCCTCGTCGCCGCCGGCGTGCTCCTCGCCGGGGCGACGCTGCCGCGCCTCTGGCCCCGAAGCGAAGACCACGAGACCGTGCGCGCCTCGGCGCAGGGCGCGATGAGCACGCTCTTTCGCCACGTCTACCTCCGGCGTCTGCTCATCCTGGTGCTGCTCAGCACCTTCGCGCTCACCGTCGGCGACTACCTCTTCAAGGCCGTCGTCGAGCGTTCGATGCCGCCGGAGGAGCTCGGGCCCTTCTTCGCGCGCTTCTACACCGGCTTGAACGCCGCGGCGCTGGTGGTGCAGCTCGTCCTCAGCGGCTGGCTGCTTCGCACGCTCGGCGTGAACCGCGCGCTCTTGGTGCTGCCCATCGCGCTCCTCACGGCGGCGGGCAGCTTCGCCGTGGCGCCAGCGCTCTTGCCGGTGCTCTTTCTCAAGGGCGCCGACGGGAGCCTGAAGCACTCGCTCCATCGCACCAGCATGGAGGTGCTCTACCTGCCGCTGCCCCGGGCGCTTCGCGACCGCTACAAGGCTGGCATCGACGTCGTCGGCCAGCGCGGCGGCCAGGCGCTCGTGAGCCTCGCGCTCCTCGCCGGCGTGCACTACGGCGGCGCGGGACCCCGCGAGGTGGCCATCGTGCTCGCCGTGCTCGTCGTGGGGTGGCTGGCCGTGGTGGCCGGGCTGCAGGCGCCTTACCTCCAGCTCTTCCGCCGAAGTCTCCGCGGCGGCCTCGTCGACCGGCCCGGCCTGGCCGAGCTCGACCTGCACGGCTTCGAGACGCTGCTGGCGACGCTGAACAGCGAGCACGATGAAGAGGTGCTCGTCGCCATCGAGCTCTTCGAACGCTACGACCGCGTGGAGCTGCTGCCCAAGCTCATCCTGCACCACCCCTCGCAGGCCGTGGTGCTCCGCGCCCTCGACTGCTTCGTCGCGTCCGGCGACATGGCCTTCGTCCCCACGGCCAAGCGGCTCCTCGGCCACGACTGCCCGGCCATCCGTGCGGCGGCGCTCCGCGCGCTCACGCGGGCGGCGCCCGACGAGAAGCTGCTGAGCGACCGCATCTGGAAGGACGATGCGCCGGAGGTGCGCACCACGGCGCTCGTCGGCCTCGTCAGCCGGCAGCTCGGCGACGAGGGTGCGCTCCGCGGCATGATCGCCGAGTGCATCGCCGACCACGCCAAGCCCGTACAGCTCGCGCTGGCGACCGCGATTCGGCGCAGCGAGAGCACGGCCTTCGTCGAGGAGGTCGCGCAGCTCCTCGAGAGCGAGGACCCGGACATCCTGCGGGAGGCCGCGCTGGCCGCCGCCGAGGTGCCCGACCCGCGCTTCATCGCGCCGCTCCTCGGTCTCCTCGGCCGGGGCACCGTGCGCTCGGCGGCGCGGCAGGCGCTCGTGGCCCACGGGGATGACGCCCTCGACGCGCTCGCCGCGGCGCTCGCCGACCCCGACGTGCCGCGGAAGGTCCGCCGCCACGTGCCTCGGAGCATCAGCCGCTTCGAGCCGAGGCGCGCCGTGGCGATCCTGCAGGAGAGCTACTGGAACGAGACCGACGGGGCCGTGCGCTACAAGCTGCTGCGCGCCCTGGGCGGTCTGGCGAGCCGCCCCGGCGTGCGCCTCGACCAGGCGCGCTTCGCCGCGCAGCTCCGGAAGACGCTCGAGCGCATCGTGCGCATCCTGGAGCTCCGCGTCGCGCTCGAGGAGGGCGAGACCCCGCACCCGCGCGTGAACGGCGAGGGCCTCGGGCGCGAGCTGCTCCTGGCCACGCTTCGCGAGAAGGAGATCAACGCCTTCGAGCGTGCCTTCCGCATTCAGGCGATCCTCGACCCGGACGAGCGCTACGGGCCGCTCTGGCGCGGGCTCCGCGCTGGTGAGCCCAAGGTCCGGGCGGCCAGCCGGGAGCTCCTCGGGCACGCGCTGCGCGGCGTCACGCGCGACGCGTTCCTCGCCCTGGCCGACGACCGGCCGGCGCCCGAGCGGCTCACGGCCACCGCGGCCGCTCTGCGGATGCGCGTCGGGCGGCCGGGCTACGAGGACGCGCTGCGGGTGCTCCTCGCCGACACGAGCGAAGCGCTCCGCTCGCTCACCGCCTACCATGTCGCCGAGCTAGGGCTCACGGGGCTCGAGGACGCGCTCGTGCGGAACGACGATGGCTCGACGGCGGTGAGCGAGGTGCTCGACAACGCGCTTCGGCTGCTCCGCGGGAGCGAGGCGCCTGCCCTGGGGCTCGCATGAGCCGAGCCTTCTTCGGAGATCCGAGCGCCGAGGCGCTGGCCGCCGACGACCTCGCCATCGGTCGCCTCGAGCGGGTCATCCTCATTCGCAGCTTTCCGGGCTACGGGGAGCTCCCGGCGGACGAGGTCGCGGCGCTCGCCGACCGCTTCGTGGAGCGGCGCTACGCCGAGGGTGAGCTCCTCGAGCGCGAGCACGTGCCCGTGGGTCACGTGCACTTCGTGGCGCGGGGCCGGGTGCAGCTTCGCCGGGAAGGGCGCGTGCTTCGCGAGCTCGGGCACCACTCGATCGTCGGGGGTATCAGCGCGCTGAGCGGCGATCGCGTGGGCTACGACGTCGAGGCGCTCGAGCCGACGGTCACGCTCCGCATCGCCGTCGACGAGCTGCTCGAGGTCTTCGAGGACAACTACGTGCTGCTCCAGAGCGCCGTACGGGGCATGAGCCGCGAGGTGCTCAACGTCCGGCGGACGCTGATGCCCACCGGGGGCTTCTCCCGGAGCACCTGGGAGCCAGCCTTTCCGCCGCCCAAGACCCTCGACCTCGTCGAGCGCATCGCGGCGCTTCGGCGCTCCTTTCCCCTCGAGGGCACGCGACTCGAGGCCCTGGCGGACCTCGCCCGGGACGTCGAAGAGGTCCGCGCCCCGCCCGGAGAGCGGCTCTTCACCGTCGGCGAGAGCCCGGACAGCGTCTACTTCATCGTCTACGGCGCCGTGCGCGGGACGTCCCCGGAGGGCTTCGACCTCCGCTTCGGCCCCGGCGACGTCGTCGGCTCCATGGGTGCGTCGGCGGACTTGCCGCGCTGGTACACGGCCGAGGCGGAGACCGAGCTCGTGCTGCTCCGCCTGCACCGTGACGGGCTCCTGGACGTGCTCGAAGACCACCACAACGTCGCCGTGGCCATGGTGCGGGCCCTCGCGCGGAGCCTCCTCGACGGCATGAACGAAGCGAGCCGGCGCCGCGCTGCCCACACGCCGCCGGCCTGAGACGGGGCCGCACACCCCGTGTCCCCACGGCAACGATGCGGCACACTCGGGGCCACTTCGTTGCCCCGCGGCCCGTGAATCGGCGGGTACGTGCCTTGCAGTCCGTCCTTGTACCGGATGGGGCTCCCTTCCGCGAAAGGTGCGCATGCTCCGCCTCGCCTTCCTCCTTTGTCTCGCCTCCCTCGTCCTGCCGATGCGTCCCGCTGCGGCGCAGGAGGCCGCGCCGCCGGCCGCGCTCGAGGAGGCGCCGCCGGCCGCCGCGGACGAAGCGAACCCACCGCCCGAGGACGCGATGGACGAGGCCGCGCCCGCCGAGGCGTCCGCTGAGGCCGCGAGCGAGCCC
>ERZ1740059.257-NODE-257-length-29529-cov-6.368800_pt1 | contig 29529 bp, 22 predicted proteins | sample MGYA00581744_ERZ1740059 | MGnify/ENA primary metagenome ERZ1740059 (study PRJEB43018, sample SAMN04849738) | marine metagenome | isolation source: floating plastic debris | place: Pacific Ocean | collected 2008-08-28 | study: EMG produced TPA metagenomics assembly... | reverse complement strand
TGATTGAAATAGGTATCATCTCCAAAATCAAAAATTTCATTTCTAAATGGTCTGCCCAACAGCTCGATCATTTCTTTGAAAATCTTCATAAAAAAGTCGCGCTCCTTTTTAGAATCCTGACTCGTTAGAAAACCAAGTTGAAGAAACAAAGCTTCCAGATCGTAGCTCTCATCGAGAACATCATGCCGCATCAGCGTGAAATACTGCATGTAGAAGTCTTCAGGTATAACTTTCACACACCCAAAGTCAATGATCCCAAGCTGATCGTCTTCAGTAATGATAAAATTACCAGGATGCGGGTCTGCGTGTACTTGCTTTAAAATATGTATCTGGTGATCATAAAAATCCCAAAGCGCCTGCCCTATTTTATTTCTAGTTTCCTGACCCGGATTAGAAACCAGCCATTCTTTGATATGATCTCCATCAATCCAATCCATCGCTAATATCCGCTCCGAGCTGTATCTGGGGTAGTACTTTGGAAAGACGATTCCCTTAAGGTGGCTACTGCGCCGCGTCAAGTCGATAGACCTTTCTAATTCAAGCGAATAGTTGGTTTCTTCAATCAGCTTTTCTTCTACTTCTCCTATGTATTGGTTTAATTCGGCTGTACTAATCTTAAACATCTGTGCCGCAATAGGCTTAACTATTTTAAGATCTGATGATATACTCTCTGCCACTCCAGGATACTGGATCTTAACTGCAAGCCTCTTACCATTCACGGTGGCTTGATGTACCTGCCCTATTGACGCCGCATTTACGGCTTTTTTACTGAATGAATCAAAAATTTCTTCGGGTGTTTTATCAAAATACTTATTGAAGGTTTTAACGACTAAAGGGTACGACAGAGGCGGTGCACTGTATTGTGATAAAGAAAACTTATTCTGATAAGGAGTTGGTAGCACATTTTTATCCATGCTTAGCATTTGAGCAACCTTTAGAGCGCTGCCCTTAAGTTGGCTTAAAGATTCATAGATATCCTCGGCGTTATCAGCATCAAGTTCATCGCGTGTAAGCGACGGATCAAATAGCTTTTTGCTGTAATGTTTAATGTAGTTCCCCCCTACCTTGGCTCCCGTTTTTACAAATTTAGAAGCGCGTTGCACTTTGGACGTAGGAATAGATATTTGTTCTTTCATTTATCTGTTTTGATATAAGAATTTGGCAAAGTCAACCATCATATCCAGTGGGCCTTTGCCCATAAACTCAAATGAAAGGTTAACCGATTTTTCTATAGCTGCATCCGTCTTCTCGAAATTCGCTGAGTCGTCTTTGATCCAAAAATTAATTACAAACATTAACTGAAGCCAAAGGCCGTCATAATATCGCTCCGTGATCACCGGTCTTTTCATTATTTCTTCAGTCTCCAATCCTTCCGCTACCAGGTTATCAATGTATTCTTTAAACTCACTCTTAAAATCTTTGAGGAACCTTGGGGTAAGATCTGTTTTTTTTAATTCCTTAAGACTGACAAGAACATAGCTTCTATCTTTCTTCAGCACTTCAACAAGCGTGTAGTAAAAAGACAATAACTTTTCTCTGACGCTATAATCGGAATAAGAGACGTCGTTATGTAGCACCTCTGTAGTATTGGCGATATAACCTTTCCAAATATGCTTTTTAACAGAAGCAAAAGATCCGTAATGTTTGTAAAACTCATCTTCAGCCAACTTCAGCTCTTTGGTAAATTGAAAAACTGAAGGAGGTTCGTGCCCGTGCATTAGTACAAACTCTTTATATGCGGCAGTAATTTTATCATTAAGACTTTTTGTTGTCTTTCTACTTTTTTGATTTGAAGATTTGGTAGTTGCCATATTTCAATTTTTATATTTTTATAACGCATAAAAGGCTATGTGTTCTTCCTTTTAAAGAAATTTATTTTCCATTTATGGATCACAGGCTGTTCAAGCATCCGGTATACAGTACAAAATATATAAATTATGAGATACTTATTAATAGGCGTTTTAACTCTGGCTGCTTTGACAGGTAGTTCGCAGAACCAAAAACCTAAATCCATTGAAGTCCAAGGAAAAGCAGAGCGTACGGTTATACCAGACGAAATCTATCTTAGTATTGCACTAAAGGAATATAAATCAGGTAATGTAAGAGTAGATATGAACAAGTTGGAAGCCAACCTTATCAATGCCCTCAAGAAAATGAAAATTGACAGGGAAAACCTGACCATTGATAATATATACGGCTACAACTGGAATTGGAGGAAAAAGAAGGCCGATGAATATCTTGCTACAAAGAGGTTCAGACTTAAGTTAAACGATGTAAAAATGGTAAATGATCTTATTGAAAAACTTGATCAAAAGGGACTAAACAGCATCAGCGTAGCAAAGATCAGTCACTCACAAATCGATGATATACGGCTTGGGCTTAAGGCGGAAGCGCTAAAAAATGCCAAAGAGAAAGCTAAATATCTTTTGGACGCTATTGATGAAACACTTGGATCCGCCATAGAAATACAAGAAGTAAATTACGGTTATGAATCACCAATCTATGCAAGGGGAAGAACTTTTGACGCAACTGAAAGTGTTTCAAACTATAAATCAGAACTCGAATTCAAGTCTATAGACATTAAAGCTGAGTTTAGAGTGGTATTTGAGATTAAGTAAGGAGAATATCTGGGGATTTCACCCCAGATATTCTCCTTACTTTAGTGGGTTACTACGAACCGAACATTTTCGAAAGTATCAACTCCTGCAAGTTGTAGTATATAACTGCCCTCTGCCAACACCGAAGTATATAGACTTATTGACAAGTCAGATTTATTGATATCAAACTCTCTGACAACCTTACCTTGCAAGGACACGATCGTGCCCTTTATAAACTCTAGGTTATGATTAAAAGAAACTGTTAGCAAATCATCTACAGGATTCGGGTAAAAGGTTAGTTCAGCATTACTCAAGTCATCCAAAGAGGTGATATTTTCAATGGTCATTTCAAATGTAGCAGATACCGTACCGCACCGTTCGTCTTCTGCTGTAACTATAACTGTTGCACTTCCAGCATCGATCATTGTAATAATCATAATGCTACGGTCCATTACAACATCAATAATTGTGGCATCATAATCTACTGAATAGGTCAGGTTACCACCCTCAGGATCAATAAAATGATTGTTAAGGTCCATCTCAACACTTTCTTGATCCAATTTAACCACCATAGCATTAAAAGGTACTGTAATTTGAGGCAATAGATTTGTGGAACCACCACAGAATTCATCGACGGTCACTTCAAATATGGTCTCTACAAAACCACAGAAATCGTCTCTTGCAATCAATCTTACCTCTGTAGTACCTAAGCTAATAGGTTCTATAGCCATAACAAATTCTGCAAAGTCAACGACTGCAACAGATTCGTCATTAACACTCCCCGAGAAAAATAGCTCACCAGAATCTGCATCACTGAAGTATGGACGCACATCTATTAATGTGCTATTATCGCCAACAAATAATAAAGTATCACTAACTTCTTCAACAAGTGTTGGAGGCAGGCAACCAGAACTATTATCAAAAACATCCAGCTCGATTGGAACAACAATCTCGGGATTCAATGGGTCATTTGAGGATATAAAAAGTGATGCCTCATACTTACCTCTTCCGAGTTCATTTGCATCAAAAATAACTTCAAACTGTTCCGTAGAACCAGCCTGGATTATGCCAGTTCGAGAGACGACCGAAAACCAACCACCTAAATCAGATTCGTCGGAAGCAAGTGCGCTTGACCCCACCGGCAATGTGTAAAGAATGCTGCCATCACTTGGCTCCAGTGCATAGGTTGCGAAATACGTTGAAGCGAAAAGAATATCTAGCCCTTCCGAATATCCTAAACCAACTATATCTTCACTGTTCGGACTATCGAATGAGTTCAGAATAGCGCTGCTTACCGGGTCAATTTCATAAATACCAGAGCCAAAATTATTTACAAATACAGTTCCTCTCCTTCCTCCGAAGCTTAGCCCCCCTCCAATTGAGTCTATTGGATCAATGGCGCCAGTAATTACCTCATTCTCATAATCCAAGAGTATAAGCATGTCATTATCATAGTCCATTGCAACCAGATAATCGCCAGAGAACGCTAATGCGTCGATTGATGGTAAGCCACCAAAACTTTTTGAGCTTAAAACAGTTCCATCAAAAGGATCCAGTTGGTAAATAATATTAGATCCAAATCCATTAATAAAATAGATATGTTCCCCACTGTAAGCCAGGCCATCAGGTCCATTCGAGGCGGCTTCCGGCAACATGAATGAACTAATATTAGACCCGTCTGCTGGATTAATTCGTACTATTTCTGAAGTGGTTTGATCAATGACAAAAAGTCTTGCTTCCACACTGTTCAAAACTTCATGAGCTAGAACAGGGTTTATCGGTATTTCTGAATATACTATTGATCCTTCATTTCCATCTTCTAAATAAGGGTTTGAATCATCTTCAGCCGGCTCTATAATGTTGTTAGATGCTGCCGATAACGATATGGAGCTATTTCTAGCTACCGTGTAGTACAAAGATGAATCACCGTTGTTTGTCACCGTCACTAATTGAGTACTCATCTCTCCCGTAAACAATTGTTCTTTAAGAAAACTTGGACTCACCTCGATCACAGGAGGCCCTACTCCAACACCGCTTAGATCAATCGATACATTAGTTTCATCAGGGTCATTAGTTGTTAATATAATCTGGTCCGAAACTTCTCCTGTAACATTGGGTATATAATTCACAATAATTAAGTCTGATTCACCTACCTCAAGAGTCATTGACTTGGGTGTAACATTAAAACTGGAAGTATTATTACTAATGGAACTAATGTTTAAGACATCGGTGCCAGTATTCTGAATAAGAATAGAATCCAACCGCTCCAACCCGATGAAAACTTGACCGAAGTCTAGCCTCTGATTACCAAGCTCAAGATCCGGAGCGCCCGTAACATTCAGTGTGGCGAGAATATTTACTTGACTATTTATTGGATCATTCGAATTAATCACAAGATTAGTTTCATATGTCCCGCCATTTAGACCTGAAGCATCAAAAAACACGTCTAAAGTAAAACTCTCTCCCGGAACAACCGTACCGCTATCTGTACCTAAACTGATGAAATCATCTAACTGGCTAAGCAAATAAGAAGCGCTGTTCAGCATCATCAATCCAGCATCATAGTTGTTGATCCATAAAAACTCCCATGTCATGCCTGTAGCTACTACTTTTCCATTGCCATAGGAATACTCGATCGTAGTGGGTAATTGGCTGTTACTGGTTTCCGTTATCACAACGGAATTTGCAGGTAAATTGCTCAAAGTTGTATGATTAGCTGCATCTCCCTCAAGGATCTCTGGTAGGTTTTCAACTACCGGATGTTCAGGGCTGGCTACAGTATTAAAGCTTTCCGAGTTCCCATCCTCTGCTAGTACACCCCCCACCAACTGCACGTTATCACCCTGAGTAGCAACCTGATATTGTAAATATCCACCATTTGACACGTATGTCTCAAATTGAGCTAAATTGGTATTTAGATCTTCATAGTAAGTTGAAGATTCATCTCCTACGGTAATTACAAGTTGATATTCACTCAAATCTGTAGATGAAATTTGACTACTATTTATAACATCAACTGTCAAACCATAATTGTCGAATATAAAGCTTGACATAAATAAACCCCAGGCATCAGTGTTTTGGATGACAAGTATTAAACTATCACTGGCGGCAGTAGTTACCTTTACCTGAGAGCTTGACTTCTCGAAAGATGAGTGTCCTTCTTTAGTTTTAAGGGCCAAGTACTCCCGTGTTAAATGATTCATTACGGAACCTGAAATTTGTCCTACCGATGTACTGAATGTAAGATCACTCCCGCCCGTGTTGATAATGTTGACTGTAGTAGATGCTGTTTCTCCTGTAAATAAGTCTTGAGTAATCGAGGTAGGATCTACTGATATTACAGGAGGATCTAAGCCGATGCCTGAAAGGTTAATAGAAATAAGACTCTCATCCGGGTCGTCACTTTTAAGGACAACTTTATCTACTAATTCTCCTAAAAATGTTGGCTCATAAGTCACATAAACCACACCTGTTTCTCCCACTGCAAGGCTCATAGTGGCCGGAGTAAGTTCGAAATCAGCATTACTATTGGAAATAGAACTAATAGTTAACACATCCGTGCCAACATTTTCAACGACAATTGAGTCAGAAGCTTCTGATCCAACAAAAACTTCACCGAATTCAATTGACGTTAGATCAACCTGGATATCAGGAGCACCTGTAACAGTTAAAGACACTGGAACTAACACTTCCATGTCAGACGGATCGTTCGTAGTTAAATGGACATTTGCCTCATAGACACCTCCATTAAGCCCGGTTGCATCAAACTCCAAAATCATATCACTAGAAGAACCTGCAGGAACTAAAGTGTCCTCAAGTTCTACCGTCAGCCAGCCTTTAATGGCCACATCACTAAGCCAATCAATTACCTGATTAATAAAAAGCCTATTGCTTTCGATAATTCCATCTGAGCATAGCTCATTTCCTACAAGGAACAAAGTTCCATTCCCAAGACCTGTAACCTGAACATGGCCTGCCGCATATTGGTAATCATGGACTATTGTCTCCCCGCCAGAATAATACGCTCCGTACGAAAGAGAATTTAGTGATGGAACACCTACAGTTGTTGGATGCATTTCTATTCCATCAAAGATCCTGTCGTAGAAGGTCCCAAAAGTAGTAAAGCGAACATCAGTATCTTCCAATAGACGGCCCACATTGATCTCAGAAGAGCTATCGTCAGCCTCCACTAAAATTGCTCCTCCTTCCATAGCAAAACTTCTCATTGAGTCAATTTTGCCTACTGAAAAATCGTTGATGTTATCGTCGACGATTAAAATATCAAAGGCAGACAGATCAGGAAGGACATTGGTAAAAAGTGTTATGCTGGCCCCTCTTGTGGTCAAGTCTTGCATTAAAACTGCCCGATTATTGAAAATATCAGAAACAGCAACAGAAATACCCGTCAGGTCCTTTCCGGTAATATTGAATTCCGGAAGAAAAACCACTTCTTTATTCTTAGTGTCAGGATCACTAAAACGTGATGTGATTGCTGGCGATATGAAGTTTTTTTGTGATGAGGTCTGAATATTTACAAACTCAATATTACTCTCAAGTGTTAAATCTGAACCACCCAGGTTGGAAATTAAGACATTACGTTGAGCTGTTTCACCTGTAAATAAATTTTCTGCAACCTCTGTAGGATTTATTGAAATGATCGGTGGTTCAACAGCATCGCCACCTACGGTTACATCAACCACTGGTGTATTTGTGTCGTTGCTTGCTATTGTAATTGTAGCCGAAAAAACGCCAACATCGTCAATATTGTAAAAAATCGGAACTCTGACACTATCTCCAGGATCTATAGTCACAGAACTAACCGAAACGTTAACTTCAATATTTGAACTACTTATACTGGATACATCAAGAATCTCAGTACCATTATTTCGAATGTAAAAAGCAGTATCATAATCAGTTGCATTAAACACTTGACCTAGTTCTATTACATTTGAACTCAAGGAGATATTTGGTGCGCCCTGAACATTTAGTTCAGTATTCACCACTACTGCACCGGTAACTGGATCATTGGTCGTGATTACCACATCGTTTAAATATTGTCCAGGTTCAATACCTCTGGCATCAAAAAAAATAGGTATTACATCGGTATTGCCGGCTACCACGGTTCCTGAGACTTCTCCAAGATTAATGCCTGTTGTCAAGTTCACAAGTTCAATATAAGTTGACATGACATCGAGCATAATTGAATTATCATAATACCCACCATTTGAACCTGCAAAAAGCAAATAGTGAATACTGTTTGAACCATTCAGACCAGTAACCCTGTGATAATCGTCATTTGTATTGGTAGCAAAGTCATGACTCAGACTTCCGTTGTCTTCGACAAAATATAGGTGGATTACTGACGGGTCTAAGGCATCATAAACAATCTAGACGAATCCCAGAAACATTCTCCCTCCTTGAGACACATTGAGCACTGCACCGTCCACACTTCCGCTTCCATCAGCTCCTAAATTTCCAGTAATTTCAAAATAGTTGACCCCTACCAAATCGGCTGTCATCACAAAGAGACCAGGGAATTTTGCCGTAAAATATGATTCTCCTCCGAATGCCGTTGAGCTATTAATTACGGAATTTGTATAATTTATATTTGATTCTAAATCAGTAGATAAATAATTACCACCATCATACATATCTCCTCCTCCATCTAATATATTGTTTCCTGATTCTCCATCTGAAAACTGATAGAAGTTGGGAATTAGGTCGGTAATCTCAGAATAGGACTCATTAAGATCTTCTAGTATAACTCCTAAATCGTTCAAGTCATTTTGTTCTGAGTAAGGTGAAGTAGCTCTTTTCGATAACGTTTCTATATAAATATCAGAAGTTAACTGATCGGCATTTGATTTATCTAACTTGTCCTCTAACCCTTTAAACACCTGACTGGCTGCCAATACGCTCCGTGATGGTGTAAAGTCAATTGGATTGACTGAAAGCATATATTCCAACACTCCTTCACCTTCATTGGAAATTGTAATCTCCCTTTCCGAGATTTCACCGGTGTTCAGAAATTCATCTATTTCTGTCGGATTAACTTCAACCACCGGGGGGTTAGTGGTTGTAGTCATCAAAACATTAGAAATGGCCGACTCATTACTAAAGAAATCAAAAGACTTTATTGCATAATAATACGTAGTTGAGGCAGTCAATCCAGTTACCACAAATGTTTCTGTGGCGCCTGAAGTAGACGCTTGAATGGAACCCAAAGAAGAAGCAGAAAAGAAATTCCCCTCAGTTATTGGAGACGTACTGTAGCGGATATCGTAAGAAGCAGCTGACGTATTGTCACCATCTTCAGGAGCGGTCCAGGTCAAGGTTAATTGGTTATGTCTAATTTCGTAGGTACCAAGATCTGTAATTGCATCTGGCGGAATTTCATCATCGGTGAGCAAAGAAGCAAATGCATTCATCCTACCGGCTCCGAGTAAGCCCTGATAGTTCGGGTTCAATGCTTCTATATCATCTGTCGTCTCCGTCAACCTAAATCTTACCTGGTCAGGCGTAAACCCCGCACTACCATACTCAGAAACTATTAGTGCTGCCACACCGGAAACATGGGGGCACGCCATTGAAGTCCCTTGAAAGAATCCATATGTATTGCTGGGTAAGGTGCTCAAAACACCCTGATTTGAGACGAAAGTTTCTCCGCCTGGAGCTGAAATATCCACCCAGGATCCATAATTCGAATACCATGCTTTTTGATCATTATGATTGGTGGAGGCTACGGCAAGAACAGGATCATAAAAACCAGGGTAGTAATCAGAATCAGAATCACTATTACCGGCTGCAAAAATTACGATTCCTCCTTGCATAGGTCCTGTAGGATTACCTACCGCATCATATCCAGCATTGGCAATGAAATAATCAATGGCATCCAGTACGGATTGCTCAAAAAATCCAGGATTAGTATAACCCCAACTGTTCTGAGAAATTACTGCGCCATTGTCCGCAGCATAAGCATAGGATTCGGCAAACCCTCCGCCCCCACTCGTGAATACCTGGCATGACATCAATTCTATTCCTGAAAAACCATTTCCACCGCCGGCAACACCTGAAACCCCAATACCATTATCGTTGACAGCAGCCACCGTGCCGGCTACATGCGTTCCATGTCCATCCGGATCAGGAAAGACGTTTCCAGACCCAATAACAAAATTATAGCCATAAACATCATCCACATACCCATTGCCGTCATCATCAACTCCGGCTGACCCTGAAAGTTCCGCAGAATTAACCCACATGTTATCGGTCAAGTCCTCATGTGCATAATCTATTCCCCCATCATGAACTGATACAATTACACCACTATTACCAGTCTGGATATCCCAGGCCTCGCTCAAATCTATATCTGCATCAACGGTCCCTCCGGTTTGTCCTGTATTATTATAATGCCATTGTTCATTATACCTTGGATCGGCAGGTGTAAACATAAGACCAGGTGCAAGAATAGCGCTTGACATCTCTTTCTTTACAGCACCAAAATTATCTCCTTGAATACGGTCAAACTGTTTAGCATAAATGGGTTCAACAAGGCTAAGGGAAAGATCATTTGAATAGTCTGAAATTAGCCTTTCAATTTGCGGCGCTTTATCCGGATCAAATGTGATTTCATACCAAAGATGAAGACCGAACTTTCTTCGTCTTTCGGCAAACTTTCCACCATCTGGAAAAACTCTTTTAAATTGAACAGCGCCACAGCGTTCATTCAATTGATCAATTGAGGCTATTCCGGTTTGAATGGCGTCGTTGGCTGAGCGCAAGAAGGATTGCTGCTTTAGATTATTACCAACAACTTCCTTCAGCTTAACACGAATTACGTTGTTATACTGATAATCCTGAGCCTTCAGCACGCCCGAAAATAATAGGATACACAGAGGCAGGCATATTAACCTTAAAAGCATACGAAAAAAATCTTATTAAAACCAAACTAAGATGGAAAGAAAGCATAAGCAATACTCTTATCCAATGAATTAAAATAAAAAAATGATATTCTGGCATTGTCTTTTATATATCGGGGAATGAATTTAGGAATACCAGTTTATAACACATTGAATATTAGTTCATTAAAAGAAATTAACTATAAAGAATTAGAAGTATGATTTTTGTCAGGATTTTTTCTTGACTTCAATAACTTTTACAAATGGCAACCTTCTGACGCCCACCAATGCTATTTCTATTCGCACCGATATTACCTGCGGCCAGAATAACATCAGCATCAGAACCAGCAGCTCCTAAATGCACTTTTACACTGCCATTAAATTGTCCAAGGGTTTGAAAACTAAATTTAGTTTCATCGGACAGCAGCGAAACTGTTGTTGAGCTTTCGCCTTCGCTGCCTTTCAGGTCGTTAAGTAAAAAGGCAATATCAGCGTCAGGAGTAGACAAATCTCCAAAATGGAGATGAACGGGGTGAAATATATCTCCTTCCGTACCTTCTAAGGACACTACAACCTGAACATCGCCATCTGTCCGCTCCTGAAATGCAACGGTACCCGATGTTGGAAAATCAGAGGATTGTGCAAGGTCGTAAACGAACTCATTGCCTGTGAACTCTTCAATTACTGTTTCTGAGTTTTCACTGCAAGCTTCTAACAATCCAATCAGAACAAATGTGAACAAAAATCCTCTTTTCATACTTTATCAAACAGAATAATGAAATTTCAGTTCTTGAAATTAAGCTTTTTTAAATAGAAGACCTACTTACATAGGCCTTCCCTTTATTTGTCAACGTCTAAAGGGCATACTGCCAACCAAGCGTTAGAATGTTATTTGTTGTTAATTGGGGTCCGTTAAGGTCCTGATAAATTGGTAGGGCAAACTCGACAGCAAGCCTTTGATTCTGTACAAAGCCGGACTGACCTATCAGGTTTAAACCCGCGCTTACGTCGACTCGTTCACCACCTTGAAACTCAGGATTAGCCGTCTGAACAGGAGCTACGATCATTGGATCGCGCCCATCAACTTCACCGATATTAACAGAGTTTACTCTAAGTGAAGAACCTAACCACGATGTTACCAAGTAACTTCCCCAAACCGAAGCATTTAACTGATGACCATATCTAAAGTCGTTATCATTTTCACCTAACCGTAGCGTTCCATTGACCTGAGCGCCCCACCCCCATTTTTCAAAGCGTTTCGTGTAGGTTATTGCCGGTAAAAAGTCCCATGTACCGGAACCTATTTGCATGGGATAAGGCAACCTTAAAGTAGGTCTCATATTCATTGGAGTCAGTACTTCATCGTCATTTTCAATTGTTCCTGTTGGGATGCTAATGCCCGCATTGAAGTGTATATGGTCAGAGACTTTTATTAAAGCCGTTAATTTAGTGTCGCCAATGCCACTCGACTCTGTTGTAAAGCTGCCAAGCCGGGTGGTACCCATACCTCCTTGATACGTTATATGATCCATTTCACTGGAAAGGAACATTCCCATAAGCATTAGAGTAATACGATCTATAGGTGCGTACATAGCTCCAATCATATGCATGTTCATAGTCATTTCTGTAGGTACCACCCTAAGAGTTGGGGGTTGCCCTTCAATACCAAAGAATATATTCGGGACAGTGGTCGCTATTTCATCCGGTGAGACATCGTCAGTTCCTATTTGATTGTCTTCCATGCCCATTCGCATAAAGCGATAGGAAATCATAAATTCCCCTTTAGCATGGGTATGATCTCCCATTACCCCTATCGGCGCGTGTGAATCCGGTCGTGCAATTTTTTGTGCTCTTAAGTTAATACATAGGCATAAGAGCAATGCCATAATCATTTTTGTTTTTTGCATTGTTTTGAAAAGTAAGGTTCTTAAAAATATAGTCCTGAATGAACGGATTTAGGTGAACATTACTTGCTCGGGCGGTTGAAATTGGGAATGAACGAATTGAAATGAGTAGGAGAAAGAATAGATGCTGGTTCTGCTAATCTCCGATCCCGATAAACTTACGTTTAATGTGTAGAGAAAGACAAATCCGATGGGGTAATCTAATAAATTAAAAGATAGTGACGGGGCTGGGTCGCTCTCGGAGTCATTAACCTTTTTTAATTGCTCCAACAGATAGCATTTACCACCACATACGGTTATCGGCTTATCTCGATTTATACAAAGAAAATCTTGTATATAACCTTTATTCAATTCAAAATCAATGAGCGGAGCTAAAGGTCGTAATAAACCAAAGCCATACAGAACAATAAAAAATAATGGCATTAACTGCTTCACACGATAAAGGTATGAAACCGTCCTCAAAGTTAAGACATACTACTGAGCCCGTAGAGAACTATTATTTTCTACTCTTTCCAAAACCATAGGTCAATTGTTGCCAAAAAGTTTTTGGAAATTGTTCCCTGTCCTTGAAACCGAGCTGAATGTTACCATCTTGATTAGGGACATAATTGGTCTTAAAAATGTAATCCCACAAGCTTAAACTTATTCCATAATTAACGCCGTAACTTCTATCTTCAGGCAGGTATTTCGCATGATGCCACAGATGCATTACGGGGTTGTTAAAAATGTATTTCAGTGGTCCCCAGCTAATCTTAATATTGGCATGATTCAAATGACCAATAGTTATAGCTAAGAAATGAACAATATAAGCCTGAGAGGGCTCAAAACCCCCAAGCAGCATTACCCCTAGTGTTTTCAGAGGTTTGTAAAGTATGTTTTCCATCCAATGGTATCTTAAATGCGCCGCAAATCCCATTTCCTCAACCGAATGGTGCACTTTATGGAATTGCCAGAGTACTGTCCAGCGATGAAGCGCTACATGGGTCAGCCATTGTACAAAATCAAGAAGAACAAAGAAAATGACTAACTGCACAATGGGGGAAAGCGCGGATAAGTTAACAACAGATAAAGAGCTCATCCGCAAACCAAACCCAGCCGCTACAGATTCAATAAAAACATAAACCCCGCTGATGACGATGGAAAAGATGAAAAAGTTAAAAAACATATAGAAGGCATCAAGCCAAAAGTCTTTTCTGAATACTTTTTGTTCTTTTCTCCAGGGAAATAGCAATTCAAATGACCATACAATTACTGAAATAAGGATCAAACCCCAAAAGTAATTCGTATACCAGGGTACCTGAAACAGGACTGAATCCAACGCCCATCGGGCTGTTCCCACAAGGGCTTGCCAGGCTTCTTCAATGCTCGTCATACTCTATTAACAATTATTACTGTTCTGGTTCTAAATTGTACCATTCTACACGTTCTAAATTTTTTCTTCTGCCTTGCTGTGTGGGCGCGTAGTTACGAGCCAAATAAGCCACTATTTTATCTTCATACTCTCCGAGATCCCATAGATTCTGCGTTTCCTGCATCCATACAATCGTATTCTTCCATCCTTCTGCGGTTGCACGATTTTGTGTTACAAGTTTGGCGGAGTGACAATTGGTGCAATTGGCAACCACTAATTCATAACCTTCATCGATTATAAAATCATGCTCTGTTACTTCTGTTTGCTGCTTTAAAGAAGAGTTCGCTACCTCCGGTTCAATTCGTTTTGGTTCATAAAATTTAGCGAGGTAGAGAGTAAAAGCTCCCAGAAAGAGAATACTCAGCAGAGTTATGCTTGTAAGCCTTATAAGAATATTGAGCAGATTGAAGATAGGCTTATTCATCAAACACTTTTTATCGCTATTCTGTGGCAGGCGTTGTTCAAATAGCCTTTAGGGTTCCAGCCCGGTACTACCATAGGTTGCATCATACCTTGATCATCGGTGGCCCTAACCCATAGTTCATAATAGCCTGTTTTGCTTAGGCTAACCGTAGTTTTCCAATGCTGCCAGGCCAGTCGGTTTTTTGGTTTTTCAAGAGTGCAGGCCTGCCAGGTAGCGCCAAAATCAACCGAATAATCTACGGTTCTTACTTCTTTCTCACCGGCCCACGCGTGCCCCCTTACTTCGAACTTTTGATTTCTCCTCACTAGCGCACCTGATTTAGGATATGTAATCAGGGATTTCACCGGCATAGACTCTATTATGCACATATCACCATCATTTACCTCTGTACCCGGGGCAACAGACTCGCAAGGAATACGGTAACTACTCCCCCCCATTTTTTCTCCGTCATGGATTTTATTACGAATGGAAAGCCTGTTGATCCATTTTCCTGATGCAGAAGCAGGCCATCCGCCCGCGACAAGCCTGACAGGAAATCCATGCGCCAATGGAATATCTTCTCCATTCATTTTATAAGCTAAAAGCGTTTCTTCCATCATAGCCTTTGACAAAGGTATTCCTCTTGAAATAGCATCTTTCGAAGAATCTCCACTCAAATGCGTATCGCTACCATAGTAGCCTACATAAATAGCACTGTCCTTAATACCAACATCGTTTAATACATCTTTCAACCTGACACCGGTCCATTCGGCACAAGATACTGCTCCAACAGTCCATTGATTGCCTTTCGCCGGTGGGTTGAATTCACTCCTGCCATTACCACCACATTCCAGCGTGAGTTGGTAGGTATAAGATTTAAACTTTGATTGCAGATCGTCTAATCTATATTTTTTCTGAGCCAAAGCTGATTCGCCGTCTATCAAGAGCTCCCATGTATTGACATCCATATTTTTAGGGATGATGCCGTTATTACGAACGAACATTTTGTTTTCGGGAGTTACACGGTCATCAAGTAAATGAGCCATCGCTTCTATGTTCCACGGTCGATCATTTAACACCACCATATCCTGATGTTTACTAAAAGGAATATCTTGTTGACTAAGTACCGGAACATAGCCATAAGGCATTTTTGCGGCATGCGCAATTTTGAATCCTATTAAAGACGCAGCAGAAGCTAATACTGAAGATCTTATAAAATCTCTACGTTTTACCATGGGCCATTACAATTGTAGGTATTAGTGAATACATTAACTGTGACTAAAATTACATCTTTGTAGAAAATTGGCGAATGAAGAGATTAGGTTTGATACTATTGATCTGTGCCGTTGGGTTAGCATGCGGCAAAGAAAAGACCAGAGAGATTAATGCGGAAACTATTATTGACATTAAAACCTTAGAGCAAATTGACCTGGTAACGGCCGATAACAATCCTATTCACTGGAGAGCTTACGAAGATAAAGTCGTTTTTCTTAACTTGTGGGCAACATGGTGTGGCCCGTGCATTAAGGAGATGCCTTCCATTGAAAACGCCACTAACCATTTCAAAAATGATGATATTGTATTTATATTGGCTACAGAGGAGAACGCAAGCAAAATCCGGGAATTCGGCAATAGGTATAAGTTTAACCTGGATTTTGTTCAACAAAAGACTTCATTGGCCGAACTGGGGATAGTAGCGCTGCCTACTACTTTGGTTTTCGATAAAAGTGGAAAACTCGTGTTTAAAGAAACTAATGCTCGACAGTGGGATAGCGAAGAAAATTTGAAAATGCTCTCTAGTTTCCTATTGCTTTAGCGATTTGAACCCGTAGAAATATAAGCCTTGACCGTTACGCGCTGTGCGCTGGCATTAGGATCATTGCTAAAAATAGCTACCGACTTCTGCTGATTCCCTCTTCTTCCTGCAGTGTTAAAACTTACCTTCAGCCTGGTATTACCGCCTACCGGAATGGTCTCGTCTACAAGCTCGGTAGAGATACAGGAGCAATTAGGCTTGACACTCCTAATTTCCAACGGCTTTTTACCATGATTGCTCAGCACAAATTCTGTGGTTAATTTCTTGTTACTTTCTAGCTTACCAAAGTCATAGAGGGCGTTTTCTATTGCAAGCTTAGGGGCCATTTCCAGCTCTTCAGATGTCATAGGCGGAAAGTACTCTTCCAGTGTGGCGTAAACAGATATACTCTTTATCGATTTCTCATCCTGTTCACTTGTGTACAATGTAACATTATCATTTCTAAAGCCCAGATCATTTAACTCTGATGGATTATAAATAAGTCTGATTTTACCGCGCTGTTTTGCTCGTAGAAGTTGTGGTTCAAACTTCACATTTATGTGATTGGGCTTAGCAATGGAATCGGAAAATATAATGACCGAGTCAGTTACATTAAGTACATCGAACTCTTGAATAACAGGTTCATTCGTCACCTTGATCTTTCCAAAATTAAATGCTCTGTGTTTCATTCGAAGACCACCCAAAAGTGTTGGGAGTTCATCTTCAATACTTTTGGGTCTTGGCTCCACATATCCCTTGATGAATAACCGCAACAGCTCTGATGACGAATTAAGAGTCACGGTCAAGCTTTTGTTAAACGAACCGGGCCTGTTTTTGGGATTGTATTGTGCCTGAATAAAGCCGGATTGCCCGGGAGCAACCGCTTCCTTTGTCCAAGCGGGTGTAGTGCAGCCACAAGAGGCTTTAACATTTGCTATTTGAATGGTATCCGCTCCATTATTGATGAAGCTAAATTCGTGAGTAACAGGACCGTCCGACTCCTTTATCTGTCCAAAGTCAAAGTTTTTTTCACTGAACATTAAATTTTCGGATAGTTGCCCGTTTACTCCAATTGATATAAAGACAAAAAGAGAGGTGAGTATATTCCATTTTTTCATACTTCAAAAGTAAAGCTTAGTCACAATACAGGAAAGCCCTAAGCCTATATTAACAAATCATTATAACAAGTGGCTAACAGTACATTTTGTATCTAAATGCGAGGTTCTCATGACGAATCTTATATTTGCCGAAAATCTAGAAATATGGCCAGGATATTGACGGGAATACAAAGCAGTGGAAGACCTCATTTAGGTAATTTGTTGGGAGCAATTATTCCTGCAATCGAGCTTTCGCGCAATAGTGAGAATGATGCATTGTTCTTTATTGCGGACCTACATTCGTTAACTACAATTAAAGAAGCAGAAACAAGAATAAATAATGTAAATGCCACCGCCGCGGCATGGTTGGCATTCGGCTTTGATACTGAAAAAAACTTATTCTACAGACAATCCAGGGTCCCGGAGGTCACCGAGTTGACATGGTACTTAAATTGTTTCACCCCATTTCCAATGTTAGCCAACGCCCACTCTTTCAAAGATAAGGCTGAGCGACTTTCAGACGTTAATGCAGGCTTATTTACCTATCCGGTTTTAATGGCTTCTGACATTATACTTTATGATGCGGATATTGTTCCGGTAGGAAAAGATCAAAAGCAGCATCTGGAAATGACCCGGGATATCGCAAGTGGCTTCAATCATCTCTACGGTGAAACATTTATAATACCTGAAGCAAAAATTGACGATTCAATGATGACCATTCCAGGTACCGACGGCCAAAAAATGAGTAAGTCCTATGGTAACATAATTGATATATTCCTGCCTGAAAAACAGCTAAGAAAGCAGGTAATGTCAATAGTAACGGACAGCAAACCTCTTGAAGAGCCAAAAAACCCGGATAAGTGCCATGTCTTTGACCTATATAAGCTTCTTGGCAATACCACACAGGTAGAAAAAATGCGGTCCAATTATTTAAGTGGCAACTATGGATATGGACATGCAAAACAAGCACTATTTGAGCTTGTACTCAATAAGTACGGTAAAGAGCGAGAAGCTTTTAACCAGTTAATGGATAATCCTGATGAAATTAATTCAAGACTTCTGGCAGGAGAAGAGAAAGCCAGGAAGATTGCGCAAAAGGTATTGACCAAAGTCAAATCCAAACTGGGCTTCTGAGCTTCATTTATCCACCCTCCAGACCACTTCTTTTCGATCGCTGCCTATGAGTAGCTCAATGCGTGTAGGGCCTGGCAGCAAAACGAGTTTGGTCTCCGATGTGTCAAAATCATCTGCTTCTATATACACTCCTTGGCCTTTGGCCGCCTCGTAGGTTTCCTGATTAGGTTTGATCACAACATTAGGTACATAGGCTATCGGCAATAAAACATCATTATCCGGACAATATTCATCATGTACTTCATGAAAAGCGTCCTCTAGATAACTTCCATAATTTGAAAGAAAGGCATCCTCCAGAGCATGTACCTCCTCCTCCAAATGATCGTATTCACTACTATCGTAGGGCAATCCATTCAACGTTGATTTCTTATCGATCAAATTCCGTAATTCATCATCCAGTTTAATATTGTTTATCATATTTCCTTTTGCAGGGAATCTTTAAATGAAACTGTTAGCTATTATCTAAAATATTTTAGTCAATTGAAACACAGTAGTCATTTTTATTTCAATTGGCCTACCGAATGAATAATTTTACTTCTCAAACGACTAAATTATGTCAGAAGATTTTCTGCCGATAAATGGAACTGATTTCATAGAGTTCTATGTAGGTAATGCTAAGCAATCTGCACTTTATTATCAATATGCGTTTGGTTATGAACTCATTGCTTATGCAGGTCCGGAAACCGGTGTCAGGGATAGGGCTAGCTACGTTCTAAGACAAGATAAAATCAGGCTTGTACTTACCACAGGATTATATCCGCAATCACCTATTAACGAACATGTAAAAAAGCATGGAGATGGGGTTAAGGTACTGGCGCTATGGGTTGACGACGCAGCAAAATCTTTTGAAGAAACCACAAAAAGAGGCGCCAAAGCTGTAAGCGCTCCTGAAGCGCTATCGGACGATAATGGGACGGTTGTAACTGCTTCTATTCAAACCTATGGGGAAACTATCCACACTTTTGTTGAACGAAAGAACTACAGGGGTATATTTCTGCCTGGTTTTGAAGAAAAAAGAGGTGTGGCAGACGTAAATCCTATTGGGCTCAAATATGTAGATCATTGTGTTGGTAATGTAGAATGGGGTGAAATGAACACCTGGGTAGAGTTTTATGAAAAAGTAATGGGTTTTAACCTACTCATTACTTTTGATGACAATGATATTTCTACTGATTATACAGCTTTAATGTCAAAGGTGGTATCCAATGGAAATGGATACATTAAGTTCCCAATTAATGAACCCGCCGAAGGTAAAAAGAAGTCTCAAATAGAAGAGTATATCGATTTTTACCAGGGAGCCGGGGTCCAACATATTGCCATAGCTACAGATAACATTTTGCACACGGTTTCAGAACTTCGAAAACGCGGCGTTGAATTTTTACATGTACCGGACAATTATTATGACGACCTGTTGAGCCGGGTTGGTGAAATTGATGAGGATATCCAACCACTAAAAGACCTTAATATACTTGTTGATCGTGATGACGAAGGTTACTTGCTTCAAATATTCACAAAACCAGTGCAGGATCGTCCGACTGTTTTCTACGAAATAATCCAAAGAAAAGGCGCTAAATCATTTGGAAAAGGCAATTTCAAGGCTTTATTTGAGGCCATAGAAAGGGAACAAGAATTAAGAGGTAATTTATAGACAAGACAATGAACCAGGAAATACTTGATAAGGCCAATGTATGGCTCAACAGTGATATAGATGAAGTTTCTAAAAGTGAGATTAAAGAACTCATGCAAAACGAGGAAGCGCTTACGGATGCTTTCTACAAGAATCTTGAGTTCGGCACCGGTGGGCTTCGAGGCATTATGGGAATCGGGTCAAACCGCATGAACAAATACACAGTAGGAATGGCCACCCAGGGTCTGGCTAATTATCTTCTAAAGTCTTTTACCGGTCAAGATGTGAAAGTGGCTATAGCGCATGACAGCAGGAATAACAGCCGTTATTTTGCAGAAGTTACTGCAGAAGTATTTTCTTCTAACGGTATTACTGTTTACCTTTTTGAAGAGCTTAGGCCCACCCCGGAGTTGTCCTTTGCTATTCGACATCTGGGCTGTCACGGTGGTGTCGTAGTTACAGCTTCCCATAATCCTAAGGAATATAACGGTTATAAGGCATATTGGAACGACGGCGCTCAATTGGTTCCTCCGCACGATAAGAATGTAATTGAAGAAGTTAATAAGGTAGAAGGTGTAGGCCAGGTGAAATTTGATGGTAATACCTCTCTTATTCAGTCTATCGGCGGTGAAATAGATAAAATATACCTAACGGAGATTAAAAAACTTGCTTTATCCCCAGAGGCGGTCAAAAAGCACCACGACCTCAAAATTGTATTCTCGCCAATTCATGGTACCGGTGTAACACTTGTACCGCCAAGTTTAAAGAACTACGGTTTCACTAATGTAACGGTTGTAGAAAGTCAATCCACTCCAGATGGTAATTTTCCCACAGTGGTTTACCCTAACCCTGAAGAAAAAGAAGCGCTGTCAATTGCCCTCAAAGAAGCGACAGAAATTGATGCAGACCTTGTTCTGGCTACTGATCCCGACGCTGATCGTGTTGGTATTGCAGTGAAAAATAATGATGGTGAATTTGAGTTGCTCAACGGCAACCAGACCGGGAGCCTTTTGATTTATTATATCCTGGAACGCTGGAAAGAAAGAGGTCAGTTTAAGGGTAATGAATTTGTAGTGAAAACCATTGTAACCACCGACCTTATCTCCAAGATAGCTGATAGCTATGGTGTTGAGTATTTTGATACTTTAACTGGTTTTAAATACATAGCGTCTTTAATAAAATCATTAGAGGGTGAAAAGCAGTATATCGCCGGTGGAGAGGAAAGCTATGGGTATATGATCAGCGATTTCGTAAGAGATAAGGATGCTGTTGCTTCCAGCGCAATGATTGCAGAAATGTGCGCTTATGCCAAGAGCAAAGGTCAAAGTCTTTATGACATGCTCATAGAGATGTACGTTAGTTTTGGATATTATAAGGAGGCATTGGTTTCTTTAACCAAAAAAGGAAAATCGGGGGCAGAAGAAATCATTCAGATGATGGCAGACTTCAGAGCCAACCCTCCTGAAACTTTTGCCGGTTCAAAAGTTGTAAAAGTCATTGATTACCAATCCAGTGTATCTAGAGATCTTGTATCAGGGAAAGAAATAGGCGTTGACTATGATAAGTCCAATGTACTTCAGTTTTTTACGGAAGCGGGTTATAAAGTTTCTGCACGTCCTTCCGGAACGGAACCTAAAATTAAGTTTTATGTCAGCGTGAATAAAGCCCTGCAAAATAAGAAAGGCCATAAAAAAGTATCAGAGGAACTCGATCAACTTATCGAGGCCATTAAAGCCGATTTAAATCTTTGAACTCGGCTGAGAATCAACAAAAATGGTCGGCGGAGCTTTTTGAAAGAGATCTGAACAGGTTAATTAAAGAATTGGATTAATTTAAAAGTGAAGATTTACTTTAGCCTCAGCCTGAGGGAATAAAGAACTCGGCAGGCAATCTAAGCTTACATATTTTTGGTAATCTTCTTCATTTTATCTGCCATATTTTGGGAAAATCAAGCTATATCCAGCAATGAGATAGAAGAATTGAGTGAAAAAAATGTGACCCTTAGCGACCTGAAAGCGGATATAACTAAAACAAAGACTGAGGTTTAAAAGGCGCTTTATGAATTTATCTGATGGTGACCTAAAATCCAATTTCCCGTTACATTTTGGAACTAATCATTGGCTACAGGTTACTTTCTGATACACCTTCATTCTCATCTAAATTACCATCGAAGGTTGATATAGTGACGTTTTTAAATTGTACAACATAAGTTATCTTTGCATTCTTTATGAAAAAGGTCGCTTTCTACACACTTGGCTGCAAACTGAATTACTCCGAGACTTCAGCTATCTCCCGGAAGTTCGAAGAAAAAGGTTACATAAAAACAGAGTTTAATGAATCCCCTGACATTTTCATAATCAACACGTGCTCCGTTACCGAGAATGCCGATAAGAAGTGTCGCAAGATAGTAAAAGAGGCCCGAAATATATGCCCTGATGCATATGTAGCAATTATCGGATGTTATGCACAGCTCAAACCCAGAGAAATATCTGAAATACCTGGTGTAGATGCTGTCTTGGGCGCAGCCGAGAAATTCAGGCTTGTGGAGCTGCTAGATGAATTTGTTCGACCGGAGAAACCGAAAGTACTAGCTTCGGAAATAGAAGAAGCTACATCATATAACACTGCATACTCTATCAATGACCGCACACGTACGTTCCTAAAGGTTCAGGACGGTTGCGACTACAGTTGTACATTTTGTACCATCCCTTTAGCACGTGGTAGAAGCAGAAGTGACACCATAGAAAATATTGTTTGTTCGGCGAAGGAAATAGCCGCTAAGGGTATCAAGGAAATTGTACTGACGGGGGTCAACACAGGTGATTTTGGTATTAGAAATGGAAGGCGAGAAGATCGATTTATTGATTTAGTCAAAGAACTTGAAAGAAATGTACCTGTAGAACGGTTTAGAATCTCATCTATAGAACCCAACTTACTTACAGATGAAATCATCGAGTTTGTGAGTAGATCCAACAAGTTTGTACCGCATTTCCATATTCCACTGCAGTCCGGATCTAACCGCATTTTAAAGCTAATGAAAAGGAGGTATTTGCGAGAACTATATGTGAATCGTGTAAACACCATAAAAACATTGGCGCCTAACTGTTGCATTGGCGTAGATGTAATTGTGGGATTTCCAGGTGAAACTGAAGACGATTTTCTTGAGACCTATACTTTTTTAAACGAACTGAATATATCTTACTTGCACGTTTTTACTTATTCAAAACGTGTGAATACACCGGCAGCCGACATGCTAGACCCCGTGCCCCTAAAAGTAAGAAACGAACGTTCTAAAATGCTGCGCTCTTTAAGCGAAAAGAAAAGGCGACGATTCTATGAAGAAAACTTGAATGTTGAGGATTACGTACTCTGGGAGGATGATCAGGAAGACGGGAAAATGCTGGGGTTCACAAGAAATTATATAAAAGTTGCCGCTAAATACGATCCTATCAGAATTAATGAGGTAGAAAAGGTGTGCCTGAAGCAAATTAACGAAAATGGTAAGGTAGAAGTAGAACAAAGTGATTCCACGATTTTAGCTTAACCTTTCAATGACATCTGCTGTTAGTTATCGTAAAATCAACTAATTATGCCTCTAAAAGTCGGCGAAACAGCGCCAAACTTTAATCTTGCTTCAACAGGTAAAAACCGTTTTAATCTAAAGGATTTGAATGAACCGCTTGTTTTATTCTTTTACCCTAAAGACTTTACACCGGGATGCACAAAGGAAGCCTGTTCTTTCAGAGATAATTTTGAGTTCTTTAAAAACCTTGATGTACAAGTAGTAGGTATCAATACCGATACGCTATCTACACATGCAAAATTCAAGGAAAAACATAATCTGCCTTTTGAATTACTTTCAGATGCCAGCGGTAAAGTATGCAAGGCATATAAAGCCCATGTACCGGTATTAAATATTGCTAAGCGAATTACCTACCTGATTGATGCCGAAAAGAAAATTGCTGCGGTATACAATGATCTAATAGGTGCAGAAAAACATATAAAAACCATGATTAGAAAGGTTAGCGAGGTTTAGGCAAAATTTGGCCGTCTTCAATAATCAATTGGCGATCGGCCATATCAGCCAACTCATCATTGTGGGTAACAATCACAAATGTTTGACCGGTAGTATCCCTCAGGGAGAAAAAAATATCATGAAGGCTTTTCGCATTCTTGGAATCAAGATTTCCACTGGGTTCATCTGCAAAAACTATTGCCGGTTTATTTATTAATGCTCTCGCAACTGCCACTCTTTGCTGCTCTCCTCCGGAGAGCTGAGACGGTTTATGTTGATCTCTGCTGGAAAGCCCCAACGTTTTAAGTATTTCCCTCCCCTTCCGTTCTACCTCTAATTTATCATCACCTTTAATATATCCCGGGATACATACATTCTCCAAGGCTGTAAATTCAGGCAGCAAATTATGAAATTGAAAAACGAAGCCAATTTGCTTATTCCTAAACCTCGCTTTTTCAATAGCTCCAAGCTTCTGAATATCTGTTCCATTGAGTTGAACCATTCCTTTATCGGGAGAATCAAGCAATCCCAAAACATGAAGTAGCGTACTTTTTCCTGCACCTGAAGCTCCTACAATGGAAATAATTTCTTCCGGTTGAATTTCTAAATCTATACCCTTTAAAACTTGAAGGGTATTATATGCTTTTATGATTCCCGTTGCTTTGAGTAGAGCCATTTTTTTATGAATTTTCAAACATAATCAATGGGCCGTTTAATGCCTCATGTTCGTTCATGTTAATCTTAAAAGACGTTTGAATTATCAAGCGAAATGACCTACTTTCGTGCAAAAATTGAGCAAATGAATATACACGAATACCAGGCTAAAGACATTCTTAAAAGTTTTGGCGTCCAAGTGCAATCCGGGATCGTAGCTGATAACCCTGACAAGGCCTTAAGCGCGGCCAAAGAGCTGAATAAAGAAACTGGTACTAGCTGGTATGTGATAAAGGCTCAAATTCATGCTGGTGGAAGAGGTAAAGGTAAAGTACGTGAGACCAGCTCAAATGGAGTTGTTTTGGCTAAATCTCTTGAAGAAGTTCCGGCAAAAGTAAAAGCAATCATCGGCGGCACTTTAGTTACTCATCAAACAGGTGAAGATGGAAAAACAGTAAATAAGGTATTAATTGCCGAAGACGTTTATTATCCAGGAGAATCTGAGCCGAAGGAATACTACTTGAGTATTCTTCTTGATCGAGCAAAAGGTTGTAACGTTATCATGGCATCTACTGAAGGTGGAATGGATATCGAGGAGGTAGCAGAAAAAACTCCAGATAAGATTATAAAAGAGTGGATCGACCCCGCCTTAGGACTTCAGGGTTTTCAATCAAGGAAAATAGCATTTGCACTTGGCCTTGAAGGAAATGCTTTTAAGGAAATGGTGAAATTCGTGTTTTCACTTTACAAAGCTTATGAAGCCACGGATTCTTCCATGTTTGAGATTAATCCTGTGCTCAAAACTTCCGACAATAAAATTCTGGCTGTAGATGCAAAAGTTAACCTTGACGATAATGCCATATATCGCCATAAGGACTTGGCTGAACTAAGAGATTTATCAGAGGAAGATCCGGCCGAAATTGAAGCCGGTCAGTCAGGACTTAGTTACGTAAAACTCGACGGCAATGTGGGCTGTATGGTAAACGGAGCCGGTCTAGCTATGGCTACGATGGATATCATTAAACTTTCCGGTGGAGAACCTGCTAACTTTCTGGACGTAGGAGGTGGAGCAAATGCTGAGACCGTGGAAGCAGGATTTAGAATTATTCTTAAAGACCCTAATGTTAAGGCTATTCTTATCAATATTTTCGGAGGAATTGTACGATGTGACCGCGTAGCGAATGGTGTGGTTGAAGCTTACAAGAAAATAGGAAATATTGATATTCCAATTATTGTAAGGCTTCAAGGAACGAATGCAGAGGAAGGCGCGAAGATAATAGAAGAATCAGGACTTAAGGTGACTTCAGCGATAGTATTAAAAGATGCAGCCGCTAAAGTAAAAGAAGTACTGGCATAAAATGAAATGCATCCGTAGTTCAACTGGATAGAATACCAGATTTCGGCTCTGGGGGTTGAGGGTTCGAATCCTTCCGGATGCACTTTAAAAGGAGTTCAGGTAACAGACGAACTCCTTTTTTCATTATACAAGTGTTTACTATACCTTTTAAAAGATTAATATAATTTAGTATCTTGACCCTTGAAATAGGAAAAAATGAAAAAGGCAACTTTTATCATATTACTGATAGTAACAGTCATTTCCGAGCTCAAGGCTCAGTCTTTCTATAATTTTAGAAGAGGCAGAGATATTATTGCAACTTTTGGAACAGGTACCTCAAGTTATTTTGGCGACTTAAATAATCCTGGAGATGTGATCGATACAAAGTTGAATCTGAACTTTGGACTACAGTACTATTTTACAGAGAGAATCGCTATCCGTACCGAGGCAACCTATTTTAGACTATCAGGTGACGATGCAGAAGCTGACAGTGAAGGAAGGACAGTAAGAAACTTATCTTTTCGATCAGACAACTTTGAACTGAATGTTGTAGGGATTGTACAGGCATTTTCCTTTGGGACACGTTTTTATCAACGACCGGCGCTAAATGTTTATGGTTTTGCTGGTATTGGTTTATTATATTTTAATCCTAAAGCCCAGGTACCTGATACTGACTGGAATGGGGCGCCTCTTAGTGATGCTGGGGATTATGTTGCCTTACAACCGTTGCAAACAGAAGGGGTTGACTACAGCCGCCTGGCTATCGTAATTCCCATGGGAATAGGTATCAAGTTCAAAGCTGGTCCTTTTTTTAATATAGGCGTTGAAGGAGGCTACAGGCTTACATTCACAGATTACCTGGATGACGTAAGTACCACATACCTGCTGCATAGCACTTTGTCCGGAGATCCACTTAGGCAAGCTTTGGCGGATAGAAGACATGAGCTTGATGGCAATCTACCCCCATTGGGTGTAGAAGAAGGCCAAATTCGTGGAAATTCTGGCGATAATGATGGCTATTTTATTCTTAATGTAAAGTTGGAGTATTACATCCCGGCTAATATTTTAAGTAGCAGCAAGTCTAAATACAACAGAAGAAAGCGTTCCCGAAGGGCAAGAAAACGCTAATTTCAACTAGCCAACTCTTTATTACTGGCTCTGCTAATTCCATTTTGAAATTCAGGAACTAACTTTTGCAACTCGTCGGTAAAAATGTCTAGATCAGCGTTAGAACGTACCATTTCCTTCAACGTTTGAAAATACTCTTTAACCTCTTTGAATCTATACTCGGCAACTTTAGCTATCATAATTTTTTTATGATGAGTGGGAAGGGTATTCTCTCTATCGGCTAATAGTTCCTCGTAAAGTTTCTCACCTTCTCTTAAACCTGTGTATACGATCTCAATATCCTTGCCTAATTCTAAACCTGACAATTGAATCATCCTTTTCGCTAAATTCACAATTTGAACAGATTCCCCCATATCAAAAATGAATATCTCGCCACCTCTACCCATAGCTCCAGCTTCAAGGACCAATTGACATGCCTCAGTAATGGTCATAAAATATCTTGTAATTTCAGGGTGCGTCACGGTTACCGGCCCCCCATCGCTAATCTGCTTTTTAAAAAAGGGAATTACTGACCCATTTGAACCTAATACATTCCCAAACCTTGTAGTTACAAATACTGTATGTTGATCAGCAGCATTCATAGTTTGGTTAAGTGACTGGACATAAATTTCAGCAACACGTTTAGTACAACCCATAATGCTGGTTGGATTCACGGCTTTATCGGTAGAAACCATAACAAAACGCTCAACCTTATACTTAATTGCCAAATCAGATAAGTTTTGAGTACCAAGGACATTTGTTTTTACAGCCTCAATAACGTTATTCTCCATTAGCGGTACATGCTTATACGCTGCGGCATGAAGGACAACTTCAGGTAGCTCCTTTTCAAAAATCGATTCCAGGCGTTTCTTATCTCTAATATCCGCCACATAAATTCGCCCGTTTAGACTCTCTCCAAGCTCGCGCTCAAGAATATATAATGGCGATTCGCCTTGATCAATAAGAATGATTCTGGAAGGATTAAATTTCAGCGCTTGCCGTACAAGTTCGCTACCGATAGACCCTGCTGCACCGGTAATGCAAACCCTTTTGTTATGCAATTCACTGCTTACAGCTTGGTTATCCAATTGAATCGTTTCTCTTCCTAGCAGGTCTTCTATTTTAACCTCTTTTATTTGTTTCAAACTGAGTTCACCCTGAACCCAATCACTCGCCTGAGGAACAGACCTTACGGTTATGCTGTGCTTTAGACAGGCATCCACAATTTGATTCTTTCTGGATAAGGGGAGATTCTGAACAGCAATTATTAGCTCATCAGCTGAAATCTGATCTAATTGTATCTCCAAATCCTCAGCCAGTAAAATTGGCGTGCCATTAATTACTTTACCCACCTTATTCACATTATCTTCGTAAAACGCAACTACACGAAGATCAGATGCATCATCGCTTTCAATGACCTGCTTGGTAATCATTCCTAATTGACCTGCTCCAAAGATAGCTACATCAACCCTGGACTTTCTATTCCCTTTATAATAGGAGAAAATATTTTTTATTAGCAATCGGTATTGAAAAAGAAATAGAAACGACGCCAGAAAGGAAATCAGAATTACCGAATAAGGAATAAGATTTTTTTGGATATTATAATAGAATAATAGGTTAAGAACAGAAACAAAGATGAGTGACAGCAAAAGAGTATATAATAACCTTACTCCATCTTTCAATCCGGTATAACGCACTATTCCAGCGTGACTCTTGGTAAGCCCTATGGCCAGCAAAACGGCAAAACAATTAACCAGAATACCAAGTTGAAAATTTCGATTGGCCAACTCTGATACCTCGAAATTAAATCTTAGGAGATAACCTAAAGTAGTAGCAAAAGCAACTAAGGATAAATCAATTAAAATGATAATCCATCTCGGAAGGATTCTTAACTGCAGTATTCGCTGCGTAACTGGCACAAGTTAGCCCTTTTTTCTTGACGATATAATTTTTTTTGCTCCTAATGCAGCTCCTCCTATCAGGAGCAACTCTAAACCACCGATAGGAACCGGATTATCAGGATCTCCTCCTGGATCACCCGGCTGGGCAATAGACGCTGTAGTCACCAATATTGCCACAAACAAGATTGGCAAAAACAATCTAAACCAAATACCCTTCATTAGTTCTTAATGACTCTTTTAACTGTAAATTCATCTTCACCGATCAAACTTAATAGATAAATTCCCTTACGCAAATTAGTAGATGATAAAACTACTCTTTTTCCCTCTTGAATAGATTGAGACAATATGATTTTGCCATTTAAGTCAGTCAATCTAATGGTATTAAAATTATTATTTGATTTGATATCAATAATCCATTTGTCAGAAGTAGGATTTGGAAAGACTGTAGCAAAAGTTTCAAAATCTACGACCAGGCTTGTCACGGCAAATTCACGACTAACTGATTAGGCGAAACCGTTGTGAGTTACCTCAAGTGATAATTCCCCATGCTCACTTACTACTATTGATTGACTCGTAACACCCTCTAGCATTTCTCCATTCAAAAATATAAGTTGTAAATTTGGATTTCAGGTGTTCCACCATACTTCAAATTT
>ERZ1740059.256-NODE-256-length-29551-cov-8.154190_pt1 | contig 29551 bp, 25 predicted proteins | sample MGYA00581744_ERZ1740059 | MGnify/ENA primary metagenome ERZ1740059 (study PRJEB43018, sample SAMN04849738) | marine metagenome | isolation source: floating plastic debris | place: Pacific Ocean | collected 2008-08-28 | study: EMG produced TPA metagenomics assembly... | reverse complement strand
GTCCGACTAACCGGCACGTTCGCACCAATAGTTTGCCCGAAATCAACTGAAAAATCGATAGATAGGTTTGGGATGATGGATATCTTAGTGGTATCTTGACACATTAAAAAGCTTCTTGAAGGTTCGCATACATCATACGAACCTCCAAGAAGCTAATAAGGACTGTCTTTAGATAAAAACAACTAATCCTTAGAAAAGACCTAGGGTTAAGGACTTATCAATAGGAAGAGCTGCACCAATACCCAGCCATAGGGTAGTCACGGTACCAAACAGAAATACTGCTGTGGCCACCGGACGGCGGAAAGGGTTCTGAAACTTGTTCACATTTTCGATGAAAGGAACAAGCATCAAGCCAAGGGGAATAGCAGTTTGTAAAGCAATTCCCAAAAGCTTATTGGGTACAATCCGAAGAATTTGGAATGCCGGATACAGATACCACTCAGGAAGAATCTCAAGAGGTGTGGCAAATGGATTAGCTGGCTCGCCGACAAGAGCGGGATCCAATACTGCTAGTGCTACGCAGCAAGCAATGCTGCCCAAGATCACAACAGGAAAGATATACAGCAAATCATTAGGCCATGCGGGCTCACCGTAATAGTTGTGACCCATGCCCTGCTTCAGCTTCTCTCTAAGTTGAGGATCACTGAGGTCAGGCTTTTTGATTGTTGCCATAGCTCAAATTTTCTCCTAATTTACCTTCAAACAAAATGTGCGAGCAAATAAGGTCAGCTTAACCCTGAAACTAACTTGAAGCTACCTCTGACAATCAACCAAAACATTTTGGAACAATCGCCAGACCTTACGAAAAACCAGTCTTGGGTTAAGCGGATGCAGACCTTACAAAGGACCAGAGATGCCCTGCTTACGAATCATCAAGAAGTGAGTCAGCATAAACACAGCCATCAGCCAGGGCAGAACAAAGGTGTGCAGGCTATAGAAGCGAGTTAGTGTGGCTTGACCAACACTCTCACCGCCGCGAATGAATTCAACCATCAGGCCACCCACAACGGGAATAGCACTGGGAACACCAGATACAATCTTGACCGCCCAGTAGCCAACTTGGTCCCAGGGAAGGGAGTAACCAGTTACACCAAAGGACACGGTAACGACTGCCATGATCACCCCGGTAACCCAGGTCAATTCACGGGGATTCTTGAATCCGCCTGTGAGGTAAACCCGAAAGACGTGCAGGATCATCATCAGTACCATCATGCTGGCGGACCAACGATGGATAGAACGAATCAGCCAACCAAAGCTGACATCGGTCATTAGATACTGCACAGAATTGAAAGCTTCTACTACAGTTGGCTTGTAGTAGAAGGTCATAGCGAAACCAGTAGCAAACTGGATAATGAAGCAGGTAAGGGTAATACCGCCAAGGCAATAGAAGATATTGACATGGGGCGGTACATACTTACTGGAGATATCGTCGGCGAGAGCCTGAATCTCAAGACGCTCGTTGAACCACTGGTAGGCCTTAGAGTCTGTGACTTGCTTAGTAAACATGAAGCGCGGATATATAAAATAGATCTATGCCGTTACTAAAAAATGTAACACAACTGCCATTTAGAAACTTCCCGCTTAGAAACTTCCCTTGATGGAATCGATGGTCTTCTAGTTGGGCTAAAAGTATGTAGCGCATGGAATCTCAAAGGATCAGCGTCTATCTTTAGGGCAGCCAGATGTCACATCTTTGGTTTAACCTTTGACCAATATTTAGTTATAAAACTTCATCTTGTGTCTGTCAGATAATATGTCCTCTGAATTCTGGTTACGGTGGTGTGGCGATCACAGTATTCTGAGGAAATCGCTATGCTGGCTAGAGAAGAACGATATTTAGGTGTCTTACTGGCTTGACGAGAGGATTCTTTTCGATTGAGCAGCGGTGTTGTTGGAACTGTGACGAAGAATGAGAAAAACTGGGCTGCTACGCGTAGTTCTTTTGAGGGGTATCTGTGCGATATGCATCTCGACGGTTCTGAGTTTTGGGCTTGTCAGTCCGCCGGCGTTTGCTTTCTCAGAGCAGCAGAAGCTGGTGATGGAAGTTTGGCGCATTGTTAACCGGGCCTACTTGGACGAAACATTTAACCATCAAAACTGGTGGTTTATCCGTGAGAAGGCGCTTAAGCGTCGTCTTAATACGTGGGAAGATGCCTATCAAGAAGCCCAGTCAATTCTGCAAAAGCTAGATGATCCCTACACGCGGTTTTTGCCCCCTGAGCAGTATCAGAGTTTGCAAACTAATACCTCTGGTGAGCTGCTGGGGGTGGGGCTACAAATTGCTAAGGATGATGATAATCAGCATCTGCGGGTGATTGCTCCGATTGCGGGTTCTCCGGCAGAGCGAGCTGGGGTGTCTCCTAAGGATGAGATTGTTGCGATTAACGGTGTGCCTACCCAAGAATTTTCGTTGGATGAAGCGGCTGCTCGTATGCGTGGGCCAGCGGGCACGATTGTGACGCTCAAAATTGATCGCCCAGAGGCTGAACCCTTTGAGGTGAACCTTACCCGCGAACGGATTAACCTCAATCCGGTGTTTTCTGAGCTGCGCGTAGAGGGCGACCAGTCGATTGGCTATATCCGGCTTGGGCAGTTTAACGGCAATGCGGTTGAGGATATTCGAGCGGCGCTCATGTCCCTAGAGCAGCAAGATGCGGCGGGCTATATTCTGGATCTGCGTAATAACCCAGGTGGATTGTTGCAGGCGGGAATTGAAATAGCTCGGCTCTGGTTAGATGAGGGAACGATTGTGTATACCGTCAATCGTCAAGGCATCTTGGAAAGCTTTGAGGCGGGGCCTAAATCCTTGACCCAGGATCCGTTGGTCTTGCTGGTAAATGGGGGGACGGCCAGTGCCAGTGAAATTTTAGCGGGCGCCCTTCAGGATAATGATCGAGCCCAGCTGGTGGGGGAAACCACATTTGGTAAGGGGCTGATTCAGTCTTTGTTTGATTTGCCCCATGGGTCTGGTCTGGCGGTGACGGTGGCTAAGTATGAGACGCCGGATCACCATGACATTAATAAGCTAGGCATTACGCCTGACCTGGATGTGGCGACTGAGCCCTTAGTCCGCGAGCAGTTTGCTACTGGCGATGATGGGCAATATCAGGCGGCGGTTGAGCTCTTAAGGAAATCGTTATGAAACTGTTGATGCAACCCATGATATAGGCTGTGTTGCCAAAAACTCGTACGTATCACGATCCGCTCCATGGTGCTATCACCCTGGATAGTGCTGACCGGGTAGAAGCTCTGTTAATTGAGCTAATTGATACGTCGGTGTTTCAGCGGCTACGACGGATTCGTCAGCTGGGGCCCGCTAGCTTAACGTTTCACGGGGCGGAAGGGTCGCGATTTACTCACTCTTTGGGGGTGATGGCGATTGCTCGGCGTGCCTTTGATCGATTGGCGGCGCTACATCCCGTCTTGGGGCAGTATCGGGCAGCGGTGCTATGTGCGGCCTTGCTCCATGATGTGGGCCATGGTCCTTTTAGCCATACGGCGGAGGAGGTCTTTGGCGGACACCATGAGCATTGGACGCGGCGCATTTTGGACTGTGCCCCGGAGGTGCGTGGTCTGTTGGATGGGTTTTCGTTGGACTTGCACCTGGAAATTCAGCAAATTTACCAACACCAGCATCCTGTGCCCTGTGTATGGCAGCTTGTGTCTAGTCAGTTAGATTGCGATCGCATCGACTACCTGATGCGCGACAGCTATTTTACTGGGGCGTCCTATGGTCAGCTAGATCTTGACCGCATTATCCTTGCCCTAGACTATGATTCCGCCAGCCAGCAGCTGATCGTTGCAAGGAAAGGATTGGGGGCGATTGAGCACTATTTGGTGGTGCGCTACTTTATGTACGCCCAAATTTATAACCACCCCAAAAATCTAGTCGCTACCTGGGTGTTGGAGCAGCTGATCCAACGAGCCCAAACCCTAATGGCAGCCCAAACGCTAGAGGCGGATGACACCATGGCTGCCTGGTTAAGCCACAACATTGACGAACTGCCCTTAGAAAAGTACTTGGCCCAGGATGACTACGTGTTGCACTATCACCTGCAGCGGTGGCAAACCCACCCCGATCCGATACTGGCGGACCTCTGTCAACGGTTTGTGAATCGCCGGCTGCCTAAGGCCACGGACATTAGTCACTACACCTATGCCCAGCAAACAGAGATTTTATCGGCAGCCCGCTGCCGAGCCTATGGCTTGGTGCTAGATACCGATATTTACTTGGGGCTGCGCCATATTCGCAATCGTGGCTATACCCTTTATCAGCGAGGCATTAAGCTCAAAATGCCTGGGGGGTTAGTGGCCATTAGTCAGCTGTCGCCCTTGGTGCAAACCTTAATTCAGCCCTGTCATCGCACTTGGCTGTTGCATCCGGCTGAGCTATCGCTGGCTGAGATTTTGGAGCCATTTTCAGCGACGTTAGACAACTTGTAGATTTTGGCCTGTGGGGGCTGTAGGGCCCGTGGGGCCTGGCGCTAGGCGCGCTTACAGTAAAGCCTGGCTTGTGGACAGCTGATTTAAGTCCAGCGCAGCTAATTTGGCGTAAGCATCATCAATGACCCGTTTACCCCGGAGAAAACCGATGTTGGCCCCTGGACAAATATGGCTGAGGGTTTGGGGCGTAAACTCATCTAATAGGTGTTGAATATGCCGGAGCTGACGGGGCCAGTGAAACGTTTTGGAAACGCGCAGTGGGGCTGCTCCACCCTGGCGTGTGGGCAAAATATGGCGTCCAGTGAATAAAATACCCCCGTGGGCTGAGCTGTAGAGACAGGCAGACCCTGGTGAATGACCGGGAGTCCAAAGCAGGCGATGATTGGAGGTGAGTGCTAAATCGCGATGAAATGTCTGGGTTTTAACCTGGGGCAGCAGGTATGCTTCTTGCTCTTGCACAATGACGTCACACTCAAACCGTGACTGCCAGTCACGGACGTGGCTGCTGCCACCGCGATGGGTAATGAGCAGCCATCGCACCCCCCCCTGGTGGGTCATAAAATCTAAATTGGCTTCAGTCCAAGCAGGACAGTCGACCAAAATATTGTTTCTTATCAAAGAATCGTCATCTGATGTTGCAGTATGCGTTATCAAATAAGCGGTACCGCCTAGGGTTTCGCGATTGGGTGGAAATGCGTAGGCAGTGGCGTTGTCAAATACCGGCTGGGGTAGCTTTGTGGTCGATCGAGTTGTTTTGCTAGTTGCAGGGCTGCTGCCCGGGTTTGAAGTAGACACCAATATCTCCAAAGACGCCATCGCCCCTAGCCCGATGGACCCACCTGGTATGTTGAATCAGGGCCTATCAGGGGTTAGCATTGTGGGCTTATGACATTTGTACTGTTATCGATTTTACTGGGAATTTTGACCTACTGGGTCATTGGTCGAGGGGTGTCCACCATGACGCGTTCACCCGTCTGGCTGCTATGGCTAATTATTATGACGCCGATTTTAGCGCTAACGTTATGGGTGCTGAGGTACGGCCGATATACCCCACCTAATCTTTTGATCTTGGGGTTATTTATTATTTGCCCCTTAATTTACACCTGGGTAGTGTTGCTGGGACGGCGTCCCCCCGCAGAGATAGCGGCGGCACCCCGCCCCCGCCCTGCCCCACCGCCGCCGATGCTGATGGCACGGGAAGAGGAAGATCGCCTGCGGGCATGTTTTCCGTGGTCTGTTTATTTTTTGCAGACGATTGAACGCCGTCAGCAGATGATGGTCTGCCGGGGGCGACTCAAAGCCACGCCAGCGGTGGCCCATAGTACGGTGCAACAGAATGTGCGATCGCAATTTGGTGAGCAGTTCTTAGTGGTTTTACAGGAAGAGCGCAATGGTCACCCTGTGTTTACCCTGGTTCCCAACCGGGCCAAATCTAATTCATCCCAGGGCAGCGGTTGGCTGCTATCTCTGGTGCTCTTTATCTTGACCTTAGGGACGACCACCCTGGCGGGGCTATTGCTGGTGGGGGATTTATCGTTTGCAGAGCTGCGATCGCAGCCGGTAATTTTGGTCAAAGGGCTGGGCTACAGTTTGGCGGTGATGGCGATTTTGGCGGTAAGGGAGCTAGTGCACTACGCTACGGCCCGCTATCATCGCATCGCAGCGGCGGCACCGGTTTTTATTCCCATGCCCTATTTTCTGGGTACCGTTGGTGCCTTTGTGCGGATCAAAGCGCCTGCCCCTAACCGTCGGGCCCTGTTTGATTTGGGCTTAACCGGTCCGCTGGCCGGATTTATCGTCACCCTGCCCATTTTGATTTGGGGGCTGGCCCATTCCCAGGTGGTGAGTCTGACGGAAGAGTCAGGTCTATTTAATTTTCAATCCCTAGACCCCAAGGGCTCAATTTTGATGGTGCTGCTGAGCAAGTTGGCATTGGGGGATAGCTTGCAAATGGACCAGGCGATTTATTTGCATTCGGTTGCGATCGCAGGCTGTCTGGGGCTGGTGTTAACGGCATTAAACCTTATGCCTGTGGGGCAGCTAGATGGCGGTCACATTGTCCACGCCATGTATGGTCGCTGGGGGGGCGCCGCCATTGGCAACATTGCTCGGGTTTTAGTGGCCGTTATGGCATTTATTCAGTCAGAGTATTTACTGTGGGCGCTATTACTTATCTTTATGCCCAGCCGAGACGACCCTGCCCTGGATGACATTAGTGAGCTAAATGGCATTCGGGATGCTTTAGGACTAATGGCCATGGCTCTCTTGGTGTTGATTATTTTGCCGATGCCCCAGGCCGTCAATGAGCTGCTATTTTGAGTGGCGTTTATTCACCATATATCAGAGGCTGAATACGTAGACTTGTACCTAAATGTAAATGTATGTAAAGAACATTTGTCATAAGTTCATGATGGATTTCCGTACATTGCTTGGATATGGCTGTAAACGTAACAGATAGAACTAATCAGCCCATCCCATGTCATCGTCCCCAGCCTCAAAACCCACAGTCAACTTCTTCACGTCAGCGATCCTGTTATTTGGCGGTAGCTTTGGTGGTACTCACCTAACTGCAATGGTTGCCCCCTACTCCCAGTTCAGTGGCCTTGTCGGTTTTCTGATGTTTCCCATTGCGTTTCTCTCTGGTCTGCGGCTGTGGCCCTGGGTCGATGTCGTCATGGCAAACGTTCGGTCATTTTTCACCAGAGTGAGACGCTCTAAAAAAACGGTACCCAGACGCTCTCGGGGAATAATCGGCTCATTGGCATTTGTGCTGACATCGGTGCTGACGTCGATTCTGTCAGGGCTCATTCTTACGCCGCCTTCGATGCAAGTAGTTGTTGAGCCCGGCTACAGAATTCTGATTCCGGCTGGTATGGTGTATGGCGTCATTTGTTGGCTATTGATTCAGTTGGGTTACCTACAGCCAGCTGATGCTTACCCTGGGGAGTAACCAGTGGGTGTGGGTGCTACCTATCAGCTGGCTTAGGTATGAACAATACGGATTTGACGGGGCGTTGTATTTTTTGACCATTCTGATCCACTCGTCCATAGTAAGTCCGGTCCAGCTCATTATTGTCAGACCATAGAATCTGTAGTGAGGATGAGCTGCCGCCGTCTAAGTTCAATACTTTCTGAGCATCCATGGTGGCCATAAACTCGGCTAGCTCAGCTAAGGTCATTCCCCCTGTCGGATCTGGCTGGGCCACCATGACCCATAGCAACGTGCCATCTTCTTTTATCCCAATGGCGCTGCGGGCATTTTGCTGCTGACTTCCAATGGCGTCTCGGGTGAGGGTACCGTTGACATAGTCAGTAAATCCCTCTGTTTGTGATGTGTCGTTGGGTAGCAGCTGTGGTCCTGCGCCCAGGGCGCTATGGAGAGTACAGTCATGGGGAATGGCTGCATTGTGGACGGTGATGTCGTAGCGAATACCCTCAACACAGTCATAGCGGCGAAACTCAGAGCGATTCAGAATTTGCTCTATATAAATCGCCAGATCGGGGTTGTCGATTAACCTGGCATTATTGCGAGGATCGGCTGCGAGAGTGCCATTCACCGTAACAAATGAAGTGGTTTGGGTGTTATTTGGATCAAAAAATCCCCCATTGAGCACGGCTAGAGCCTTGGTTTCCGTTGCAAAGTCTTCCACAGTTTTTAGCCCGTCACCCACAGCAACCTCTACAGGATAGTTAGGGGGAATGGTGACGATGTGAACACGAGCAACCACATCATTGTCATTGGGCCAATTTTTAGTGGCGAGTGTGGGTTGGACCTGGGATAAGGGTATTGGGTGTACTGGCACGGGTTCAAGAACTGGCTGAGCCGTACATTGGCTGAGACTCAATGCTAGTCCAGGGGCAAGCAATAGCTTTGCTAAAAACGGATGTTTGTTAGCCCGCTGCATTACGCAATCGCTCGCTGTAGTCTTGGGGGCGCAGTTGGCGAAACCCTTGAAATGCTAGTTTACGCAATCCTAACGGTAAATAAGACAAAACCTGACCTAGCTTAGCCTTAGACGATAAAGGTCCCTTGGTGGCAAGTTCCTGAATCAACTGCCGTCCCTGCCTAGACTCCCCTTTTTCAATCAGCCGCATTGCTAGCACCTGTTTCAACCCATTGAGCTTAGAGTGGCGCACAGATTCTAGGCCTGGCCGCTGATCAAAGCAGTAGCTTTCCAAGCAAAAAATCTTGGCAGACAGGAAATGAATATCTTGCTTCAGGCTGGTTTGACCCCCGTGAAATCGATATTCCATCAAACGCTCAGGGATAAAATAGCCGGTTTTGCCAGCAGTGGCTAAACGTACCAACAGATCAAAGTCTTCGCAGCCGTCAGCCTCAAATCGCATAAAGTCCACCTCCCTCAGGCAGTCGCTGCGAAAGAGGGTGGACCCGACCTGCAAACTCTGGTTGACAAAGGTTTCCTTGAGTAAATCGTCTATTACGGCTTCAGATAGTCGATCTTTGCCCCACTTGGCCGAATTGGCGGCTGTGGCGGCTTGATCGCGTTCGTTGCGGGCATTGATTACCCAGTGATCGGTACAGACAAAGTCTACGTTTGGCTGGGCTTCCATAATGGCCACAGTGCGCTCTAAGAAGGTGGATGTGAGAGCATCATCGTCATCGAACTTGATGAAATATTTGCCTTGGGCGGCGTCATAGCCTGAGCGCATGTTGCGGCTGCGCTTTATGTTTTGTGGATGGCGGATATAGCGAATGCGCGGATCGTCCCACTGGGCCACCACCTCGGCCGTGTTATCAGGGGAGGCGTCGTCACAGATGATTAGCTCAAAGTCGTCATAGGTCTGATTAAGGACGCTATTGACGGCGTAGGGCAGGATCTTCGCCCGATTATAAGTAGGGATACAAACGCTAACGTTAGGCACAACGAGAAAATTTTATATATGAGCTAGGGATATGGGGTGGCGTCTGATGGTGCCACGCTGGATGGTGCCACTCAGGGATTAAGTAACCGGTGGTGGACAATAGAGAGCGAGTAAATTTGATCGGCAGACGTATGTCGCCTAGTTTACTGATTCATTACCTACTTGGATGTCAGTGAGGATTACATAAAGAAGCCTGACGTTAGATGTATTGACTTTGTTTAAACTGTCAAAATTGATTCAGTTTAATCAGGCATTGCCCCTAGATTAGCAAGTCCGGCCAACTGTCTGTTTTCGATCAGAAACGGCCGACGAGCCTATGTTAATTCTCGACGGATTGGTGGCAAAACTACCTGTAGATGTCGCTGTAGATTGAGTTGAGTGCCGATGCCCCAAGCTTCTATGGTTGCCAACGAAATACCCGCCCAACCGATAACATTTTTCCCAACGGTTTCGGTGATTGTGCCGATTTACAATGGCGAAACCGATCTGCCCGGGCTGATTGATTGCCTATTGGGGCAGACCTATCCGGCCGAGCGGGTGGAGCATCTGCTGGTGGATAATGGCAGATGCGATCGCACCCCCCACATCCACAAAGATGCCGTCAACCGTGCCCAGACAGCCGGACTTACCCTTAAGCACCTGAGCGAAACCCAAATCCAAAGCGCCTATGCCGCCCGCAACACCGGTATCTGCGCTGCAACCGGTGAGATTTTAGCCTTTACCGATGCCGACTGTTATCCAGCCGCCACCTGGCTTGAGACCTTAGTTCAAGGCTTTCAAGATAGTCAGGTGGGTTTGTGTGTGGGCGAAGTGACAGCGCTGCCTGCGACTACCTGGCTTGAGCGCTATGCCGAGCGTAAAAACATCATGTCCCAGCAGGACACCCTGGCCCACCCGTTTTGTCCCTATGGTCAAACCGCCAACATTGCCGTTCGGGCCTGTGCCTTTGAAAAAATAGGACTCTTTCGCCCCCACATGACCACAGGGGGAGATGCTGATATCTGCTGGCGGCTACAGCGAGATGGGGGCTGGCAGCTGCACTATGCCGAGGCTGCCACCGTGCAGCACCATCACCGTACGTCCTTTAAAGAACTCTATAAACAGTGGTATCGCTATGGGCGATCAAACCGCTATTTGCATCAAATCCATGGCATTAAGCTAACCCGTCCCCTCATGCCCCATGAGATCCGCTATTCCCTTGCCCGCTGGCTGGTAAAGGAACTCCCCGCTGGATTTATCAAGGTGCTTACGGGCAAAGCTGAGCTGATCGAGTTAGCCATGACGCCGGTGGGGCTTTACTGCTTTCGCGCCCGTACCCTAGGCCAGCGAGAATCAAGACTTCCAGAAAACGCCGATGAAATTGCCTGGCTAGAAAAGAACTAGGCTGCGATTTTTGCTGCCGCTGGTTCACTCTCTTGCCTCACGTTTCCGGCCACATCACATTTACGACTCCCCCTCCCATGCGTCTGCTTGTTCTTTCCCTCAATACCTTTCCCTATCCACCCAGCCATGGGGCTGCTGAGGTGCGTACGTTTAACCTACTCAGGCAGATTGGACCGCTCCACGACATCACATTGGTGGCGCATCAAACCCCCAACGCCACTGAGGCTAATGTCCAAACATTGAAAAAATGGGTACAGGAAATCAAGCTCTTTCCCCTGCCTGATAAAAAAGATCCTCAAGATCGCAATCCTCTCAAGCAGGCGTTGCGTTTAGCGCAGTTTGTTATCACCGGTACACCGCCCAGTGTAACCTTCCGGTTTTCACCGGAGGTTTATACCTGGGTGACACAGCAGGCGAAGACTGGGAACTACGATGCTGTGATCTGTGAACACGGTGTTAATGAGATGTACGTGCATCCTACGTTGTGTCAACAGATAAAAACCGTGGCTGATATCCATAGCTCTGTCTATGGCTGGGTGTTTGACCATCTAGAGGCCGGTGCCTCAGAAAATCCCCTGCGCGATCGGCTGTACCTGCCCCTGTTGGCCCGCTATGAAAAGCGATATTGTGCCAAATTTACCCATCTTGTTGCGACGACGCCGGACGATCGGGCCCATTTACAGCGGCTAGTGCCCGATGCTAACATCACCATCGTCTCTACAGGGGTGGATCTAGAAACCTCCCCCTATCGCTCCCATGACCCCGGTGGTCAATCCCTCATTTTTATTGGGGCGATGGATTCGTCCCACAATATTGATGCGGCCTGCTACCTGGCGCGGGAGATCTTTCCCCTGGTGAAGCAGCGCTATCCTGAAGCGACATTGAGTTTGGTGGGCACCCGCCCTGTGCCCGCTGTAAAGGAGTTGGATAGCCTGCCTGGGGTGACCGTTACCGGGCGGGTGCCGTCGATTACGGAGCGTTTGCAGGGCTCAACCATTAGTGTGGTGCCGCTGCGGGCGGGGCTGGGTATTAAAACCAAAACGCTGGAGTCTATGGCAGTGGGGGTGCCGGTGGTGGCTAGCGATCGCGGCCTTGAGGGGATGGAGGTGGATATTGAGGGGGTGCCTCTGCGGGCACTGCGGGCCAATCAACCTGAAGAGTATGTAAAGGCAATTAGTCAGTTGTTTGAAGATGTGGCCCTCCGGCAGCAGCTATCCGAAAATGCTCGTCAGATGATTGAAGCTGAATTTACTTGGGAGCGCCTCGGTCAACGTTACGCGCAGGTGCTATCCTCCTAGGCAAACCGCACTGCCGGTCCTCGCGCAGCAAACATTTCCATGGGTCTGAGCAAATCAAAGTCAGCCACACCCCAGGTAAAACTCTTGGTGAGTCCAGCGTCAGCACGGATTCCCTGGCCGTTGCTGAGCTGGTTAGCCTTGGGGGGTGGGGTCGCCTTTGTGGTGGCGGTGCTCCTGTCGGGGGCCAGGCTGATTGTTGATCCCTATAGTCCCAACTGGTTAAAGACCGCATTTCCTGGGCTAGTTAATAGTTTTGAGGCGGCTCCCCAGACCGCAGATGAAATTCAAGCGGAGATGCGATCGCAAGGTATTACCGCCGGTCAACCCATTGCCTGGCCCCAAGCCGATCGGCCCCAAGCCTGGTTTTACCCCATTCTAAAAAACGACGGCCGTTCCATCGAAGAACTTTGGGTCTATCGTGTGCAGGGCGATCGGCGACAGCGTGTAGATCAAGTGGCGATTCGTCCCCTAAAAGAATCGTTTATTACCACACCCCTGGTGGGCACCGCCTCCCAGGTGGCGAGTGTAGACAGTAACGCCACCCTAGCGTCGGTCAAGCTGATGCCGGCAACTAATGGACCCTGGCTGTTACTAGAGGGGCAGCGTCGCTATGGCAACACCGTCATGCGCTACGGTCAGATTTTGAGCTACCAGCCGCGCACCCAACGGATACACCGATTACTCAACTGGTCGAGCCCGGCGGGGCAGCCGCCCCAGTGGCAAACCGGCTCAGAGCAACTGCTGATTGATCAAACTGTTGGGTTACGGCCTAGCTTTTTGCTCTATCAGCTCATTCCCAACGATCCACCCCAGCTACAGGAAGTATCGCTGTACCGGTCGGTCTATGGGGCAGACCTGGGCACATCCCTCTATGAAAAAGCCCTAAAGCTAGCCCAGGGTGCGGTGTGGTCCCATAGTCTGCAAATGATGCAGTCGGCTAAGGCCGAATTGGGGGCAGACTGGTCCGCCGCCGCCCAAACCCAGTTGGATTTAATTGGGTTACATGCTGAACGCACTAAGGCCCAAACTGAGCAGACCTGGTCGAGTCAGCAGCAGCACATTTTGACCTACCTAATCGATGGTCAGTGGGGCAAGGCCCTGGCGATTTTGGAAGATAAGCCAGAGATTTATGACTCGACTCTGCAACGGCTAGCGCGAGATTTTGATGCCCTTTGGCGGGCGGTGACCATACACCTACAGGTGCACCCTGAGGATGTGACCACCCAGGTATGGGGGGCGTTACTGGTGACGGCACGTCAGTCACCAGAGGCGGGGGAGGACTGGCTAACAAAAAAAACGGGTTCAAAGAAAACCCTGGAACGGCTACAGGCGGTGGGTCGCAGTCCGCTAGAGCTGGCCTCGGGTGACACTGTTGACGGTAGTGACGGTAGTGACGCTGTTGGTGAGACAGCTGATGGGACGTCTGCTAGTGCATCGGCGCTGCCCGCAACCACCAATGCGGGGCGCTACTTGAGCCTGGTGGGCCAGGCCAGGGCGATGACGGCACCCGATGTGGGGTGGTTGCGATCGCAAACCCTACCCACCCTAGTACCTGGTCAAACGTGGTATCACATCGACGTTCAACTGCTCCAGGACAGCTCCGGTTGGGGATTGCCGCCGACTGTGACCGCCGCTAATTTCTGGGCCAACTCCCTATCCCTACGTCGTCAGCTGCAACTCTTTAGCGGCAATTACCCCGTTGCTGGGCTGGCCGTGCACGGTGTGAAAACCACCAATTCTGGCCTAGCTTTATTAGCCATTGGCCCAGAGGTCGAAGCCCCTGCCCTAGTGGCTACCGGTCATAGTCTGCAGTGGTTGTCCACAATGCCGTGGCAAACCGCGCCTATCTCCCCTGTGGTTGGTACACCGGCTGAGGGCAATAACCCTGCGACACCGGCTGAAATAGCGAATGATGCTGTGACAGGGCCGATGAGCTCAATGGCCAATACCATTGGCGCTCAGCTCAGCCTGACCCCTGGGCAAATGGCTCAGCTCTATCCTTATTTGCAACACGCCAGCCTCGATCTCACCGGAGATCCAACCGCAGAGCAGCTGTTTCACCTGGGTGCTAATTTGCCCCCAGAGTTAGCCATATCCCCAGGTAAAACCATCATATTTTCTGGCAATGGCGAACTGCTCTACAGTGATGTCGGCCAGCCACAGTCACTACTGGCCCTGACACCCAAGAGCGCCGAACGTCCGGCAACGCTGCTGATAGAGCAGGCAGATCGTTACACTCTGATGGGGTTGTGAGCCGCTTCCTGGAGCAGTAGCTGCTGCACCTCGGCAAAGGGCAGTGCTTTCCCAAACAAATAGCCTTGGCCGATGTCACAGCCAGAGCGCTGTAGGACGTCTAGTTGCTCTTGGGTTTCAATGCCTTCTACCACCGTTTGCATCCCGAGACCATGGGCCATGGTCAACATGCTTTCCAAAAGCACCTGGGTCCGCTGGTTGGTAATAATTTCCTGGACAAACGCCCGGTCAATTTTAAAGCCGTCTACCTCAAACCGAGTTAGATAGTTGAGGCTAGAGAACCCGGTGCCAAAATCATCTAGGGCAATGTGGAACCCGGCCTGACGACAGCGCTGCAACGTTTCTAGCGCCACCGGATCTTCCATAAAGACCCGTTCAGTGACTTCAAGCTTAATTTGGGCCGGTTTGAGCCGGTTCTGGTCAATGACCGTTTGTAAATTGGTCAAGAAATCATCTTCAGCCAGCTGCCGAGGTGCAACATTAATGCTGATAAAGAGCGGTCTGTCGGGGCAGAGAGTCTGGAACTGGACCAAATCGCGACAGGATTGTTGGATTGTCTGCTGGCCAATGGGGATGATTAAGGACGTTTCTTCGGCAATGCTGGTAAATTCCCCCGGTGACACATGGCCCCGAGTGGGGCTAAACCATCGGATTAAGGCTTCAAAACCCAGAATTTGTCGGGTTTGAATGTTGACCAATGGCTGATAGTGGGGGCGGAGTTGATTATTGGTGAGGGCTGCCTGTAACTCCGACTCAAGGCGCATTTTATCTAGCACCTTGTCATTGTCTTCTGACGGTGATTCGGCTTGAAGCCCGGTGGCAATGTTCGACTTGGTGGATGAGGCGATTTGAGGCGTGCTCCGGATCCGATGGAGCAACGTATTTACCAAGAGCTGTACCACGGGATCTGCGTCCTGGACCCGTTCCGAAATTTGTCGACTAGAAATGGCAACACAGACGGTTTCTTCTAGGGCTTTGGCCGATGCTGAGCGCGGCGCCGTATCCATCACGGCCATTTCACCCAGGACATCGCCACTGGTGAGTATGCGTAAAGGAAATGGTTGACCATCGACGCTGACGGCAACCTCTACACTTCCTGACTCAATGATGTAGGCCGAATCTCCAGGGTCTCCCTCAGAGAAAATCGTCTCACCCATCTGAAAGTGCTTAAGCGCCGAGGTAGAACTCCAGTTAGACATTGGTGTCTTTACCCAGTGAACGACAAAAAATAGCTAGTAAAAATCACGGGGATGCACAGTCAAAAGACACATCTAATCCTAATTTGGTTTCCTTGTTATCTACATGTTCTACTTAACGACTACGGGCAATTACTGAGGTTTGGGCCATGGATGGTTATAAACCATGGCTAGATCCTGGCTCAAACACCATTTTGGGTATCAGGTGTGGTCGGTCGTCCTTGATTCTAAATACGCCAATGCCTAGAAATGGGCAGGCTGCGGTCACAACCCGCAGCGGCTGCTCTAATTCAATGGTGGGGGTATGGGGCAAACGCTGACCCAGAGACCAACGACGCCCTGCTTCCGGGGAGAGCAGTATTTTGGGTAAATGGCGCATGGCCACCGCCGGTGCAGTCAGCTCGTACTCTTGTGGCTGTTCAGATAATGTTTCAAAAGAAATACTGGTGTCTAATTTAAATCCGCTGCTTTGGGTGCGGATAAGCGAGGCTAAGGTGCCGCCCACTTCCAAAATTGCACCTAAATCCCGAGCAATAGAGCGAATGTAGGTGCCAGCTCCACAGGTGATATCTAGGGTGACCTGGGGCGCATCGCCCGGTTGCCAATGCACCACATCAATCTGATGAATAATGACGCGGCGACTGGGTATATCGACCGTTTCAGCATTACCTTGGCGGGCCAGATCATACAGCCGTCGACCGTCAACGTGTACTGCGCTGTAGAGCGGGGGGATTTGCTGAATGGTGCCTTGAAACTGTCCTAAATGCTGGGTGACGTCGGTCTGGGTTAGATGGGCAGCCGGCGTGTGGGTCAAGGGGGTGCCATCTAAATCGTCGGTGTTAGTGGTTGTCCCCAGTTGCACAACGGCCCGATAGGCTTTATCGCCAGGGAGATACTGCAATAGGCGGGTGGCCCGGCCTATTGCCACGGGCAGAACGCCGGTTGCTGCGGGGTCAAGGGTCCCGGCATGGCCAATTTTTTTGGTGTTGAGTAGACGGCGCAGCTTGGCCACACAGTCGTGGGATGTCCAGCCAGCGGGTTTATGCAGGTTTAAAAAACCGTCGGGCATCGGTTGGCGGTTGGAATGACTAGGTAGCAGGCTTTATCCTATCAGGGCTGCTGGGGGGATGGGGTAGAAAACACTGGCTGGGCTGGGTCTAGTAGCACCTCGGGTGTCTCGGGGGTGTCTGCGGTGTCGGGAGAAATAATGTCATCGGCTGCTGAGCGGGGCGGTCCCCCCAGCTGATCGGCTAAGGCGGGACCTGTGAGGCTTTGGACCAGGCTGAGCTTTATAGGGTCTTGGTTGAGTTGGGCGATGCCGTCAGCGCTAAGCAGGGCTTGATAGGTGGTTTCCCCCACCAAGTGGGTGGTTAAAAATGCCAGGCTGGATGCGGCTAGGTATGTCTGGGCTAGCTCTGGATCGGGGCCAATAATTTCTGAGGGTAGATCAAAGGCTTCGCTACCGGTCTCTGTGACGGCGATGGTGGAAAAGTGGGTGCCCTGGCGCATGAGTAATAGATAGCGCTCGGGCTGGGTGAGCCAGGTAAACGGGACCAGCTGCTCTTGCAGAGCCGGGGCGACGGTGTCGGCACCGCTGGAAACCATCATTGTGGGGGTGCTGACTTTCCCCAGGCTCTCTTCTCCAAACAAGACGCTGGTGATGGGGTTGATTGCGATCGCAGCCCTCACCCGACCATCCTGTAACGACAGGGTTGTCTCAGTGGGTTCAGCCAGCTGGCTAGCCTGACACTGCAGCAACAGGGAGGCATTTAAAGACAGTGAGCTCGGCGGACACACATTGCGCAGTACCTCAAAATCAATGTTGGCACCGGCTAAGGCCAGGGCCGTATAGCCGCCAAAGGACTGTCCCACCATTCCTACCTGGGCAAAGTTAATCAAGCTACCGTACTGGGTAGCCTCCCGCTCCAGATAGTTAAGCAGCGCAGAAATTTGCTGAGGACGATCAATAAACTCTTCATTGGACACCACATCTGGCGATTTACCCACCAGCAGCGCATTAATCTGAGCGGCGTTACTACCGGGGTGTTCCACATTGATCACTAAAAAACCATGGGAGGCCAAATGTCGCCCTAAATAGGCATAGGATGTGCGATCGTTACCCAACCCATGGGAAATAATCACCGTGGGACGATTGCGTTGGCGCTGTCCCTGGAGCGTGGGCAGATAGACATCGGCTGGAATTGGGGCATTGCCCGGTAGCGGTTGCCGTTCAACCTGGTAACGTCCCGGCTGCTGAGCCTGATTGGCCAGGGAACGCAGCCGGGCCTGCTCTGGCTCGGACAGCTCCGCAGTTGATGTCCCTAGACGCTCCAATAAATCAATTGCGGCCTCTGTTTCATAGACGGCCCGGTTAATTTCCCTCAGTAGTCCCAGACCCCGGTCTAGCTCAATCCGCATTTCTGTAGAGGGAAACTTACGGACCGCATTTAGCAGGGTGAGACCTTCCTCTGGATCGGAGACCGCCACCAAAATTGCTCCCCGTAGTGCCCGCAGATCGCTACGACGTCCCTCGGTGCGAATAAAGTCAGCCGCAATATTGAGCAGGTACTCTCCCTGTTTGGTGTAAAAGAATCGATCTAGCAGCACCACATCCAAATCAATCGTGTCGATGTCTTGATCTAAACGCCAGGTGAGCGCCTGTCTGAGTTCGTCAATATCGTATTCATCCGGTAAGAACTGCGCATAGTAGGCAAGATCATCACTCAGTACGCCATCCGCCGCCAGTTGTTCCAAATCGGTTAGTTCAATGGAGCGTTCCACCGGGCCAAAGGCAAAGGTGATTCGATCCGCCGCCTGCCCAGGTAGAGCTGTCGCCAAGACTGTTCCCAGACCTAGGGTTAGTCGCTGCACGCCCTTAATGACAGCCGATAAGCACACTCGTTTCATAGATAACCTTGTATTCGCCGCCAGAAAACACCCGGAAACCATAGCTTAGGGGGATGCCGTTTTTTGCAACAACGCTAGCAAATCTTCCTCGCTTAAACGTTGAATACCCAGTTTTTCAGCCTTAGTCAGCTTTGATCCGGCATCTATACCGACCACAACATAGCTTGTTTTTGAACTCACTGACCCGGTTACCTTACCGCCACTTTCCTCAATTTTTGTCTTGGCTTCCTTGCGACTTAAGGTGGGCAGTGTGCCAGTGAGCACAAAGGTTTTACCCGCCATGGGCAGATCCATTGGCTCTGCTAATGGGGGCGGTCCTTCTAGCTGTACCCCCGCCGTTTTTAAGCGCTCGATTAATTGTTGGTTAGCCACTCCTTGAAACCATTCGTGGACTGAATAGGCAATCTCTGGGCCAATGCCAAACACCGCTTCGATATCCTTAGGGGCCGCTGCCGCTAATCGCTCGGCGGTGTAGAACTCTTGGGTCAGCAGTTGGGCATTGACCGCGCCCACATGGCGAATGCCTAAGCCAAACAAAACCCGAGACCAGGGCTGTGACTTGGATGCCTGGATGGCATCGACTAGTTTTTGAGCCAGCTGTTGCCCCATGCGGTCTAGGGGTAACAAATCCTCAATGGTGAGCTCATACAGGTCGGCAACGGAGCGAACCAATTTCTGCGCTAGCAGCTGCTGCACCCATTTTTCCCCCAGTCCGGCAATGTCTAAGGCCTGGCGGCTGGTCCAGTGAATCAGATCCCCCCGCACAATGGCGGGGCAAGACGGATTAATACATCGGGTTACGGCTTCATCGGCGGGTCTGACTAATTTTTCACCGCATTCTGGGCAGTGGGTGGGGAGCTGACAAGGTTCGGCTCCCTTTGGGCGTAGCTCCGGTAGCACCCGTACCACCTCTGGAATAATTTCCCCCGCTTTGCGAACGATAACGGTGTCGCCCTTGTGCAGGTTGAGTTCGGCAATGCGATCGGCGTTGTGGAGGGTGGCCCTGGCCACCGTGGTGCCGGCTAACTGGACGGGGGCTAGTTCTGCCACCGGGGTAACGGCCCCCGTGCGACCAATTTGTACGGTCATATCCTGCAAAATTGTGGGTGCCTCTTCTGCAGGATATTTGAGGGCGATGGCCCAGCGAGGAAATTTCTGGGTAAATCCTAGCCGTTCTTGTAAAGCAAGATCGTCGAGTTTAACCACAACACCATCGGTCAGATAGGGCAGTTGGGTGCGCGCTGTGTCCCAATAATCGTAAAACTGGGCGACATCGTCTGTGGTTGCGCAGCGTTTGCAATTGGGATTTACCTTAAACCCCAAATTTTGTAGGGCTGTCAATGACTCTGCTTGGGTTTTGGGTGATGACAGTCCGCCGGTGCCCTCGGGTAGCAGCAACGTATAGGCAAAGAAGTCTAGACGTCGCTGGGCCACCACCCGCGAATCTAGCTGGCGGAGTGTCCCCGCCGCCGCATTTCGAGGGTTAGCAAAGGGGGCTTCCTCGTTTGCCTGGCGCTCGGCGTTAATGTGATCAAAGACGTCGTTGGGGATAAAGGCCTCTCCCCGGACTTCTACCCGAGGTGGCGGATTGTCGATTTGCAGCCGCAGGGGAATGGAGCGAATGGTGCGCACATTTTGGGTAATGTCTTCGCCGCTAATGCCGTCACCTCGGGTGATCCCTCGGGTGAGCAGGCCGTTTTCGTAGGTTAGGGCCAGGGCATTGCCGTCAATTTTTAGCTCAGCGACGACGGGGGCCTGGTCTATGTCGGGGGTTTGGCGCTGCCAGCGGACTTCCCACTGACGATATTCGTCTATATCAAAGGCATTTTCTAGACTGTAGAGCGGAATGTTGTGCTCGAGGGCGGTGAACTGGCTGGCGGGGCGTTCGCCCACCCGTTGGGTAGGGCTATCGGGGGTGACCAGCGATGGATATTGGGTTTCTAAATCCTGCAGTTCGCGATAGAGCCGGTCGTAGACTTCATCGGGTAGATCGGGGGCATCCAGAACATAGTAGGCATAGCTGGCTGTTTGAAGTTGCGATCGCAATTCTTGAGCCCGCTGCTGCCGATCCGCTGGAACTGTTTCTGCCATAACCGTCTCAAAGTCCTGAACTGATGAAAAAAGCCCATGCAGGCACACTGAATTCTACCCGAGGAAATCCAAAGCTTGTGTCGGAATTTAGGCGGCGGTTAAAACGCTGCGCTCTACACCCTCTAGGTTGCCGATAATGCCTTGATGGCAAAGGTTTTGACCTTATTTAAGTGTTCGGTTGTCTTAAACTCAGCCCCGGCGTTGTGGTGAACGTTAGACTTCACTAATATCAGCTCTTTGGGGGTGTGGGCTGCTTTGTAAAGTCGCTGACTCATGTGGGACGGAATCATGGGATCGCCGGTGGGGTGAATCAGCAAAATAGGCGTCTGTAGCTGACGTACCTTTTGGATGGACTCAAACCGCTGATGCAAAATTGCCTGTACTGGAAACCACCGAGCATAGGTGGAGCGGGCCACCATCTCTGCCATGGAAGTAAATGAGTTTTGGACAATAATGCCGGCTAGGTCAGGGTGTTTGGTGGCTAGGTCGATTGCGATCGCACCCCCTAACGAATGCCCATAAACCAAAATCTCATCGGTGGCGATTCCCCGTTCCTGGGTGACATAGGTTAGGGCGGCCTCCGCATCTTCATAAAAAGACTGCTCTGTGGGAAAACCGCCCTCACTCAGGCCATAGCCCCGATACTCCACCAGCAGCACATCAAAACCCAGCTGTCTGAGCCAGTGAACCTGGGTGACGTTGTAACCAATATTCAACCCCGCCCCATGGAAATAGATTAGGGTGCCCATGCGATTTTTCTCCTTGGGCAGCCACCAGCTGTGCAAATGCTCTTGAGATTGGGCACTGGCCGGTATCCAAACCTCTTCATAGTTGAGGTTATGGGACGCTGGTGTGGTTTGCAGCACATGGGAAGGTTTATAGAGCAACCTTGGCTGCTGCACCCAGATCAGCGCAAAAGCCATCAGATAAGCCACTACCCCAAGCGCGGTCAATCGCCCGATTAACTTGCCCCATCGCCGTCGAAATCGCCGCTGAAAAACCAGCTTGATGACAATGAATGCGACGATGATAGGTAACCACACATGGTTTGTGTGATGAATGCTGGAGAGCAGTTGCGCTATTAGTGCGCCAAAAGATTTGACCATCCCAATCGTAGAGGTTGTTTGCTCTGTTACCCCGGCTAAGTTTACTCACCCTGGCTAACACCTATGTAGTTCCACAGAGGTAGTGGTTATACAAGGCGGTTTGTGACAGTTAGCAGTTTTGAACCGACATTCCCTTGCTCCCCGTACCCCGTTTTATCTCTGTTGGCCCCTGTCGGTTTAAATTTCACCTCTAACAACCAGTGACGCTATTTCCCCAACTCGATACCCGCCTGTGGATTTTGGCTGCTGGCCGCCTATTATCTCACCTGGGCATTGGCTTTACCCTGTTCTACGCCCCGCTGTTTTTTGCCGATGATGTGGGCCTATCGGCCACGGCCATTGGGTTAGGGCTGGGGAGTCAGTCCCTATCGGGCATGGTCGGGCGATTTGCCGGGGGCTCCATGGCCGACTCGCCTCGCTGGGGGAGACGACGCACATTACTGCTATCAGCGGCGATTTCAGCCGTGGCCGATGGGTGTTTTGTGGTGACCCATAACTTTTTGGGCTTTGTCATTGCAAATTTACTCATGGGTCTAGGGGTGGGCCTATATTGGCCCGCTAGCGAAGCCGTGGTCGCCGACCTCACCACCGAGAAAAACCGAAATGAGGCGTTTGCCATTGCTCGACTGGCCGATAGTCTGGGGCTAAGCGCAGGGGTGGTGTTGGGTGGGGCGGTGATTGCGGGTTTTCAGGCCTATCGGGTGCTGTTTGCCTTTGATGGGATTACATTTGTGGTGTTTTACGCCATCGTGGCCATGGCCATCACTGAGACCTTAAGTAAGACAGACAGTACCTCAGGGGATTTTTGGCAGGGGTGGCGTCGGGCGGTTTGCGATCGCACCCTACAAATCTACGTGGTGGTCAATAGTCTGTTTACCCTATATTTGGCTCAATCCCAAAGCACTCTGCCCCTCTATCTCAATCGCTTTACCAGTCTCGATAACCATGCAGCAGTGGGGGGCATTTTTACCTGGGCCATTGTGCTCACAGCCCTATGTCAGCTACCCATGGCCCGCTGGCTCAATCGCTTCACCCAGCCCCATGCCCTAATGATTTCCCTATTATTTTGGGCCATACATTTTCTCAGTGTGTGGCTGGTGGGGCAGCAGATAATTAGCCCGGTGCTCTTTGTGCTCATCGGTCTCACCGCCATGGCCTTGGGCACCGTGGCCTATACCCCGGTGGCCTCATCGTTAGTGGTTGGGTTGGCTCCATCGTCACTGCGCGGTGTCTACCTATCGATCAACTCCATGTGCTGGGCTGTGGGGTATCTCATCGGTCCGCCACTAGGGGGCTGGGCGCTGGACAATGCCCTGGCCCATCAATTTTGGCTATGGCTCATGGTTAGTACCCTGGGTGGGGGCCTCATTTTACGAATCCTCCAGTCCCAGATGCAATAAAACCAAACGATTTGACCCAAACAACCTACCCCAAACAACCTTGCCAGTGTGACCGGGTGTGGCCGGATTTAGCTCGACTAGATAACGTCAGGAAAAACACTGGGCGAAAACATTTCCCACATGGCTTCCTGGTAGGGCGCATAGTATTGAATCTGCTCGCGCTTTACATACCAATTAAACTCTCGACCCAACAGGTGTAGCATTTGCCGCACCAGCTCCCAATTGACCTTAAGGGTGGGGTAGAGCATCACACACAGGGGGAATAGCTCCTGTTGAATAGGGGCCAAACTTTGCTCCAGCACACAGGTCCACAGATATATCTGAAACATTTCCGTGTCGCGCACGCTAGAAACACGCACAACCTTGCTATCGAGGCGATCGGTGTAGCAGCGATAGTTAGGGTAAAGCTGCAGCACACGATTAACCACGTTGTTGGCAATGGTGGTGCTATGGGGCAGCAGCGTTTGAATCACTTTTAAGCGCTCGTCACCATAGGCGTAATTGGCGGCTGCTTTATAGGCGCGCTGCAGCGGCATATAAAGGTGATCGTCAATCACCTTAAAGTAAGACGACAAGACCTCCTGCTCTGAGGCTGGTGCGCTCTCTATTAAAATTTGCCCGCAGTGATGGAATTGCATACTGACAAACCCAATCAGTCTGGGGTCCCCAGCCGTGTAACGCTGACGAATGGTGCCCAAGCCAGCCGCAATCTTGACCGACAAACGCTGGGGTGGAATGTGCTGGGCATAGGCAGCCAATGCCCGGTCATAAACCCCATGGACATCCTTCGCTACACTCCACGGGTCAATCAGTGTGGCGTTGATGTTGTGTCTTCTGACTTCGTAAGCCAGCAGCGATTCCGTCAGGTTCCAAGCCTTGGCACTGGCAGACCGGAGCTCTGAAGTTAGGGTTTTAACGATATCTGTGCGGCTCCTCAGCTCTGCCACCTCGCTGAGGCTGTCCTCATAAGCGGCCACAGTACCGACATATCGTTTAGCCCAAATTTGCGCTAGATGGGTTGGGGTAGCCTGGGGCGACTGGCCATCCAGTGCCGGGGGCTGATTGGACTGATACATATTAAGTTTTCAGGAAACACACTAAATATTGGAAATTAGTCAATAGATGCAATTAACTGGGCAACGTCAAAGGCCCAATCATAAGGAGACAAGTAATTCCCTGAGGCAGTCCCATGAAATCAAAACAACGACTGACACATGTTAATCATTGCGATCAAGAACCATTGAATTAAATCAATCCAGTTTCTTACTATATTTAAATCGATTCTCCCTACTTATTAATATAAGTAAATGAATGGAATTTGGAAACATCATTTGTTAAGCCAAGTAGCGTGTAAGCTTCGCTAGTCCTAAGTAACAGATGTGTTCACTTCTGCATTACACTTCAATCTCTTATCCATAGAGCTGGGTTTAAGGAGGCGATTGCATAGATGAAAAAAATGTATTCACCGATGCCCGAATGAACTGATTGATTTTCGATTAAAATCGTGCTTTTTCTAAGAATATCCGTGATTTTAATCATAGTTATCTAAACTGTTTTCCTGGTCTTAGCCCTAGCCCTAAGGGGCGTAATTGTTGTCAATTTCTGACAACAATTACGCCCCTTAAAAGTTATTTGCTTAGCACTCTGACCCAATCGTGTTTCTTTTTTTTACATCTCTAGGAGTGGACCAGATCAGCTCAAATCAGCGTGATAGCATACGAACCATAGCTTTTAGTTCAGATGGGAGAAAAACACCTTGGCACTTCGGGTTGCGGTTGTTGGAGGCGGTCCGGCAGGTTCTTCTGCTGCTGAGACACTAGTAAAGGCAGGTATTGAAACCTACTTATTTGAGCGTAAGTTAGACAACGCTAAGCCCTGTGGTGGAGCCATTCCCCTCTGCATGGTGGATGAGTTTGATTTGCCCCCTGAGATCATCGACCGCCGCGTGCGCAAGATGAAGATGATCTCTCCTTCAAACATTGAAGTAAACATTGGTAGCACCCTCAAAGACGAAGAGTACATTGGCATGTGCCGTCGTGAGGTGCTAGATGGCTTTTTACGCGAGCGTGCTGAAAAGCTTGGCACTAAGGTCATTAATGGCACCGTACATAAGTTAGAGATTCCTGGTAACGATAAGGATCCCTATACGCTGCACTATGCCGATCATTCCAACGGCACGCTCCAGGGAGATGCTAAAACTCTCCAGGTAGATATGGTAATTGGTGCGGATGGTGCCAACTCCCGTGTGGCTCGGGCCATCGATGCTGGTGACTATAACTATGCGATCGCATTTCAAGAGCGCATTCGTCTGCCCGAAGACAAAATGGGCTACTACGAAGAGCTTGCTGAAATGTATGTCGGCGATGACGTGTCCCCCGACTTCTATGCCTGGGTATTTCCCAAGTACGATCACGTGGCTGTCGGTACCGGCACCATGCGTGTCAACCAAGCCAAAATCAAGCAGCTGCAAAAGGGCATCCGTGAGCGGGCGGCCAAGCGACTTGAAGGCGGCGAAATCATTAAGGTAGAAGCGCATCCTATTCCTGAGCACCCCAGACCTCGCCGGGTTGTGGGTCGGGTTGCCCTAGTGGGTGATGCCGCTGGTACCGTAACCAAGTCCTCGGGTGAAGGTATTTACTTTGCAGCCAAGTCTGGTCGCATGTGTGCAGAAACCATCGTTGAACTATCCAACAGTGGTGAGCGTGCCCTCACCGAAGCAGAACTTAAGACCTACATCAAGCGTTGGGATAAGCAGTATGGCATTACCTACCTGGTGCTAGATATTCTGCAGCGGGTGTTCTATCGTTCCGATGCGACACGCGAAGCCTTTGTTGAGATGTGCGCCGACATGGATGTACAGAAGCTGACCTTTGACAGCTATCTGTACAAAACCGTTGTGCCCGCTAATCCCATTACCCAGATGAAGATTACTGCTAAGACCATTGGTAGTCTAATTCGCGGTAATGCCCTAGCACCGGCTGAGTACTTCCCCGTTGAAGCGCTTACCAAATAGCTCTTCGGCCAGGGTATTTAAGTCAAACTGAACTAACAAGTCCGTCGGTGGGAACAGCTCCTACTGGCGGATTTGTTTTATGGGATACCGCCAGAAACCCATTTCATCACCACCGTGTGGTTACAGCCAACCGTCCGATAAAAAGCTATTAAAAAAGGAGCCGCCTTGGGCTCCCTTTCGTTACATGTAGGCGATGCTGTAGTGCCATACCTCCAAATGTACAGCAGCGATGAAACTTAAACACTGAAACGTCTTCTCCTAATGTCCGCTTTAACTAGGCCCAGCTTAACTGGCCACACGACTTGAATAGAGCTGATCATCTTGAGGTAGCTCTAGGCAGTAACCAGCGCCGTAGACAGTCTTAATGAACTTAGGATGACGTGGGTCCGGCTCCAATTTGGTCCGCAAGTGACGAATATGTACCCGGATGGTCTCAATATCGTCATTTGGGTCATAGCCCCAAACTTCTTTCAAAATTTCACTGGGGGCAACCGTCTGACCATGGCGTTGCAGAAGACAGTGCAACAGCTCAAATTCTAAGTGGGTCAATTTGACAGTCCGCTCAAACCATATGGCTTCAAAGCGCTCGGGCACCAAGGTGAGTGGGCCATGGTTTAGGATTTCGCTATGCTTTGCAGCCTGAGGAATACGGTCAGTACGTCGTAGCAACGCCCTAACCCGTGCCAGCATTTCCTCTAACTCAAACGGTTTTGTGAGGTAATCATCGGCACCTGCATTAAATCCATCAACCTTATCTTGGGTCTGACCCAAGGCGGTCAACATCAGTACCGGGATATCTGCTGTGCGTTCATCACGGCGAACACGTTGGCAAACGGTAAGGCCGTCTACCTTAGGCAACATCAGGTCAAGCATAATCAGGTCGGGCAAGAGCTGCACAGCAAGTGCTTGGCCCTTGATACCGTCTTCAGCCTGACTGACATCATATCCAGCCATTTCCAGGTTAACTGCTACCAGTTCGGAAATAGCCGGATCATCATCGACGACAAGTATACGAGGCATCTTAAAAACAGAGATTTTGCTATATGGAATTTAGAAACTCATATCTAGATATGGCCTCATAACCTGCTCCGCTCAAAAACATAGGTTAAGAAGAGGAGACAAATTTTATCCCAAATCTATAGTATCGCTACAATCCGTTACGCAAACGATACCTTAAGGTTTAATTCACGTTATGCCCGTGCTTGCAGCGTCAGCCCAGGTCTGTGCTTGAGCTGTTAAAGCTGTGCCATCAGGGGGTTGGCACAGCTTTAACCTCTGTGTAAAGGATTCAACCCAGCAACCGAAAACTGCTTATTTTGTAAACAAAGCAGCTGGATCACCAATATTTTTTAGTGTTAACTCCCCAGGTAGGATTCGAACCTACGACCAATCGATTAACAGTCGACCGCTCTACCACTGAGCTACTGAGGATTGTTCAGCTTTACCAATATAGGTAATTGTATGGCAGTTGCGCAAGGGGATTTTTAATCTTTCCGAGCGAATCATGGCAAACCCTGTAAAAGCTGCTTTGACGTCAGAATGCCACCATCTAGCCAGTGATGCCATCAGGCCATTTATTCCATCAGGTTAGATCTTAGTTTTGCTAGCTTTGCTTGAACGTCTGGATTGAGGGATTTGGATAGGAACCGCTGTTTAGATTGTTTTTTGGGTTTTTGACGATGTTTTACTTTTTGTTCTGAAAGCTGTACATCCAGGCCAAGTTGGGCGGCTGACATCCACTCAGCGCCGTAGCCCACCACCGTTAGCTGCTGAGCGCGGTCGGAGGTGGCGACAATCAGTCGTTTCTCAAATTTACGAAGATCGTTGCGAAATTTGGCACAGGATATTTCTATATAGCTGTCAGCGGTTTGGCCAAAGCTAGTGTAGTGAATGGACAGATGTTGGGTAAATCGCTCACTCCGGTGGGCTTGGCGCTGACCATAGGCGTCAAAGACAAGTAAGGTTTCAAATCCTCTGTAGGCACTGTAGTTGGCTAGGCTCTCGGCGAGTTGATTACGGGCAATATCTAGACCCTGACCGTCGCGAAGTTCGATTAATTCTGGCCAGGCACCGATTACGTTATACCCATCGACGAATAAGATTGCCTGCGAGGTAGAACCGGTCATCTGTGGGTGCCTGGGTAATGTATAAGCTAAGTCTATGATTCCTTTAGCTTAACGTTCGCTATCTATGTAACAAGCGGCCTCGATGATTTTTCTTGAAAATTTAGGTCAGATGGAGATTTTGCAGGGCCTGCTTGACCTGTTCTGGGGCTCCTTCGGTGGTTACCCGCCCCTGCTCTAGCAAAATGGCGCGATCGCAATAGTCTAATTCCACTAGCCGATGGGTTACCCATAGGGCCGTAATGCCTTGGCGTTTAACCAAATCACGCACTTGAGCCACCAACTCTAGCTGACTATCTGGGTCTAGCAGTGCGGTGGGTTCGTCAAAGAGCAGCACGCGGCAATGCTGGGCGAGGGCACCTGCGATCGCAACCCGCTGTTTTTGCCCCCCGCTGAGGGCATAGATGGGCCGCCGCTTTAGATGTAGCAAATTGACCATAGATAGGGCGTCATCCACCCGTCGCCGCACCGCTTCGTAGGCCATGTTTTCGTCTACCAGACCAAAGGCCACATCTGCACCAACCGTCGGCATCACCAGCTGGTGATCCGGATTTTGAAAGACAAACCCCACCGGTTTCTGCAAATGAATTTTGCCCTGGGGGGCATCCAACAGTCCGGCCAGTAACCTCAAGAGGGTGGACTTGCCGCTGCCGTTGGTGCCCAGCAGCATACAAAACTCACCCGGCTGCACCCGTAGCGAACAGCCCGCCAGCACCGACGCCCCCGAGGCCCAGCTAAAGTGCAAATCGTCAATTGCGATCGCGCAATGCTCCATCATTTGAGCGTTAGACCAGTACAAATCAAACCAGCACTAATCATTGGCCATGGCAAAAAAGCCAGCTGCTTTCCCCGATGAGGACGCACCACCAGATTTTTCATAAATCTGTACGGCCGCCAGTTCGCTTACCAATACCGATACCTTTTTCCCCTCTTGCTTGTCGCAGCCCAGTTCAACGACGACAGGCTGTCCTGTTTTCATCGCATCCAAAATAGTCCCATAGGTTTCATTTGCAGCCTCCAGGGTTTGCTTTTGAACCGACATGGGTAGGGCCGTGTGCTTTAGCGAAAGCTCAACTATATACATGTGCAAAAAATATTTTTCTGAGAAGTCCGGTCTCTAGTATGTCAAAAATGACCCGCAAGTATGGCACCAATAATTAGGACAAAGCACCCAATCGCCAAATCTTAAGAGAAACTACTACTTGCAAAAATTCCAGTCGCCTTTCAGAAAGATACCCCTATAATGAGAAAAATAGTAAAGATAAGTAAATTTCTGCTCATAAAGACGTTCGAATCAATTACGGCATTATTCCGCGCAGCGGACTACATATTTTTTATTCTGTGCCCTCGTTCGTCTAATCAGCAGACTGCTTATCACTATTGATTCAGAAAGCAAACTAGAGGATTTGAGATGACCATTGCAATGGGCCGTGCTGGAGCAGATCGAGGCGTGT
>ERZ1740059.255-NODE-255-length-29696-cov-6.326575_pt1 | contig 29696 bp, 25 predicted proteins | sample MGYA00581744_ERZ1740059 | MGnify/ENA primary metagenome ERZ1740059 (study PRJEB43018, sample SAMN04849738) | marine metagenome | isolation source: floating plastic debris | place: Pacific Ocean | collected 2008-08-28 | study: EMG produced TPA metagenomics assembly... | reverse complement strand
CTGACGCCTGCTGGGCCGCTCGCCGCGGCGCTCGGTCCTTCGCCGGGTGGTAATCTGCGGCGGTGCTCGGCGACGTTGCCCGGTCTGGCCGCGATCCACAGCGCCTCGCGCGCGACGAGCGAGGGCTCTCGACCACGGAGTACCTCATCATCCTCGTCCTCATCGGCGTGGTCGGGATCCTGCTCTGGAAGACCTTCGGCCAGGCGGCGGAAGAGAAGGCCGGCGAAGCCGCCGCGAGCGTGCAGGGCCTCCGTGGCTCCGCGGGCGGCGGGGTCCAGGGCGCCTCGATTCGGGACCGTCACCCCGTCGGGGTCGAGGGTGCGGACGGGGCGCGCGCGGGCGGGGAACGCGGCGACGCGCAGGGCGCCGACGGAGCCTCGGGGGGGGCCGAAGGCGCGCGCGGCGCCGAGGCGGGGGACGAGGTCGCGCGCGGCGGAAGCGCGGGCTCCGCGGTCTACGGTACCGGCGACGAGGAGGAGGAAGGCGAGAGCAACACGCTGCTCGTCCTCGCGGTGATCCTCTTCGCCTTCTTCGCGTCGCTGCCTTTCATCGCGCGCATGAAGAAGGGCTGACGCGGTCCCTCGCGTTCGCGCTCGGTCAGGCCTTGGGCCGGCGGGCGATGAGGCGCGCCAGGTGGCGCTCGCCGAGCCACCCCTCGCGGTAGTAAACGACCTCGAGCGAGCCGCAGTCGCGCAGCAGCTCGTTCGCTTCGGCGAGCCAGCGCTTCGAGGGACGCATCTGGCGCTCGAGGTTTCGGAGCGTCGGAAGCTCGGCGACCACGGTCCCGCCGGGCTCGAGCTGCGCGAGGATCACGGGAAAGAGCGCTCGCTGCCGGTAGTGGAAGCAGGCCACCAGGTCGAAGGGTCCCGCGGGCAGCGGCTCGCGCTCGAGGTCGAGGGCCTGCGTCCGGATGCGCAGGCCCTCGTCGGCCGCGGCCTCCCGGGCGAGCGCGAGGCCCACGGGCGAGATGTCGACGGCGGTGACTTCGAGACCGCGGCGCGCCATGAAGACGCTCATGCGACCGCTCCCCGCGGCCACGTCCAGGGCCTTGCCGGTCCGCGGCAACTCCTCGTCGAAGCTCCGGAGCCACGAGGGCTCACCCCCGGGGTGCTGCCCCGTCCTGTAGCGCTCGTCCCATTTCTCGCGATCGGCATCCGCCATGGCGCCGAGAGCGTTCGTCAGCGCTCCGGCGGCCGCAAGCCGCGAACCCTTGAAGCGGGGCCCCGCGCTAGGGGATGCTCCCGCCCCGGGTGGGTCGGACGAACGGACCGAAGGCGATGGACGGCGACGCGCTGCGTGAAGAGCTGGAGGCCCGAGGCATCCGCAAAGCCAAGGTGGGCGGCTTCGACGTCGACGGCATCCTCCGCGGCAAGCTCATCTCCCTCGAGAAGCTCTTCTCCGCCGTCGAGAAGGGCTTCGGCTTCTGCGACGTCGTCTTCGGCTGGGACGTCGCCGACAACCTCTACGACAACGCGACGGTCACGGGATGGTCCACGGGCTACCCGGACGCGCTCGCGAAGATCGATTTGTCGACCTTCCGCGTGCACCCGCACGAGCCGGACACGGCGCACTTCCTCGTCGACTTCCACACGCCGGACGGCAAGCCGCACCCGGCGTGCCCGCGCTCGCTCCTGAAGCGCGTCGCCGCCCGGGCCGAGGCCGCCGGCTACCTGCCTCGCTTCGGCGCCGAGCTCGAGCTCTGGGTCTTCCGGGAGACGCCCGAGAGCCTTCACGCCAAGGGCTTCGCCGAGCTCCAGCCCCTGAGCCCCGGCATGTTCGGCTACTCGTGGCTCCGCGAGGCGCAGCATGGCGACTTCGTCCACGACGTGCTCGACACGATGGCCGCCTACGACATCGACGTGGAGGGCTTCCACACGGAGACCGGGCCCGGCGTCTGGGAGGTCGCGCTCCGCTACGACGACGTGGTGCGCGCTGCCGACCAGGCCGCGCTCTTCAAGACGACGCTGAAGGCGCTGGCCCACCAGCACGGGCGGGCCGTGACTTTCATGGCCAAGTGGAGCGAGGCCTACCCGGGCAGCAGCGGGCACCTCCATCAGTCGCTCTGGGACGGCGAAGGCCAGGTCAACCTCTTCGCCGACGCCGAGGGCATCCACGGGCTGAGCACGGCCGGGCGCCACTACCTCGGCGGGCTCGTCGCCACGGCGCCCGAGCTCGCGGCCCTCTACGCGCCCTTCGTCAACAGCTACAAGCGCTACGTGCCCGGCCTCTGGGCGCCGCTCACGGCGAGCTGGGGCCCGGAGAACCGCACCTGCGGCGTGCGTCTCATCGCGGGCCCCGGCGCGAAGGCGACGCGCCTCGAGCTGCGCCACGGCGGCAGCGATCTGAACCCCTATCTCGCCATGGCCGCGTCCCTCGGCGCCGGGCTCTACGGCATCGAGGGCGGGATCGAGCCGCCGGCGCCGACGGAGGGGGACGCGGCGGCGCAGGGGCCCTCGCTGCCCACGACGCTCGCCGAGGCGACGGAGCGGCTGAAGGCGAGCGAGGCGGCCAAGACGATCCTCGGGGAGCCCTTCGTCGACCACTACGCCCGGACGCGCGACTGGGAAGTGCGGGAGCACCGGAAGGCCGTGAGCGGCTGGGAGCTCCAGCGCTACTTCGAGGCCGTGTAGCCGTGCTCGAGAAGCTCAACCCGCTCCGGGTGTATTCGGAGCGGCCGCTCCGGCTTCCGCGGCTCCGTCCCTTCGTGCCGAAGGCGAGCGACCCGCCCGTCTACTACTTCAACGCCGCGCGGGACGACATCGTCGAGGACGTGATCGCCCGCGTCGTCGGCCGGCATACGGCCGACCGACCGCGCCTCGAGCTCGCGTTGAACGACGCCGCCTACCACGAGATCCGTCGCCTCTCGCGCCAGGGCGACATCGAGGCCAAGGAGCACCTCGGCTTCTTCAAGGGGCTCGCGCGGCGCATCGCCCGCATGAGCGACGCGGACAAGCGGGATGCGCTCCGGCTCATCGTCACGCGCTACGCGCGGGACGTCGCCGGGAACTTCGATCCGCGAGTCTACGATCTGGCCCGGCACCTCATCCCGCGGCTCATCACCGGCGTGATGCACCCCTCGCGGCTACCCATGGAGCTGCTCCCGAGCGCCGGCGGCGCCCGTGCCGTGCACGAGCTCCTTCGCGTCGAGGGCGCCCTCGAGAAGCTCCGCCGCCTCGAGAAGGACGGAACCCTCGTCTACGTCCCGACGCACAGCTCGAACCTCGACTCCATCGTGCTCGGCCACGCCCTCGAGCAGGCCGGCTTGAGCCCGGCCAGCTACGGCGCCGGCAAGAATCTCTTCACGAACCCCATCATCAGCTTCTTCATGCACAACCTGGGCGCCTACCGCGTCGACCGCCGCATCGCCGCGCGGGCCTACAAGGACGTGCTGAAGATGTACTCGCAGGTGATGATCGAGCGCGGCTACCACTCGCTCTTCTTTCCCGGCGGGACCCGCAGTCGCTCGAACCTCCTCGAGCACCGGCTGAAGCTCGGCCTCGCCGGCAGTGCCGTGCAGGCCTTCAGCCACAACCGGGTCCGCGGCGTCGACCGGAACCTCTACTTCGTCCCGGTCACCATCAACTACGAGCTCGTGCTCGAGGGCGAGACGCTCATCGAGGACTGGCTGAAGTCCGAGGGCAAGGCCCGCTACATCATCGAGAACGACGAGTTCTCGCGCCTCGACCGCTGGGTGGCCTTCTTCCGGAAGATCGTCGGTCTCTCGGGCGCCTGCGTGATCCGCTTCGGCGACCCGGTGGACCCCTTCGGCAATCCCGTGGACGAGGCGGGCTGCAGCCTCGCGCCGGGCGGTCGGCCCATCGACGTCGGCAGCTACGTGCTCCGGCGGGGCCAGCCCGTGGAGGACGCCCGCCGCGACGCGGCCTACACGCGCGACCTCGGCGAGGTGCTCGTGCGCCGCTACCGCGAGGAGTCCGTGCTCATGGCCACGAGCCTGGTGGCGCACGTGCTCTACCGCCGCGTCGTGCGGGAGACGGCGGGCTTCGACCTCTTCCATCGCCTCCGGCACCGCGGCGAGGTCTCCTTCTCGCGCGAGGCGCTCCACGGTGAGGTCGGGTCGCTCCGCGACCGGTTGCGAACGCTCGAGGATGCGGGGGAAGTGCGGGTGAACCACGACATCCGCGCGCGCTCGCCGGCGGACATCGTCGACCGCGCGCTCTCCGTGTGGAACGGCTACCACCGGCGCACGGCGGCCCGGGACGAGGGAGCGGAGGTCACGGCCGAGGACCCGACGCTGCTCCTCTACTACCAGAACCGCCTGGTGCCCTTCGCCGAGCGCGTGGCGGACGCGGACGACGTCGCGGCCGCCCGCGAGATCTCCGCGCTCGAGATCCGAGGGGCCACGTGAGCGGTGCCTCGGTGCGCGTGGGCGTTCTTGGCGGCGGCGGTTTCGGCCAGGGCCTCGCCGCGGCGGCGGCGCGCGCGCGGAACGACGTGCTCCTCTGGAGCCGTTCGGAGCGCGAGCTTCCGGGGGGCGTGGGCAGCACGCGCGACCTCGCCGCGCTCGCGGAGTGCGACGTCCTCTTCCTCGCCGTGCCCTCGGGCTACGTGGAGGCGCTCTCGACGGAGCTGGGGACGCATCTCGATGGGTCCCACGTGCTCGTGCACGTGAGCCGCGGCCTCGTGGGGGCGCAGCTCGGGACGCTTTCGCAGCTTCTTCGGACGACCACGCCCTGCCGCCGCGTCGGCGCGTTGGCCGGGCCGCTGATCGCGGAGGCCCTCGTGAGCGGCGCACCGAGCGGTGCCGTCGTGGGGACGCGCTTTCCGGAAGTGGCGAACCTCGTGCGGGACGCCATCGCCTCCGAGGGCTTCGCCTCTACGAGTCGCCGGACATCGTCGGGGTCGAGGTCGCGAGCGCCCTCGTCGGGCTCCTCGCGCTGGCCGTGGGTTACGGGCGTGGCCTCGGCGCGGGGCCGGCCTCCTTGAGCGTCGTGCTCACGCGGGGGCTCTCCGAGGCGCGGCGGCTCCTACCCACGCTCGGCGGCCGGCCGGACACCATCGATGGCCTCGCCGGCGTGGGGGATTTGCTCGCCGTGGCCGCGCGGGATGCGCGGCCGGAAGCGCGCCGCGGTGAGGCGCTGGCGGCCGGTCAGAGCGTCGTAGAGGCCGGGCGCATGGCCGGGGCCTACATCGAGGGGCTCACCATCGGTCGTCGCGTGGCGGCCCACGCGGAGCGCGCCCACGTCGAGGTGCCCGTGGCCCGGGCGATGGCGCAGGTCATCGCCGGGGAGCTCGCGGGTGAAGCCGCGGTCAAGGCGCTGATGGCGCGTCAGGCCGGGCGGGAGTAGGCATGAGCGACGTGAGCGAAAAGGTCGTCTGGAGCTTCCCCACGCGCTGCGTCTTCGGCGCCGGCTCCGTGCGCCGCGTGGGCGCCGAGGCGGCGGCCCTCGTCGACGCGCCGGGGGCGGCGCTCCTCGTGACCGACGCGGGCGTGCGCGACGCCGGCCTGGCCGAGCCCGTGGTCGCGAGCCTCGAGGGCGCGGGCTTCGCGGTGACGGTCTTCGACCAGCTCAGCTCGAACCCGCTCGAGAGCGAGGTGCTGAGCGCCACGGACGCCTTCCGGCAGGCGGGCGCGAAGGTCATCGTCGCCCTCGGTGGGGGTAGCCCCCTCGACGTGGCGAAGGTCGTGCGCGTGGCGGCCACGCATCCGCTCCCGCTCGCGCAATACGACGACGCGCTGGGCGGCGCCGCCCTGATCACCCAGCCGGTCCCGCCCATGGTGGCGATCCCGACGACGTCGGGCACGGGAAGCGAGGTCGGACGGAGCGGCGTCGTCACGCTGCAGGCGACGAACCGCAAGACGGTGATCTTCGCCCCCTCGCTGCTGCCGAACGTGGCCGTGCTCGACCCGGAGCTGACGGTGACGATGCCGAAGCGCACGACGGCCGCGACGGGCATGGACGCGTTGGCTCATTGCATCGAGGCCTACTGCGCCGTCGGCGATCACCCCATGGCCGACGCCATCGCCATCGAGGGCATCCGCCTCATCGCGGAGCACCTCGAGGCGGCGACGCTCGACGGCAAGGACCTCGTGGCCCGCGGCGCGATGCTCAAGGCGTCGATGATGGGCGCCGTGGCCTTCCAAAAGGGTCTCGGCGCCTGCCACGCGCTGGCGCACCCGCTTGGCGCCGAGCACGGCCTGCACCACGGCCTCGCCAACGCGCTCTGCCTGCCGGCGGTGCTCGACTACAACCGGAAGGCCGTGCCCGCGAAGATCGGGCGCATCGCGAAGCTCCTCGGTGCGCGCGGGGACGACGTGGACACGCTGGCCTTCGAGGGCGCCGGCGCCGTACGGGCGCTGCGGAAGCGCCTGGGTCTTCCGGACGGCCTCGCCGCCGAGGGCATCGAGGAGGAGGACCTCGACGCGCTCGCCGTGCTCGCGCACGAGGACGCGGCGCATCGGCTGAACCCGCGTCCGTGCACGGCCGAGGATCTGCTGAGCCTCTACCGCGCGAGCCTCTGACGCGGCCGCGCCGCTGACGATGCGGCGCCTTCCACGCCGCGGCGCCTCAGGGTGAGCGGCGCATGCCCGGCGAGCGCTGGGCCCGCGCCTGCGCCAGGGCGCGGGCGAAGGGTGCCTTCTCCTCGTGCAGCACGAGATGGCCGAGCACGGTGATGTTCGCGACGGTCACGCCCATCTTCACGAGCTTGGAGCGCGCCAAGATGTGGCCTTCGACCATGCGCTCCCGATTCGCGCGCACCCACTGCGTGAGGTCGTAGCGCGCGCTGCTCTCGTACGACGCGACATCCCACCAGTCCTGGAAGGCCAGGTAGCGGTCGACCTCGGTGGCGTCGAGGAAGTCCGTGATGCGCCGCCCGAGGGTGCGCGTGAGGCGGCCGGACGCGGTGAAGAGCAGCAGCCCCGAGCGGAGCTCCTGCGCCACCAGCCGGCTCAGACCATGCTCGGCTCGCTCTTCCCGAATCATCCCCGGACGTTCTATGCGCGGCTCGGGTGTCCCGTTAGCCATCGCGGCGGAGGTTCCGGGTGCGCAACGCGTGAACCTCATTCACCGGGGCAGCGGTCCGGGGTTCGGTAGAGGTCATGGGTGCCGTCGGGGCGCGCCACCGCCCAGGCGGCCCCGTCGAGGCTGAGGTGGCTGATGGGGCCGCCGTAGCGCTCGCGCGTGTCGTAGGTCGAGCCACCGCGCGCTCCCCTGGCGAAGGCGAAGGCGAAGCCGCCCTCGGCCACGAGCATGTCCCCGGAGAGGCCGACGATGGACCCCGGGAGGCCGTCGTCGACGGGCTGGGGCTCGCCGAACTCGCCTCCCCACCCGACGTAGGTCAGGCCCGCGTCGCCGACCACGACGGGCCGTGCGCTCCCGAGGGGGTCTCCCCTCCGCTCGAGAAGGCGCGTCGCGGGCGGCAGGCCCACCAGCGGCGCGAAGGCATCGCTGGTCGCTCCCCGATGCACGACGCTCCCGACGCGGGCGTAGACCTCGGTGATGTCGGACCTCGGAACCACGACGACGTCGCTCGTTCCTTCGGGGAGGCGCCATCGCTCGTCGACCAGGTGGGTCTCGCGGTCCAGGAACACGACCTCGGCCCGATCTGCATCGAAGAGCGCGGGTCGCTCCGAGCTCACGAAACGCGTGCTCGCCGAGACGTCCAGCGGCACTCGTTCCAGCGCTTCGCCCGCTTCCGAGTGAGCGAGGAGGAGCCAGCGTTCGTCCCGCTCCTCGACGAGCACGGCGCTCCTGAGACGCCAACTGCCCGCGCCGAGCACGCGGCCGGGGAGCGGTACACGCTCCCCTCGATCGACGAACTCCGAGGCGCTGGCGTAGGCCATCTCGCCCGGCCAGCGGTGTAGGGCGGACTCCCCCTGCGCGAAGTCGATGAAGTCCACGACGCCTCGCGCCGCGGGTACGGGCTCTGCTTGCCGCACGCGGTTGACGACCTCCCACAGGGCGTGGGTGGTCGGATCGAAGAAGCGCGCCCTGATGACCAGCGGGCCTTCGGTGGTTCGCACTGTCAGCCTGGTGCTGTGGGGGAACGGTTCTTCGGCCGCCTCTACGGACCGCCACGTGTCCCCGGCCTCGTGCCCCGTGCCGGGGCCCGCTTCCGTGATGCGCCAGCAGACCTCCGTTGCCCGTCCGGACCGAGCGGAGCGCGAAGCGAGCGGGAACTCGAGCTGCACGTAGGCGCATCCGCGCCGCATGAAGTGCTCCTCACTCCACGCCGGCGTCGCCGACCACAGGCTCGGGTCCTCGCAGGGCGGAAGCGGCGGCGGAGGTCCGAGGTCCGGTCCCGCGTCCGGCCCGGCGTCCCTCTGTCCCACGTCGACGCCCGCGTCCTCCACGCCCGCGTCGCCCACGCCCGCGTCGCTCACCACCGAGTCGCGGTGGCAGCCCGTGACGGCGAGCGCGAGGACGAGGGCGAAGAGACGCATGGGCGGAGAGTAGGGCACGGGTCACTCAGCGGGTGAAGACGATGCCGACGACGTAGCTGCCCCAGCGCGACTCCGGCAGCGTGTGGTGCGTGACGCCCAGGCTCAGGATGAGCTCGCCCCCGTCGAGCAAGCCATCCGGGAGCTGCACGAGCGAGAGATCCGTCGCCTCGAAGGCGTAGTAGGCGACGCTCCGGCGCCAGCGGCGCGCGGCACGCTCGATCACGGAGTCCATGGCCTCCTCCATGGTCCGCTGGCCCCGGCGGACCCCGTCGAGCGCCGCGTCGAGCTCGGTGAGGTCCGTGATGAGCGTGGGCGGCGCGACGCCACGCTCCGCACGCGCGCGCTCCAGCCGCCGGAGCAGGGCCTCCGCTGCGGCTTGCTCGGTCACCCGGTCTCCGTGGACGCGCCAGGAGGCCGCGATGGCGGTGACGCTCCCTTCCTCGACGGCGGAGCCGAGGGCGACGATGGCTGCGCTCGGGTCGAAGAAGGTCCGCCGAAGCGCCGGCTGCAGCAGCGCCGTCTGCATCCACCGCTCGGCGTCCGGCGGGCCCACGGCGCCGCTCGAGGCGTAGTACCCGTCGCGGAGCGGAACGGGGCTCTGCACGTCCCAGCCGGCGAGGATTCCCCGCGTCAGAGAGAGCTGCTGCTCCGTCGACAGGTCCCGCGCCAGCGCGGCCGGCACGAGCGTATTCAGGCGGACGCTCTCGGCCAGCGCGAACTGGACCGGCGTCAAGCCCGCGGCCGCGCGGATCTCCGTCACGCGGTCCCGGACGCCCGCGAGCAGCGCGACCGGCGTCTCGACGGGGCGCCGCGGTCCCTCGGACGCGGGAACGTAGGTCTCGCGCCGAGGCTCCGTCGCGGCCTCACGCCGGCCCACGAGATCCGCGAGGTGCAGCGCGATGGGAGCGCCCCGAGGCGTCGCGTAGAGGGCGATGCGGGCCGCATCGTCGCCGGGCGCGAGCGGGCACTCCATCCAGAAGCGCGGCAGGGGCACCGTCGACGAGACAGTGCACTCCGCGAAGCCGGTCGGGCCCTGGTTGATGAGGCCGAGCACGCGCTTCATGCCGCTCTCGCGCAGCTCGCCGCGCACGGACACGGTGCCCGCCGCGTTCGCGACGGGACGCGGCGTCTCGAGGGTCACGGAAGGCGCCACGTGGGTCAGCACCGTGACCGTCCCGTCCCCCGAGCGCGCCACCGCCATGCCGACGAGCCCCGGGCCCAGGGCGCCGAGGCGCGGCGTGAGGCCCCCTACGATCGCGTCGCGTGTCGCGTCGGGCAGGGCTTGCGACTCGGCCACGCCGCGGGTCACGACGCTCGTCCCCGCCATGCTGCGCGCGCCGACGCCGCAGCGCGCGAGCGCGAACTGCTCGAAGCCCGCCTCGGGTCGTCGTCCCTCCGCGCCGAGCGTCGCGGTCGCGACGGCTTGCGCCACGCAGCGCATGCCCGCCGTCGCCCTCAGCGAGGGCGCCGCCGCCAGGAGCTCGTCGAGCATCGCCCCGGCAGTCCCCTCGTAGCCCGGGTCCTCGGGTCCCGGGGAGACCGGAATGCCCTCGACGGTCCAGGGGAAGGGCACTTCCCGGTACGCCTCGCCGGGCCCTCGCGTCGCGGCGAACTGCGAGGCGAAGGAGAGGGTCTCCGCCTTGCTGGGGAAGGGCGCCGGGCGGGAGCCCGTTGGCGCCGCGCGGCTTCGAGGGGACTGCCCCGTGGACCCGCCGCAGGCCGCGATCGACGCGCCGAAGGCGACCACGAGGCCGAGGCGACTCGTTCTATCCATGGCCCGAAGCTACCTCATTCGGGGACGCCGCCGGGCGGAGCCGCGACCCCCTGCGGGACCCTCGTGACCCCTCCCCCCCCGCCCCCCGGGTGGCCGCGTCCGGCTGGTAGGCTGGGCCTTCGCATGACCCGGCCCGACGCGCTCCGCTTTCCTCGCCGCATCCTCTTCGTCACGGAGGACCCGGAGCTTCTGCGGGCCCAGCTCGAGGGCCGCGAGGTCACCCTCGACGAGGCCGAGGCGGCCGGGCTCCGGGACAACATCTCGACCGACGAGATCACGCCCGGCTGGGTCTGCTTCTATTACGACGAGACCCTCGGCCGGTACACGCACGTCGGCCTGAAGGGCGACGCGGTCACCAAGGACGCCATCAAGGAGGGCGGCTTCGACGTCATCGTCAGCGGGCTGTCCAAGGGGTGCGGCTCGAGCCGCGAGACCGCGCCCTACAGCGAGCAGGCGGCCGGCATCCAGCTCGTGGTCGCCAAGAGCATCGAGAAGATCTACGGGCAGAACTGCCAGAACATCGGGCTGCTCACCTCCACCGACTTCGGCCTCCTCGGGCGCATCCGCGCGGGGGAGGCCATCCCGCTGAGCGAGTTCACGGCGGGCCTCGACCCCATCAGCGCTGGCATCGTGCGCCACGGCGGGCTCTTCGCCTACAACCGCGCGCGGCTGGCCGGGGAGGTCACGCCCCCGGCGATCACGACGGCGCCGCGTCCCATGACGCTCGTCGAGAAGATCATCGCCAAGAACGCCATCGTCGACGCCGCCGCGGGCGCGGTCGGCGTGCTGGCGGTCGCTCCCGGCGACGCGCTCTTCATCCGCACGGACGTGCGCTTCAGCCACGAGTACGTCACGCCCATGGCCGACGCGCTCTTCCGCCAGGCCCTCGGCGACGACGCCCGCATCACGGACCCGGAGAGCGTCTACGCCTTCCGCGACCACCTCACCTTCCTCGGCGACGTGATGAGCGAGGACAAGCGCCGCCTCGGCCTCCTGGAGCGGGCGGATGGGCTCGCGACCACGCAGGAGGGCTTCGCCCAGAAGCACGGCATTCGCCTCTACGGCGAGAACCCCGAGGGGGGCTCCGAGGCCATCTGCCACAACGCCGTCGTCGAGGACCTCGCGCTTCCCGGCGACGTGGTGCTCGGCACCGACAGCCACACCTGCATGGCGGGCGTGCTCGGCGCCTTCGCCTTCGGCGTGGGCAGCACCGACATGGCCAACGCCTGGTACACGAAGGACGTCCGCGTGCGCGTCCCGGAGAGCGTCCGCTTCGTGCTCACGGGCGCGCTCCGGCCCGGCGTCGCCGCCAAGGACGTGATGCTGCACATCCTCGCGCAGCCCTTCTTCCGCACGAGCCAGGGCATCGGCAAGGTCCTCGAGTTCACGGGCCCGGGCGTGACGTCCATGGCCCTCGACGAGCGGGCAACGCTCACGAACATGGCCGTCGAGGCGGGGGGCTTCACGGGCATCGTGGCGGCGGACGACGTGGTGCTCGACTACCTCGCCGAGCAGCGGGGCCTGGACCCGGAGGCGCTCCGGCCGCGCCTGCTTCGGAGCGACCCGGACGCCACGTATCTCGCGACCTTCGAGATCGACCTCACCGCCGTCGGCGCCATGGTGGCGACGCCCGGCGACCCGCGGAACGGCGTCGGCGTGGACGAGGTCGACGCGCGCATCGACATCGCCTACGGCGGCAGCTGCACCGGCGGGAAGAAGGCGGACATGGACATGTACGCCGAGGTCTTCCGCGCGGCCGTGGCCCGCGGCCAGCGCGTGGCCGAAGGCGTCGAGTGCTACATCCAGTTCGGCAGCCAGCAGATCCGGAAGTACGCCGAAGCGCGAGGCTACGTGGACGTCTTCACGCAGGCCGGCGTCACCATGATCGACCCGAGCTGCGGCGCCTGCATCAACGCCGGTCCCGGCGCCTCGCGCTCGAAGGACCAGGTGAGCGTGAGCTCGCAGAACCGGAACTTCCCGGGCCGCTCGGGGCCTGGGCAGGTCTACCTGGCCAGCCCGCTCACCGTGGCGGCGAGCGCCATCGCCGGCCGCATCGTGCCGCCGGACACGCTCCTCGGCGGCGACCGCGACGCCGCCGAGTAGTCAGCTCCAATAGCCGCCGCCGCCCTTGACCAGGCGGATGCGGTAGCGCCCGGGGCCGCTCACGAAGAGGCCGACGAACACGAGCCCGACCTCGATGGCGTGGCTCGCGGCCGTGTACCCCTCGCCCTTCCCGAGGTGGAGGGACGCGGCGACGACCATCGTTGGAACGAGCAGGACGAGCGATGGCCGGAAGAGGAAGCCGAGAGCTACGAAGAGCCCGCCGCCGAGCTCCGCGAAGGCCGCGAGGAACCCGAAGACGATCTGGAGGCTCTCGCCGAGCTCGAGGCCGACGAAGCGCATGGCGCCGCCGAGGCCGGCCCACTTCTCTGGGCCGCCGAGCATCTTCGGGAGGCCGTGAGCCACCATGTTCAGGCCGAGGCCCACGCGAATGACGAGGAGCCCGAGGTCGACGCGGTCACGCATGCGGCCCTTCATGGCGCCACGGCCTCATGGGGGCCAGGGGCGCCGCGCGTGACGCCCCCTTCGATGGCTGGTCGGCAGGTTCGCCACGGCGCTCCAGCCGTCGTGCCGCCTCGGACGTCAGGGTGCGGGGCCCGACCGTATCGTGGCGCGGACCTCACCGCGCTGAATGCGGGCGATGAGTTCCGAGAGGCCATGACTCCCTCGTCGCGCGAAGGCTGGGCGACGGCTCAGCTCGGCTACCGAGGCTCGACGGATGCCCGTGCCCCATCGTCGTTCGTGCTCCGGGCCAGCCGAAGCTCGTAGACCGAGAGGGCGACGACGAGGACGACCTCGCCGAGAAAATAAGCCCAACCGAGCGGTCGAAGCTCGCTCGCGTAGGCGACGAGGAGCCCCACCGTCACGACGCAGTAGCTCAGATTGAGCCCGGCGACGACGCGGAGCGCGCTCGGGCGCGGATGCGGCTGCGCGAAGCGCGAGAACGAGTAGAGGGCGAAGCCGACCGCCGCGGCCCCCAGCGCGCGCAGCACAGAGGCCGGAAAGCCGATGAGCTCCTGGACGAGGGGAAGCAGGACCCCCACCGAGACCGCCGTGACCACGGCCCCGAGGCCGTCTACGAGGAACATCGTTCGGACCGTGCGGGGCAGGCTGGGCACGTCTCGAATCTAGTGGTGGGCCGGGCATGAGCCCACGTCCGTCGAGCGTGGCTTGGCGCTCGGGGCGTTTCGGGCGAACCGACGCGGCGCCCTCGCTTCACGACGCTAGGGAGTGACGCCCAGGTGGTGGAAGAGGAACGCCAGGCCGTCGGTGCTCTCCTCGATCTCTTCGCTGAGCGAGGTGTCGAGGCCGTGGCCGCTCGTGTCGCTGGTCCGGAGCAGGATGGGCTGCTCGCTTCCATTCGCCGCCTGCAGTCGCGCCGTCATCTTCCGCGAGTGCCAGGGCTCGACGCGCGGGTCGTTCGCGCCGGTGAGGAAGAGCGTGGCCGGGTACGCCGTGCCCTCCCTGACGTTGTGGTAGGGCGAGTACGCGCGGCGCGCCCGGTAGTGCGCCGCGTCCTGCACCGTGCCGAACTCGGTCACGTTGAACGCGCCGTTCGCCGAGAGCTCGACGCGCAGCATGTCGTAGATGCCCACGAAGGAGACGACGACGCGCGCGATGTCAGGGCGCTGCACCATCGTCGCGCCCATGAGCAGCCCGCCGTTGCTGCCGCCGATGATGCCCACGCGCTCGTGCGACGTGTAGCCGCGCTCCACCATGTGGTTCACCGCCGCGGCGAAGTCGTCGAAGACGTTCTGCTTGTGCACGAGCCGGCCCGCGTCGTGCCACTCCTCGCCGAACTCGGCGCCGCCGCGCAGGTTGGCGATGGCGTAGACGACGCCGGCGTCGAGGTAGGGCGCGCGCATGGGGTTGAAGCGCGGCTGGATGTTCACGCCGTAGCCGCCGTAGCCGCTGACGATGCAGGGGTGCGATCCGTCGAGCGTGAGACCCCGCGGCATCAGGATGTTCACGGGGACCTGCGTGCCGTCTCGGGACGTGGCCATCTCGCGCCGCACCTCCCAGCCGCCGACGTCGACGGGGCTCGCCTCGCGGAGCGCCGTCGGCGTCACGTCGCCTTCGGCGCTCACCTTCATCCACGTGGACGGGGCGACGAAGGACTCCACGCGGAAGAGCAGCGCGTCGCCCATGGGCGCGAGGGCGCGCACCGCCGAGACGTCGGGCTGCTCGACCGGGTCCAGCGCCTGGCCTCGCGCGTCGAAGACGCGGAGCTCGCTCGGTCCGCCGGTCTGGTAGAGGGCGTAGAGGCGGCCGCCCATGGGCCACACGGTCGGGCCGCCCCAGAAGTCGTTCACGAGGCTGTCCGGGCCCTCCGCGATCACCTCCTCGGCACGCGCGAGGTCCATGCGTCGTCCGACGGGGAGGCGGAGCAAGCGACCACGCGGATGCTCGTGCCGGGAGATCACGTAGAGGTCGTCGCGCGCTCCGAAGGTCGCCTGCACGGCGCCGTCGTCGAAGCTGCTGAACTGCCGCCACGCTCCATCGCGCTCGCGCAGGAACATCGCGAACTCGCCGCCGTCGCCCTTCTGCACCGTCGCGAGCAGACGGCCCGTGCTCACCTGCAGGTCGAGCTGGATCTCGGCGATGCGCGGGAGGTCGCGGCCGAGCTCGTAGCGATCTTCCGCCGCCTCGGTGCCGAGCGCGTGGAACCAGAGCTGCTGATAGAAGTCGTCGTCGTTCGCGTGCGTGTCGCCTTCGCGGAGGTAGCGCGTGTAGAAGAAGCCCGAGTCGTCAGGGAGCCACGCCACGTCGCCGCCGGCCGTGCCGTTCTGCACGTGCGGCACCACCTCGTGCACGCGCTCGCCGCTCGCAACGTCGTAGACGTGCACGTCTCCGCGCTCGCTGCCGCCCTCCGAGAGCGAAACCGCGACGAGGTCGCCGCCGTGCGAGGGCACGTACCAGTCGATGGCGACGTGGCCGTCCTGGCTCAGGATCTGCGGGTCGAGGAGGATGCGCGCCTCGTCGGGCGCGTCCGGCGAGTCCATCACGACCAGCATCGGCTGCTCGCGCGGCGGGCGCCGTTCGATGGCGAAGAGCTTGCCGCCGCGGGCCGAGAGGTGCCGGTGCGAGCGCGTCGGGGCCGAGAGGATCTCGGTCACGCGCTCACGGATTGCGTCACGGCTCCCGAGACCCTCGAGGACGTGCCGGGCGTAGCGGTTCTGTCCCGCGCTCCAGGCCCGGACGTCGGGGTTCTCCCACTCCTCGAGCCACTGGTAGGCATCGACGACCTCCTCTCCGTGATAGCGGTCGGAGGTGGGGCGCACGTCGGCCATGGGCGGCGTCGGTGCGCCGTCCCCGGTCGCGCCGTGGCCGTGCGCAGGCTCGTTCGGCGGCGGAGCGGCGCTCGCGCAGCCGACGACGAGAAGCGTGAGCAGAACGTAGCGGCACGACGTCATGGACACGCAAGTAGCACGCCCCTCGCCCGCACCGGGCGCCCTCACGCCGAGGACGCGCCAGTGGCTCTCGCCTCACGGGGTTCGGACATGGCGATCGGGGAGCTGGAGGAGCGTCTGCGGCCGTCGCCGACCCGCGGCAGGCGCGAGACCGGAGCCTCGCCGAGACGATTCGACCCGGGCGGCGGGCCCCCGGGGTGGTCCGAGGTCATCGTGGGAGCGTGTCCCTACTGGCCGATCGACTGAGCGCCCTCGTCGCGTCCACGACGTTCTCCGGCGTCGTCCGGTTGCGCGGCAAGGGCGATCGCGGCCGCGACGACGTCGATCTCGCCGCCGGCTACGCCGATCGGGCCAATGGGCGACCTAACGCGCCGACGACGCGCTTCGCGACCGCGAGCGGCACGAAGGGGTTCACCGCTTTGACGGTGATGGCCCTCGTGGAGGCCGGCCGACTCGAGCTGGACGCGACGGCTCGGTCGCTCGTCGGTCGCGACCTTCCCCACATCGACCCGGCCGTCACCGTCGAGCACCTGCTCGCTCACCGATCCGGTATCGGCGATTATCTCGACGGGGACGAGCCCGACGACGTCGACGCGCACGCGCTCGGTAGCCGTTCCGCGCATCTCTTCGAATCGCCCGTAGCGTTCGTGGCGCTGCTCGGGGAGCCTGCCCAGCACGAGCCTCCGGGGGCGGTGTTCCGCTACAACGATGCCGGCTACGTCATCCTCTCGCTGATCGTCGAGCGTCTCACCGGGTCCTTCGTCCGCGCCGTGGACGAGCACGTGTTCTCTGCCGCCGGCATGACCGGGAGCGGCTTCTTCCGCTCGGACGATCTCCCCTCCGACACGGCGACCGGCTACCTCGTCGATGGCCGGAGCAACGTGCACCACCTTCCGGTGATCGGCGCCGGGGACGGCGGGGCGTACGCGACCCTCGACGACCTGGATCGCTTTTGGGACGCGCTGCTCACCGGCGCGATCGTCTCTGCCGGCTCGCTCGGCCGCATGACCGCTCCCGCCAGCCAGTATTCGACGGCTATCGCCTACGGCCTTGGCTTCTGGGTAAGCACCGAGGGCGACCACGTGTGGCTCGAGGGGATGGACGCCGGGGTGTCGTTTCAGTCCGGGTTCATCCGTTCGACCGGCCTCCGGTACAGCGTGCTGTCGAACACCTCGAGCGGTACGTGGCCGCTCGTGAAAGCCATCACGGCCGGCTGACGCGCTTGCCGGATCCGGCGCCGGAAGCGGAGCCGCGACCGCTCTCGACTCGAGCCGCGCCGCGCTCAGAGTCCCGCCGCCCGGGCGAGCTCGGCGATGGTGCCGTTGAAGAGCTGGCGCTGGCGGCCGAGGCCCCAGCAGCGCACGCGCGCGCGGCTCACGGCGCAGAAATGCGCGTCGCCGCCGCGGAGGCTGATCGCGTCGTCGATGCCCGAGACGGTCTGCGGCGCGAGCGTGCAGCCGATGCCGTCGCAGATCTCCGTCGTGGGCTCGTCGGAGCCGAGCGAGCCGAAGTCGTCGCTCCCGAAGCACGCGATCTCGCCGCTCGCGCGCCGAACGCAGGTGGTCACGGCGGTTCCGGCCACCTCGACGGCGTCGCCCACGCCGAAGACCTCCACGGGGTTCTCCGTGCAGTCGATGGTCCGGTCGAGGGTCACGCACTCCCGGCCGTGGTCGGCCCGTCCATCGCCCAGCTGTCCTTCGGCGCCACGGCCCCAGCAGTAGACCCGGCCCGACGCGAGCGCGCAGGTGTGCTCGCCGCCGGCGGCGATGTCCTGCACGGGGGGCAGTCCACGGACGAGCGTGGGCACCTCGACCAAGGGGGAGGGCGGCTGGCCGCATTGGCTCGCTTCGTTGTTGCCGAAGCAGCGCACCTCCCCGGCCTCGTTGAGGAGGCAGAAGTGCGAGAAGCCCGACGCGACGTCGACCACGTCGCCCCGGACGCCGGGCCCGCCGCACTCTGCCGTGCCGTTGGCGAAGGCGCGGCAGTCGGAGCCGGTGGGCCGGATGCTCACCGCCGTCAGCGTCCGGCTGTCGGGGACGCGTTCGTCGTCGACGCGGCGGAGGACCTCCGCGATGCCGCGCGTGCTGCCGCAGGCGTAGCCGCCGCCCTCGAGGTTGACGCAGCTCCCGTCGAAGAGCGCGGTCCCGCGGCGCGGGAGCACCATGGCGGTGGGCCCGAGGTCGTCGCCCCAGCACGCTACGCGGCCCGTCTCGAAGAGCAGGCACGAGTGGAAGACGCCCGTCGAGATCTCGACGGGGAAGCCGCTCGAGGGCGGGCCCAGGTCGGGCTCCGGCGGACCGAGGTCCGCTTCCGGAGCGCCGAGGTCCACGGGAGGTGCCATCGCGTCCGGGAGCGGCGCGCGCATCTCGGCCTCGGGCGGTCCCGCGTCCCGGGGAGGCGTGGGGTCGAGCTCGCCGACCACCACGCTCTGGTAGCAGCCCAGGACCATCGCCACCGCGACCGCTCCGCCGAGACGCACGCCACAGACTCACCCTTCCGGCCGGGCATCGCCAGCGTGGCGGGTCCTCAGGGAAGCGCGGGCTCCATGCCCTCGCCGGGCGAGGGCGCGCGGAAGGTAAGCGTTCCCCGCAAGAAGAAGGCATTGGGGAGGTCGTCGCCAATGTCGGCGACGTCTCCGCCGTCCGCGTTGCGGGGGTCGAAGCGCCGGAAGACCGTGCGCCCGCCGTAGAGCGTGAGCCACACGCTCGCGAAGAGACGCACCCCCAAGGTCAGCCCCACCGCGGCGAAGGAGTAGGCGACGTTGTCGACGCAGTCGGCGCGCTCCGCAACGGTCTCGTCGCGGGGCGTCAGAGGATTGTCCGCGGGCTGCGCGCGGCAGGGCCAGGCGTCCTGGATACGCGGATCGCGAATCGCGTATTCGTTGCCCGAGATCTCGAGCAGTCCGCCGAGCTCCACGCGGCCGGCGAAGCGCTGCGTCACGCGGAGGAACCCTGGGAGGAAGAGCTCGAGCTGGAACTCGGGCGTCGGATGCCAATCGACGCGGAACGCCGGCAGCGGAAGGGGGCGGCCAAAGGCGTAGTTGAACAGAGCCCCGAAGCCGAGGGTCACGCGCTCCGAGAGCGCCTTCGCCGCCAGCACGAGCGCGTTCACGCGGACGAGGCCTCCGTCCACTTGGTCGAAGTCACCGGCCAGCCCCACGCCGGCGTTGAGCGCGAGGGACCAGTCCTTCGGCAGCAGCCGCACGTAGTAGAGCGACGCGCTCACGGCGTGGAAGGGACCGAGCTCGACGAACCCCTCCGGCGTGTCGTCGAAGGCGATCGAGTCGAGGTGGTAGGCGATTCCCGGGATGAGGATGCTTCTCTCGCCGAGACGGATGGGCGCGTTGAGCCGGAGGTCGACGCTCGTGAGCTGCGCCGTCGCCGGCGGCGCCTCCGGGGCGTCGACGGGCGGGACGTACTGCGCCCCGACGGACACCAGGTCCGTCACCTGCGCCACCGCGGGCGCCGCGCCCATCGCCACGAGGGCGAGCACGAGCGCGAGCCCGTGCGTCGCCCGAGCGGCACCGAGACCAGGGTGTCCCATGGCCAGGCTCAGTCGCAGGTGCAGGACGCGGGGGCCTGGCTCAGCTGCGACGCAGCCCCTTCCGGCAGGCACGCCGAGCCTTCGAAGGGCAGCCGGGCTGCGACCATCGCGGCGCACTCGCGACAGCAGAGATAGGGCGACTGGCATTCGCCGGCGCCGCAGCCCTCGCGCGTGCAAAAGCCAGGCCCGCTCCCGTCGGAGAGGCAGGTCTCCACGCCGTCGCCGGGGCAGTCGGCGTCGCTCTCGCAGACCGTCCCGGTGCCGTCCGCGGTGACCGGCAGCATCATCCCGCCGCCGCCATCGCCGCCCTCTCCGTCGCGCGGGATCTGGCTCAGCAGCGGAAGGGCGATGAGCGCGTAGTTGTGCTCGAGCGCGGCGCGGCGGTGGAAGGCGCCGGCGCTGCGGGTTTCGTCGTCCAGGAGAACCTGGAAGCCCGCGCGGCTCGGCATGCGCAACAAGAGGATCTCGTCCCACTCGCGCGCGTCGCCGATGAGCGTGCCGCCTACCGTGAAGCGAGCCGTCGTGTAGATGCCGAGCTCCTGCGACACATCCCTTCCACCGGCCTGGTAGATCTCCCAGGCCTCCTGGCCGCTTCGCGCGGGCTCGTCCGTGCCGGCCTCGTACTGGGCGACGTCGTGGAAGCCCATCACGTGCATCACGTCGAAGGCCGGGTCCTCCGCCGTCGGCGGACGCGAGCTCTCGGACTGGTCCGGGTCGTCCACGGGCGGCAGCGTGTCGGCGTACCCGATGAGCACCAGGGTCTCCTCGACGCCGGCGTCCTTGTGGATGGAGCGGGCCTGAAAGCCCGGGTCCGCCGTCATGGCGAAGAGCGCCAGCGGACAGGGGTACTCGACGATGGCGATGTCCTCCCAGAGCGGGCTCTCCCCTTCGAGCTGCTCGTCGACGGGCGCGCTGTACACGACGCGCGCGCCGATGGCGGAGAGGAACTCGGTGGGCGCGTAGAGCGCGTTGGCCTCGCGGCCCGTGAGGTCGGTCTCGCGGCCGTCCGCGTAGACCGCTCGCTCGCGGTAGCGGATGAGGTTCACGTTGTAGAAGGGCCCTTCCGTCGGCGCGGAGAGCAGCCGCTGCACCGTCTCCGGGTTCACGTCGCCGAAGCCGCGGGTGAGGTCCTCGGGAGTGCCGCCGAGCGCGGCCACGAGGCTCGGGTCGTCGCAGAGCTCCGGGCTGAGCGGAAGCGGCCCCCCGTCGCCGGGCAGCTCGCCCCCCGAGTCGGCGGGTCCTCCCGCGGGCACGTCCCCGCCGTCTCCGCAGCCCATCCCCAAGGCGCACGCCATGATCCACGTGGCCGCTCGTCGCATCGAGTCGCTCATGCTCATCACCTCGACGTAGACGTTGGGGCGTAGCGGGCCCCCGCTCCATGGGCAGTCGGTGGCGAAGTGTTGCGAAGCGTAGCGAGCCGGCTGCCGCGCTCAGCGCGCGGGCCAGAAGGCGTCGTCGGCGAGGCGCGCCTCGATGGACACGTCGTAGTGCTCTTCGATGGGCTGGAGGAAGCGCGGCGCCGTCTCCCAGACCTCCCGAAGCGCCCCGCGGCAGACCTCGACGGCTGGCCGGGTCATCGGCCCGAGCGGGCGGCGGCAGTAGCTCCCGATCATGCCGAGGCCGGCCATCATGGTCTTCAGCGGCACGGGGTTCCGGAACTTGTCCTCCACGCGGAGCGAGCGCCCGTCCGGCAGCTCCCGGGTCGTGTGCGCGCGGACGCCGACGATCTTCAGGAGCGGCGAGATCTGCGCCGCGATCTCGCCGGCCTTGCCGACGTCACCGGCGGCCCGCGTCGCGACGAGCTCGCTCAGCGCCCGTGGCACCAGGTTGCCCATCACGCTGATGACGCCGGACGCCCGGATGCCCGGGTCGTTCATCATGGGCAGCGTCAGGTCGTCGTCCCCGCTCATGATGGCGAGACCGGGGCCACAGAGCCGCCGGTCGGTCCGCATGCGGTCGAGGTCGCCCGTGGCCTGCTTCACCGCCGGCACCCGCGCGGGGTCGCCCAGATGCAACATGGCCAGGTCCTCGGCGCTCAGCGCGCAGCCCGTGCGCCCGGGGATCACGTAGGGCACGAGCGGGATGTCCGGCACGGCTTTCAGGACCCGCTCGTAGTACTCGGTGCGAAGCTCGAGGCTCGACGGCCCGTTGTAGTAGCAGTCGACCACCAGCGCGGCGCTCGCCCCGAGCCGGAGCGCGTCTTCCGTGCCGCGGATGGCCTCGGACGTGTTGTTCGAGCCCGTGCCCGCCAGCACGCCGGCCGCGTCGCCCGCGACCTCGCTCGCCTTGGCCACGAGCGCGTCGTGCTCCTCCCAGCTGAGCGTGGGCGACTCGCCGGTGGTGCCACAGGGCACGATGCCCGTGACCCCTTCGTCGATGGTGAAGCGCACCAGGCGCGCGTAGGCGTCGAGGTCGAGGCGACCGTCGCCGGAGAAAGGGGTCGCGAGGGCCGGCCAGACGCCGCGTGGCTCGAAGGGCTTCGCCATGGCCGGAGACATAGCCCCCGGCGCGGTCCGCGTCAGGCTTCGTCCAGGATACGCACGAGCTCCTCGAGCGGAAGCTCGCCGCTCTTGGCCTTTGCGATGGCCTGGTCCTGGAGCGGGATCATCCCGTCCTCGATGGCCGTCCGCTCGAGCTCGGCCTTGCTCGCCCCGTCGACGAGCTGCTCCCGGAAGCGCTCCGTGACGGCGAGCACCTCGATGAGCGGGACGCGGCCGCGGCGGCCCGTGCCGTTGCAATGCGCGCAGCCCGTCCCGACGTAGAAGCGATCGTCGCCCACACCCGCGAGCGCCAGCTGGCGGGCCTGCACGGCGTCCGGCGTGGCCGGCACCCGGCAGTGCTCGCAGTTTCGAATCGCGAGGCGCTGGTTCACGACGGCGATGGAGGCGCTCGCCGCCTGGTGCGTGTCCACGCGGAGCTGCTGCAGCCGGAGGAACACGCCCACGCTGCTGTCCGCGTGCACGCTCGTGAGCAGCAGGTGCCCCGTGTTCGCCGCGCGCGTCGCCGTCTCGGCCGTCACCTCGTCGCGAATCTCGCCCACCAGGATGATGTCCGGGTCCTGCCGCAGGATGGAGCGCAGGCCCGTGGCGAAGGTGAGGCCGACGTCCGGGTTCACCTCGGTCTGCGCGATGCCCTCGAAGTCCATCTCCATGGGGTCCTCGAGCGTGACCAGGTTGGCCTTGCCACCGCGGAGCTCCCGGAGGTGGAGCAGCGCCGCGTACATGGTCGTCGTCTTGCCGCTGCCCGTGGGCCCCGTGAGGTAGATGAGCCCGTGCTCCCGGCCGAGGAGCTGCTGGAAGCGAAGGAGCGTCTCGTCGTCGAAGCCGATGCGGTCGAGCGAGTAGCGCTCCGCGTGCTGGACCGCGAGGCGGATGACGACCTTCTCGCCGTGGTTCGTCGGCAAGGTCGAGACGCGGGCCTGGAAGGCGTCGCTCTCGAAGGCGAAGCGCCCGTCCTGCGGCCGCATGGTCACGTGCAGCGAGAGCTTCGCGAGCACCTTCACGCGGTTGATGACGTAGGAGCGATGGCGCGCGGGGAGCTCGCCCACGTCGTGCAGCACGCCGTCGATGCGGAGCGCCAGCTTCAGGGAGCTCGCGGTGGGCGTGATGTGTACGTCGCTCGCGCCGACGGTGAAGGCCGCCTCCATGAGCTCGCGGACCAGCGCGATGGCGTCGAGGTGCCGGGCGCCGGCGAGCTGGGCTACGCGCTGCTGGCTCTGCCGGAGCCGGGCCAGCGAGCCCGCCAGCGCGAGGGGCTCCGCGTTGATGGCCAACGTCGCCTCTTCAGGCTCCGGGGGCGCGAAGAGCGTGCCGCCGAGGAGCTGCGCGAGGAGCCCCTTCTGATGCGCGACGAGCAGCCCCAGCAGGAGCGCGATGAGGGTGAGGGCCATCCCCACCCGGCCGAGGTCGCGCAGGGCCCCACGCATCTCCTCCGGCAGCCCGTCGAAGGAGGTCACGAGGAGCAAGAGCCCGCTCAGCACGCCGAGGGCGGCGACGACGCCCACCCGCCGGAGCACGTCGCGTGCGTCGGTGGCGGGGTCGGGAGCGGTGGGCGAAGCGGGGTCCACGGTGCGAGGCTAATACGGCGGGCGGGCGTCAGGCTGGTGCGGCGCGCGTGGCACGTGGTGCGCCGAGCCAGGGGAACCACGCCTCGAGCCGCTCCGGCGGCACGAGCGAGGGATAGAGCGCGAGCATCGCGTAGGGGAAGATCCCGATCCAGAGCGTCGCCGCGAGGCCGAGGTGGAAGGTCATGCCCGTGGCCATCCACACCCAGCGGAAGCGGAGGCGCCGAAGCGCGCGCCGAAAGCGTCCGGCGCCTTCCGGGTTCCGCGCGTCGTAGAGCGCGACGAGCATGAGCGGCGCCGTCCATTCGAAGAGGACCGTGCCGAGCGTGAGCAGCTGGGACAGGTGATAGACGACCACGCTCTGCCCGACGTCGATCGCCGAGAAGTGTGGGTCGTGGAGCACGTTCCATACGGCCTCGAGGCGGCCCCACGGGTACCAGGAGTCGCCGCTCTTGTTGTGCCCGGCCGAGAAGTAGCACCAGAGCAGCTGCAGCAGGATCAGGAGGCGCGGCCAGGCCGGGATGAGCGTCGCGCGGCGAAAGCGCCCCGTCCGGAGCTTCGCGTCGAGCGAGAGCGTCGCCCCCGAGCGCGAGAAGACGAGGATGAGCGCGATGAGACGGATCATCACGTCGATGCCGCGGTCGCCGTGCGCGAGGAGCCGGGAGATGTCGGCGCTCGCCAGCAGCAAGACCAGCGCGCCGGCGCGCGGCACGAGGCCGAGGAAGAGCGAGGCGCCGCCGAGGAGGTAGAGCGCGAGGATCCCCTCGGGCCCCACGGCGGCCGCGAGCCAGGGCGGGTCGTCCGCCATCAGCGGGCTCAACCCGCCGTCCTCGGGGCTTCCCCAGAGCACGGGGGCGACGCCGCGCAGGAGGATGTGCAGACCGTCGACGACGACGCACGCGCCCACCAGGAGGCGCACGCAGGCGAGGGAGGTCGCGGCTTCGCGCTCGTCGAGGAGGCGCACCAGGGCGAGCCAGCGGCGCTTCATGGCGTGGCCTCGCGCGCGCAGCGCCGGTACTCGACGAAGCCGTATTCGGGCTGCGCGGACGCGGGCTCACCCGGCGGCCGCGGGTCGACGCGCGTGTGTCGCACGCGCACCTCGCGCGCCTCCGGCACGTCGGCGCAGAGCGTGCGCGCGACCCAGTCGACGAAGAGCCCGTAGCCGGGCCGCGGCTCGTCGGGTCCCGGGTTCCAGACGCCGCGGATGCGCCGGTAGTCGAGCTGCCGCGCGTTCCACCGGTGCTCCGGGTCCCGGACCCGATAGGCGAAGGTCCACGGGCGCCCCGGCGCGCGCCAGGCGATGGACATGCGCCAGGCGCGCTTGCGGGAGCCGCTGAAGAGCGCCCAGCGCTGCTCGAAGCCGAGGCGCCCGAAGATCTTCCAGGGCGGTCCGGCGATGGCCTGGCGAACGCGGTCGCCCTCGTCCGAGATCATGATGAGCCGCTCGGTGAGCTCCTCCGGCGTCATGCCCAGCCGCCCCGCCCATGCGTGGATCTGCTCGGCGGCCGCGGGCTTCGCCGCCGACGCCGCGTTCACGCGAGGCCGCGGCGCGCCCTGGCAGAAGTGCACGAAGACCACCAGCGCGATGGTCCCGGCGCGCAGGTGGGCCCAGCGGCTCGGCGCCGGTGCGGCGGGCGCGGGTGTGGTGGGCGCCGTCTCGGCGGGGGGCTCGGCGGAAGGCTCCACGTCGTTAGCCTAGTGCCGCGAGGTACGGGATCCGTCAGTAGTGCCAGGGGAAGCGGCGGAAATCGAAGGGCCGCTTTTCGAGGAAGGCGTCCCGCCCCTCCTGGGCCTCTTCGGTGCCGTAGGCGAGCCGCGTGGCCTCGCCGGCGAAGAGCTGCTGCCCCACGAGACCGTCGTCCGTGAGGTTGAAGGCGAACTTCAGCATGCGCTGCGCCGTCGGGCTCTTGGCGTTGATGCGCGCCGCCCAGTCGAGGGCGACGTGCTCGAGCTCCGCGTGGTCCACGACGCGGTTCACCATGCCCATGGCGGCGGCTTCCTCGCCCGTGTAGTCGAGGCCCACGAAGAAGATCTCCCGGGCCTTCTTCTGCCCGACCATTTTGGCCAGGTAGGCCGAGCCGTAGCCGCCATCGAAGCTCGCCACGTCGGCGTCGGTTTGCTTGAAGCGCGCGTGCTCACGGCTCGCCAACGTCAGGTCGCAGACGACGTGCAGGCTGTGACCGCCGCCCACGGCCCACCCGGGCACGACGGCGATGACGACCTTCGGCATGAAGCGGATGAGCCGTTGCACCTCGAGGATGTGGAGGCGACCGAGCTTCGCCGGGTCGATGCTCTCCTGCGTCGTGCCCTCGGCGTATTTGTAGCCGTCCTTGCCGCGGATGCGCTGGTCCCCGCCCGAGCAGAAGGCCCAGCCGCCGTCCTTCGGCGAGGGACCGTTCCCCGTGAGCAGCACGCAGCCCACGTCGCTCGTGATGCGCGCGTGCTCGAGGCAGCGGTAGAGCTCGTCGACGGTATGGGGCCGGAAGGCGTTCCGCACCTCGGGCCGGTCGAAGGCGATGCGCACGGTGCCCTGGTCCTTGGCCCGGTGGTAGGTGAGGTCGCCCAGGTCCTCGAAGCCGGGCACCACGGTCCAGCGGTCTGGATCGAAGAGGGCGGAAACGGCCTTCGCGTCGCTCATGCGGGGCCTCTACCGCCGATGGGCCTCTCGGGGAAGAGCCGGTGTAGGCTCGGCCCGCGATGACGACCGGCGCCAACCGGCCGAGCTTGATGACGGGTGCGCGGCTCCGGCCGGACCTGCGGGTGATCTCCCGCCTCGGGGCCGGGGGGATGGGCGTCGTCTACAAGGCCATCGACGAGAGCCTGGACCGCGAGGTCGCGGTGAAGGTCATCCACCCGGAGCTCGTGCGCGACCCGGGGACGGCCGAGCGCTTTCTTGGCGAAGCCCGCGCCATGGCGCGCGTGCGCCACCCGCACGTGGTGCAGATCTTCAGCTACGGGCGGCACCTGGATCAGCCCTTCCTGGTCATGGAGCTCATGGAGGGCGAGACCCTCGAGGAGCGCCTCGCGGGGCGGAACCTCGACGCGCTGGCCGTGGACGAGGCCCTCGGCGTGCTCGACGCGGTGGCCCAGGGCGTCGACGCCATCCACGCGGCCGGCGGCGTGCACCGCGACCTCAAGCCCGCGAACATCCTCTTCGCCACGTCCTTTCGCGTGGCGGTATCGGACTTCGGGCTGGCCACGCAGGGGAGCCGCGGGAGCGACGAGGGCCTCGGCACGGCGGCCTATCTCGCGCCGGAGCGCGTCACGGCGCTGGACGAGGACATTCCTGGCGGCGGCCTCTCCCCGGCGGCCGACCGCTATGCGCTGGGCTGCATCGCCTTCGAGCTCCTCACCGGGGACGTGCCCTTCGACGCGCCGGACATCGAGCGCATCCTCATCCAGCACCTCTACAAGGAGCCGCCCTCGCTCGGCACGCGGCGCCCGGAGCTCGGCACGCGCTTCGCCGCGGCGGTGCTGCCTTTCCTGGCCAAGGACCCGGCGGCACGCCCGACGCACGCGCGGGCGCTTCGAGAGGCGCTCGCGGAGGCGCGCCGTGCCCTGCCGGCAGCGCGGCGAAGCGCACGCGTGCTGCACGTTGACGACGACCCGGACTTTCGGGATTTCGTGGCCGCGGTGCTCGCCGCGGAGCTGCCGGAGATCGAGCTCGAGCAGGCGCGCGACGGCCTCGAGGCGCTGGCGCTCTACGAGCATGGCCATTTCGACCTGGTGCTCTTCGACCTCCGCATGCCGAACATGAACGGCTTCGAGCTCGCGGCCATGCTCCTCGGCGACCCCCGGCACCCGCCGCTCATCGCCATCACCGGGGAGGGCGGCGCCGCCGACTGGCGTGTGCTCTCGGGCCTCGGCGTCGACGGCTTCGTGCTCAAACCGGTGGAACCGCTGGCCCTCGTCGCGGCGATCCGGCGCTACCTCGGTCGACCCCGCGCACGCCGCTAACAACTCGTCCAGACCCCTTGCCCGTGCCCGTGCCCGTGCCCGTGCCCGTGCCCATGCCCGTGGCATGTAGGTCGCCGCCTCAGAACCGCGAACGATGCGAGGAACGCTGTCCCCACCGGGGGAAGGACCACGAGCCTAGGCGCAGATGAGTCGGCCGTCGGGCTGCCGCTCGCAGATGCCGCTGCAGCATCTCGGCTCGCAGGGCTCGAGGGCCTCGGCGCACTCGGGCATGTCGCTCGTCAGGTCAGGGCTCTCCGAATCCGCAGTGCCGTCGTCCGAAAGCTCACCGTCCGGGACACCCACGTCGACGGCCGCGTCACCTTCGGGCCCGTTCCCGCCACCGCACGCCATTGCGCCGACGACGGTTAGTGCGAGTGCAAGCAACTTCGCCTCTCTCATTGGGCCGGACCATGCCGCAGTGCGGGACGGTCGGACGAGACCTTGCTCCCCACGGGCGCACCTGGCGAAGCTGACGAAACCCGCTCCCCTAGAGCGCCGTCGCGAACGCCTGGCTGAACTCCAGCGGCGTCGGCCGGTCCTCGAAGCTCGTGGCGGTCGCCGCGCGCAGCAGACGCACGAGCTCGGCCGGGTACGCCTTCAGCTCTTCCGGCAGCCGGTCGAGGGGGTTTTCGCGCATGTGAGCCAGGATGCGCTCGCGGGCGTTGTCGATGTCGTCGAAGAAGGTCCGGCCGCTCGTCACGTTCAGAACGGTGCCCGCCAGCGAGTAGACGTCCGCGCGGCCGTCGAGCTCCACCGGGTCGAGCACCTGCTCCGGGGCGATGTAGCCCGCCGTACCGGCCACGAAGCGGCCGCCGACCTCGGCGGCGACCTTCTGCGCCCGCACCATGCCGAAGTCGATGATCACCGTCGCCAGCGGCGTGCTCCGCGCCGGGTCGCGATGCTTCTCCGGGTCGAAGCGCTCCCCGCCTGCGAGAGGCAATCGGAGGAAGAGGTTCGCGGGCTTGATGTCCCGGTGCACGAGGCCCGCGTTGTGCAGCGCCGTCAGCCCGGCGCAGGTCTCTTCCACGCTCTTCTTCAGCTCGAAGAGGCTCATGGGCTTCGCGCGCGAGTAGTCCTTGAGGTCCGCGCCGATGAGGTACTCGAGAACCAGGTAGGGCACCTGGCCGTCGACGCCGCGGTCGATGATGTTCGCGACGTTCGGGTGGTAGAGGCCCGCGAGCGCCTTCGCCTCGTCGACGAAGCTCGCCAGGATGGCCTCGCGCTCCGTGTCCGTCGCGCTGTCGAGGGCGTCAGCCTTCGGGATCTTCAGCACGAAGAGCCGGTCCGCGCCCGGCTTCCGCACCAGGAAGACGCTCCCTACGCCGCCCTCGCCGAGCGCCTTCACCAGCTCGTAACCGACTACCTGCTGCGGCTGCGCCTTCTTCGGCACCGGCGGCGGCGGCGGCGTCCGCTGCATCGCGCCTTCGATGGCGGGCTCGACCAGGCTCGACACCGTCGGCCCGAGCGACGCCAGCCACACCTCGAGGCGGGCCAGCTCCCGGCTCCGGATCGCCCGCGCGATGACCGAGGCCATGCGGGGCGCGTTCTCCTGCGTGCGCTGCTCGAGGGAGTCGTCGGTCGGCTCCGGGCTCGCGCGACGAAGGCCGCGCACCGGGTCGGCCAGCGCCGCCTGAAGCCGCTCGGCCGCCAGCACCAGGCCGAGGGCCTGAGCCTCGAGGTCCGGCGTGCCCCCCTTCACCGTGGCGAACTCGCCGAGGGCGGTGCCCAGCTGTGCGAGGCCCACGGCGAGCTCCGTATCCGCGGCCTGGAGCGCTGCCAGCTTCTCGTGCACCTCGAAGCGCCAGGCGCCGGCCGCCTCGGCGGCCTCGAGCGCCTCCCGCGTGTCGTTCGCCAGCGAGCAGCAGGTCTCGAGCGCGCCGTCGGCGATCATCGGGAGCGCCGTCGCGAGCTGCTGGAGCACCGTCGGCCGGTCGATGACGAGGGCCCACCAGGCCGCGAAGGGGCCGAGCCAGGCCACGTCGTCGACCTCGCCCAGGCTGGTCCCGCGCGTCGAGTCCACCAGCCGCCAGAAAAGCGCGCTGAGCGCGCCGCTCAGGCGTCCTTCGAAGGTCCGCGTTCCGTCGCTCAGGCCCTCGAGCTTCCGGAGCCAGAGGCAGGTGTCGTGCGCGAGGCGTCCGCGGCCGGGCCCGAGGTCGGCCTCCTCGCCGAGCGCGTCGAGGGCATAGCCGCCGAGCTTCAGCGCCAGCACCTCGAGGGCCAGCTCGAGCCCCGCGCTCTCCCGTGCGTCGAAGGCGGCCTCGGCCTCGGCGCCCTGGCCCGCCTGCTCCCGGAGCACGCGCCGGTGCTCGGCGACGAGATCGAGGAGCTCTGCGGGCATGCGCGCGAGGAGCTCGAAGGTCTCCTGGAGGTCCGGCTCGTCGATGGGGTCGCCCTCGGGCCGCGTGGCGAGCAGCGGCCCCCAGAGCCGGAGCGCCAGCGCGCGGGCGCAGCCTTCGAAGGCGGTGATGGCGGCGGCGCGGCTTC
>ERZ1740059.254-NODE-254-length-29718-cov-6.152277_pt1 | contig 29718 bp, 32 predicted proteins | sample MGYA00581744_ERZ1740059 | MGnify/ENA primary metagenome ERZ1740059 (study PRJEB43018, sample SAMN04849738) | marine metagenome | isolation source: floating plastic debris | place: Pacific Ocean | collected 2008-08-28 | study: EMG produced TPA metagenomics assembly... | reverse complement strand
GGTCACCACGGCGCTGCTCCCCGGGCGGCCTGCGCCGGTCCTGGTCAGCGAGGACATGGTCAAGACCATGCGACCTGGCTCTGTCATTGTCGACATGGCGGTCAGCCAGGGCGGCAATTGCCCGCTGTCCAAGCCGGATGAAGTGGTGGATGAGGGCGGCGTCAAAGTCGCCGGATACACCAATCTGCCGGCGCATTTGCCAGCCGATGCCAGCGCGCTTTACGCCAAGAACCTAATTGCCTTCCTGCCGCTGATTACAGCCGAAGATGGCAGCCTGAACCTAGAGACGGATGATGAAATCGTCACCGCGATGATGCTGACTCGCGGCGGCGAAACTGTGAATGAGAGGATTTCCTCATGAGAAAAGCTCTGACCCTGGGGCTCATGGCAGGTGCGATGGCCCTGCCCGCCTATGCTGCTGAAGGCAGCGCAATCAGCCCGACCGTCTATCTCGCGGCGATTTTCGCCATGGCCTGTTTCGTTGGCTATTATGTCGTCTGGTCGGTCACACCGGCTTTGCACACCCCGCTCATGGCGGTGACCAATGCGATTTCATCAGTGATCATTGTTGGCGCAATTGTCGCCGCAACGGCTGCGCTTGGGGATGAAGGCGGTTTGCTTGCCAAGGCGCTGGGCGGCATCGCCGTGGCGCTCGCCTGTGTCAATATTTTCGGGGGTTTCCTCGTCACCCAGCGCATGCTGGCCATGTACAAGAAGAAGGGAGACTAGTCCGATGGAACAGTTCCAATCGACCTGGGCACCCCTGCTTTATCTCGCAGCTGGTATCCTCTTCATTCTCGCCCTGCGCGGCCTATCCAGCCCGGCCACCAGCCGCGCCGGTAATCGCAATGGCATGATCGGCATGACCATCGCGGTCGTCACCACGATCGTCCTGTTCTGGAACGCGATCGACGCCACGACCTGGGGCATTCTTGCCGCAGGGGCTGTGATTGGCGGCGGGATCGGGGCCTACATTGCGCGTAAGATCCCGATGACAGACATGCCGCAGCTCGTCGCGGCCTTCCACTCACTGGTAGGTCTCGCAGCGGTTCTGGTTGCAGCCGCGGCGCTTTACGCACCCGTCAGCTTCGGGATTGGCAATGTCGGCGACCTTGCCACCGCATCGCTGATCGAACTGGCGCTCGGCTCTGCCATCGGCGCGCTGACCTTTACCGGTTCGGTGATCGCGTTTGCCAAGCTAAATGGCAATATGTCCGGCGCGCCGATCCTGCTGCCAGCCCGGCACTTGCTGAACATTCTGATCGGCGCCGGCATCATTGGGTTGATTGTCGTGCTCGTGATGAGCGGCGGCAGCGCCACCTGGGCGTTCTGGGGGCTGACCGTCCTGGCCCTGATCCTTGGCATTACGCTGATCATTCCGATTGGCGGTGCGGACATGCCGGTGGTTGTCTCAATGCTCAACTCCTATTCGGGATGGGCCGCAGCGGCGCTTGGCTTCACGTTGGGCAATTTTGCCCTGATCATTACTGGCGCGCTGGTCGGCTCGTCGGGTGCGATCCTCTCTTACATTATGTGTAAGGGCATGAATCGCAGCTTCATCTCGGTCATTCTCGGCGGCTTTGGCGGCGACGATGCAGCCGCTTCGGCAGGCGGTCAGGAAGACCGTCCGTTCAAACGCGGCTCAGCCGAAGATGCGGCCTTCATCATGAAGAACGCGTCGAAAGTCATCATTGTGCCCGGCTATGGCATGGCCGTCGCCCAGGCGCAGCATGCGCTGAAGGAAATGTGCGACAAGTTGAAAGAAGAAGGCGTCGACGTGACCTATGCCATCCACCCGGTCGCGGGCCGGATGCCGGGCCATATGAACGTCCTGCTCGCCGAAGCGCAGGTGCCGTATGACGAAGTGTTCGAACTGGAAGATATCAATTCCGACTTCCGCAATTCTGAAGTGGCCTTTGTGATCGGCGCCAATGACGTGACCAATCCCGCCGCGAAGACCGACACGACCTCGCCTATCTATGGCATGCCGGTCCTCGACGTTGAGAATGCGGGCACCGTGCTCTTCATCAAACGCTCCATGGGGTCTGGCTATGCCGGCATCCAGAATGAGCTCTTCTTCCGGGACAATACGATGATGTTGCTCTCGGATGCCAAGAAGATGGTGGAAGATATCGTCAAGGCGCTCTAACGGCGCCGTGACCGCAAATACAAGACAAACTGGGAGGTGCGGCCATGGCCATCAAAACGAAATTCACGGAAGAGTTCGGGATCGAGCATCCGGTGGTCCAGGGCGGCATGCAATGGGTCGGCTATGCTGAAATGGTCGCCCCGGTCGCCAATGCGGGCGGGCTCGGTTTTCTGACCGCCCTCACCCAGCCGACGCCGGATGATCTGTATAAGGAGATCCAGCGGACAAAGGAGATGACCGACAAGCCGTTCGGCGTGAACCTGACCATCCTTCCGGCGATCAAGCCGCCGCCTTATGCCGAATATCGTCAGGCCATTATTGAAGGCGGCATCAAGATTGTCGAAACCGCGGGCTATAAGCCGAAAGAGCATATCGATCATTTCAAAGAACATGGCATCAAAATCATCCATAAATGCACGGCGGTGCGCCACGCGCTGTCGGCTGAGCGGATGGGCGCCGATGCCATCTCAATCGACGGCTTTGAGTGCGCCGGTCACCCGGGCGAAGACGATATTCCGGGCCTGATCCTGATCCCGGCCGCTGCCAACAAGGTCAGCGTCCCTATGCTCGCCTCTGGCGGCTTTGGCGATGGGCGCGGCCTCGCCGCCGCGCTGGCACTGGGCGCCGATGGGATCAATATGGGCACGCGGTTCTGTGTCACTCAGGAAGCGCCGATCCATGAGAATTTCAAACGCCAAATGGTCGAGAATGATGAGCGCGACACCAAGCTGATCTTCCGCACCTTGCACAATACAGCGCGCGTCATGAAAAACGCTGTTAGTACGGAAGTGGTAGAGATTGAACGCGCTGGCGGCGCGAAGTTCGAAGACGTCCAGCATCTGGTCGCCGGCGCGCGCGGCCGCAACGCCATGGAATTGGGCGATCCGGATGGCGGCATCTGGTCGGCCGGTCAGGTCCAGGGCCTGATCGACGATATTCCGACTGTGAAAGAGCTGATCGACCGGATCGTCGCGGACGCAGAAGCGATCATCAAAGAACGCATGAATGGAATGCTCGCCTGATCCCTCGAAGCGCTGTGCACAATTGAGACGCAGCGCCCATAGATCTTAAGCTTTCAATTCACCTGACTCAGTCTAAGCTCTCGCCCCTCAGACAACCATTTCAAGGGGGTTCACGATGGGCGAATTTATTGCCGAAGTCTTTTCCGTCAGCGGCCTGTTCACGCTGCTCATGTTGCTCTTGTTGCAAGCCGTGCTCGGCTTTGACAATTTGCTCTATATCTCGATTGAATCGCAACGCGTCGGCCCGGAAAAGGCGCCTATGGTGCGTCGCTGGGGCATCGCCATCGCGGTGATCCTGCGGATCGTCCTTCTGGTCATCATCGTCAATGTCTTCGCGCTGCTCGCCGAACCCTTATTCGACGTCGCGCTGAAAGGCTTCCTTGAAGGGGAGTTTACCCTGCAGGCCCTGGTCACGCTGGCGGGCGGTGGCTTCATCATCTACACCGCGGTCAAGGAAATCCATCACTTGCTGGCGGTGGATCATATCGAGCATACGGAGGGCTCCGCCAGCAAATCAGTGATGCAGGCCGTGGCCATGATTGTCGCGATGAACCTGGTCTTCTCCTTCGACTCCATCCTCTCGGCCATGGCGATCGCGAATGTCGAAGTCGCCAATGTGGTCAGCGCGTCTGGCGACGTGCTGAACACGTTCACCGGCACCGTGGTGCAGTGTAAGGCGGACCTGATTGCCTATCCGATTGCTGGCGCAGTTGTGTGTGAACCCGGCAAGGACTATCAGGTCTGGATCATGGCAATTGCCATTCTCTCCTCAGGCGTCGTGATGATCCTGCTGGCCGACTACGTCGCCGACTTCCTCAAGCGCAATCGCATGTATGAAGTGCTCGGCCTTTTCATTCTGTTCCTGGTCGGGGTTTTGCTGGTCACAGAAGGCGCCCACCTGGCGCATCTGAAACTGTTCGGCTTCCCGATCGATGCGATGAGCAAATCTAGCTTCTACCTGGTTGTTGGCGTTCTGGTCATCACGGACATTATCTCAACCAATTACCAGAAGCGGCTCTGGGCCCAGCGCGAGGCGGAATTGCGCAGCTCTGGCAATAAGGCGGACGACGCCATCAAAGCGGTCGACGCGCATATCGCCAAGCACGGCAATGTCGGATGAAGGCTGGCGCGGGCCTTTGAGCTTAAGGCTTGAAGGCCCGCAGCTTTTTGGAAATCTTGATGGCGACCTTGTCGCCTTTGCGTCCCATCCGGCCTTCATAAGCGGGGGTGCCGTCCCGGTCACCTGAGAGAAGCTCTACCGGCTGATCTGGCGGCAATCCGAGCAAGAGCGTCGATCCGGCTTTCAGCGCCGTGATCCGGCTGAGCGGGACAGACAGGCTGGCCAGGCGGGCGGTTGCAATGGCCGTCATCGGCGCACCGCCGGCGGATGGCGCATCCGTCTCACTGGCCTCCGCAAAATTTCCTTCGATCACCGCCAGGTCAGAGTGCAGACCCGGCGCCTCGATCCGAAACTCAGTGACCGTAACCTCAGCGACCGGCAGCAGGCTGGCAACAAAGGGAATGTCCGTCTCGATCGTCTGAACTTTGAGCCCCTCGCCAACGGCTTCGCCAAACGGTTCCAGCAATTGCTCCAGAAGCGCACAATCAATCGCGCTCAAGGTCCAGCCATCGCCGATCCGTCCTGTCGACCCAGTTGCGCCACACGCTTTGGCAATAATCGCGTCAGAAAGGTCCGGTGGCAGGCACACAAAGGCACGAATATCGGTTTCGGTTTCGCCGAGACAGACAATCGCGCTGGATTTGCCATGCAACAGACCGGCGAGGTCTGTTCGCGGCAACGTTGCCACTTGCGTTGCGTGGATCGCGGCCTTGATCCCGGTGCCCTTCCGCATCGCCATGGACACGCGCGCGGCCAGGACCGGATATGGGGCGACCGCATCGGGCGTGACCGCCTCATCTTCGAAGATTTCGTCTGGTCTGGGCGCGACGGATTGCGGTTCGGGCGGCAAGTCTGTCAGGGCGCCCTGGCTGGGCGTAGGGCGCAGCAGCGCTGCAATTTCGTCCGCGGTCAGCACACCACGCGCGGTCGGAAACTGATAGTCTTCTTCAGAGTCCAGGACAGCCGTATCCTCGCCGGCCAATTCTGGCTGGGCAGAAGGTTTTTTGGGGTCGGGACCGTTTCGCATTCTGCACCTGTCGCCAATACGGATTACCAGTGCGCCAACACGGTTAATGAATCGTTAGTATTTTAGAGTCCGCACAGGCAGATTCGCAAGGCTTAATCGTCGCGAACCACGCGTTCATTGCGCTCATGTCGCTCTTGTGCCTCAAGGCTGAGCGTTGCGGTGGGTCTGGCTTCCAGCCGCCGCAGGCCAATCGGTTCGCCGGTATCGTCGCAATAACCATAGGTGCCATCATCAATCCGGCGGATGGCGGCATCAATTTTCGAGATCAGTTTGCGTTGGCGGTCTCGCGTGCGGAGCTCCAGCGCCTTGTCGCTTTCAGCTGAGGCGCGGTCGACCAGATCGGGATGATTTGAGGATTCAGCCCGCAGATTTCCGATCGTCACTTTCGCCCCGTCGAGGATCTCCGATTTCCAGTCTTCGAGCTTCTGGCGGAAGTACGCCTTCTGCTTTGCATTCATGAAATCTTCTTTAGTCGACGGCGTGTAGCCATTCAGATCAAAGTCAGTCATGGAATCAAATCCTCTACGAAGTTTGCGCGCCCTATACTGCGGACCCGTTAGATACGCAATCGCAATAATCAGACCAAGTGGCCACAATTCTGCCGGCGAATTGTGGCACAGGCCGGGCTTATACGGGGCTTTTGCAGCTGTGAAGGTAACGAAGACTTGATCAGACGCCCCGCTTCGTGCGCTAAAGGGGACAGCAATCTGCGCGAGACAGAAGACAGGATTGGGCCCGGTAGATGACCTCCAGATGGAGACAGCGCGAAGTCCAACGACCGTCGACTTGGCGGCAATCGCTGCTGTTTAACAGCCTCATTCTGCTTATCCCGATTTTCGCCGCGCGGGTGATCGTCGCGGCCTATACATCTGATATCGCGACGGATCCCCTCAGCCTGGAAGCCCGAACCGAGACCCGTGCAGAAATCGATTCCGAATTTCGTGACCTGTCCGCGCCCGGCGGTCAGGAGCGTCTGGCCTGGGCCCAGCGGATCGAGCAGACGCTGGATGAGCGTGACTTCTCCGCCGCGCGTGGATATTTGCTGGCCGCGCCCCTGATGCTCAACCGTCAGGATTCTGCCGCCGTCCTTGCCGCTGCCGATGCTGAAAATTCTGGCACACGTGATCAGCGCCTGGCGCGGGCGGCTCTGCTGTTCCTGCCCGAGGATTTGCGCGCAGCGTATCAGCGGACAATCGCGCCGCGCCCCGCCGTCGAGATTGAAACAGAAGAGCCGGAAGACACTTCGGTGGTGGATGTTTCCGATCAAAACGAGCCAGCCGAATCTGAAGACACGCCGCGGATCACAACGGAGTCCGTCCAACTCGCCCCGCTGGACGAGCCCTTTGCAGAACAAGGCTCTTTCTTTCTGCTCGGCGACCCGGCAGACCTGACCCGTCGTAGCCAGCGTTGGCTGGCAGGCGAACAAGTGGACAGTCTGCAATTGCGCCTCCGCGCGCTCGGCCTGATGACGCAGAACGATCCAAGCCCCGAAGCTCAAGCGGTTTTCGAGGCCGCCTCCATTATGCGGGCCGCGCATCGTGCCGGCCGCCTGAGTGATCGGTTCGCCGGCTATCTGCGCAGCCGGATCGAAGACGCGCTGCCGGAAGAAATCCTGCGGGCCCAATTGTCCGTCGCATTCGAGCCGGTCATGACAACAGAGGCCCGATCGGCGCAGGTCATCGAGGCTTATGAAGCCGCGCTGCAACCGATGGCGCGCGAGCGTCTGGCAAGGGACATGAAGATTATCGCGCGAATCGCTGAGCTGACCAGCTCGTCCGGCGCGATTACGTTGGTGGAGCAAGCCACGACACCGGAAGATATGCGCCGCGCCCTTTTGCTGACTGAAGCGGGCGGACACCGCTCCGTCGCGCTGGCTCGCGAAATGGGGCCAGAAGTGCTGTCCCTGGCGCAAATTGGCGTGAAGTGGAGCCAGTCGCTCGTACTGCAAGTGATGGGTCTGATGGCGCTTGGTATGGCGCTGATCTGGACCACGCTCTCGGCACTGACGCAAGCCGAAGCGATCCGATTCCGCTAGATCCCAAACGCGCCCTTGATGCCATCAATCAGCAGCTGAACTGACAAGGCCGCCAGGATCACGCCGAAGATCCGAGTAATCGCGCCCGCAATGCTCTCTCCCATGGCTTTGACCAGAGGACCCGCGGCAAGGAATACCAAGAGGCAGATCAGCATATTGGCGGCGATCGCGCTCAAGACGGCGCCCTTGCCAACCCAATCTGTATGCTGCGACATGTACAGCATCGCCGTGGCGATGGATCCGGGGCCTGCCAGCATCGGAATGCCGAGCGGGAAGACCGATACATCGTCCAGCGCTTCCGGCGTTTCCTCGCTATCTGCGAGCACTGATTCCGCCCGGTTTTCACGCCGCTCGGTGCGCTTTTCGAAGACCATGTCGAGGGCGATGATGAAGAGCAGGATCCCACCCGCCGCACGGAAGGCGTCTATTGTGATGTGCAGCTTGTCGAGCAGCCAGGCGCCAAAGAAGGCAAAGCCAAAAATGATCAGGGTTCCGACCAGAACCGACCGGATGGCCATGGAACGACGATAGCTGGCCGGCCCGCGCACGGTCAGGGACGCAAAGACCGGAGCGACGCCGAGCGCATCAATGAGAACAAAGAAGGTCACAAAGGACGCAATGAAGATGGAAATGAATTCGCCGGACATGCTGACGGCTCCCTCAATTAGAAATGAGGCCGCGCTCTATCCTTGATCTTTCAAGGCGTCGAGGATTTCAGCCACATCCGGATGCATGTCGGGCTTGCCAGAACGCATAGGCACAACGCTCTGGGCCAGTTCGCCTGAGGACAAAGCCAGGATCATCCGATGTCCGCGCAAACGTTGCAGCAAGCCTTGTAGGCCTTTCGGACCGTTCGCGCGCACCAGTGTATCGCTGCCTATGTTCACACAGATATTCTCCGGCGCTTCGTCAGCCTCGAGCAGCGTAATCGCCTCGTCCAGACTGATAATGGGAGATTCAGGGAGCTCTTTCATGTTCGACGTATCAGCCATTGCCCGCCTCCGCCGCCTTCAGCAGTTTCCGGCATGAAGACAACGCTTGGTAGGTCTCTCCCGCGGCGCAGGCCGTGGATATTTCAACAAGGTGTGCACGCCCGTCTTCATTTTTTGTCTGATCCAAAGCCGACGCAATCGCCGTCACCGCCTGATCGAACAGGGGGCCTTCTGTTTCGCCGGTCAGATACATTTGCATAACCGCGAAATAGAGATGCTCTTCTGCACTTTGGGTAGCATCTGGGTCGAGCACATCCTTTTGGCGCAGAACCCGTGCCTGGTTTTGCAACAAAATGGTGCCCCGCCGGTCACCATTGCGAAGCACTGCGCCATTCACGACGACAGCCTCCTTCGGCTTGAGTGACAGTTTCAACGGCATAGACCGATCTCCAGAGTTCCAGAATCGGTAAGCGGAAATGGTTAACGCGGACTTTCAAATTGGTAACATGACATGGAAAATCTATCTATATCAGAGGTTTAACCGCAAATTTTTGCTGGCAGATTTCGCGAATTGGCCATCTCGAATCAGTTTGCTAGGTTGCTCAAGGTGCAACATGGGGACAAACAGAGCGTGGCATATGACGTCTTTCTCTCATACGCGCGCGCCGACACGGCCCGCGCCGCACAGATCAAATCCCTGCTCGAGCAACTCGGCCTCTCCGTATTTTTCGACACCGAGGGTCTGGACGGCGGAGATGTCTTTCCGGACGTGCTCGACCGCGAAGTCAAATCCGCTGGCGCTATTGTCGGCGTCTGGAGCAAGCATGCGCTGACCCGGCCCTGGGTCAAAATCGAATGCGATATTGGCCGGGCGCGTGGGGTGTTGGTTCCGATTCAGATCGAGAATATCGCCGATCTGGATCGCCCAGCCGCGTTCTGGAACATCCAATTCTCTGACCTGTCGGACTTTCACGGGCAATCGGATCATGTCGGCTGGTGGCGCTTTCTACGCTCCCTCGCGCGGACGCTCGATCGTGAGGACCTGCTGGAACGACAGGCCGATCAGCAGGCCAGCGCGGCGCAGGATGGCTCTCAGGAATTGCGGGCCGAACTGGCGGCAATGCGGGCGCAGGTTTCCGAGATGCAGAGCGCGAAACAGACGTCTGCAAACAGCCGCACCTCATCGCCCGGAGCGGCAAAGCCGACTGCTGCGGACACACCCAAAAAGCGCCGAATGGGCCTCATCGCAGGTTTGATCCTAATGGCGGGTCTCCTCGGTGCCGCGGGCTATTGGTTCCTCGAGCGCCCGGCCGCCCCGCAGACCTTCGCCTGGGAACGCATGTCAGATCAGGATTGGGTCCGGCAGGATGTCATGACCCTTTTGCGCCGGGTGGAAGCAGAAACGGCGTTTTCGGATCTCGCCGCGCGGGCTGAAGCGGGCAGCGCGGCGGCGTATACGGCCACCGGATTGGCGCAACGAGAGAGCTATCGCATTCAACAGGGAGAACCGGGCGCCCGCCTGTCCTTTCGCGCCGGATGCAACCGCGATCATATCCCGGCCTGTTTCTTTCTGGGCATGATGCACGCACAAGGGCTTGGCGGCGGTGTGGATATTGAGGCGGCATTTAAACTTTTGAACAAAGCCTGTTCGGCGCAATTGTTCGAAGCGTGTCACTCCATGGCCTATTATTACGACCAATATCCTGACGAAGAGTATCAGCTCGCGGCGACTGAGCTTTACCGACGGGCCTGCGACGGTGGTCTAAATCAAGCCTGCAATCCGCAACGGCGCTATTCAGCGGCAGAGCTGAACGCATCGAGAACGATCGTCCAATCGGAAAAATCGTGCGGCGATGGCGATGGCAAAGCCTGCGCGGTGGCGGCGGATGCTTATCTGTTTGGCGACCAAGTCAGCGAAGATCGCGACAAGGCCAAAGGATATATGCGCGAGGCGTGCGACTTGAACGATATGGAAGCCTGTTGGACCGCCGGCATATTGCATGAGCAAGATCGGGAATTTCGGGCGGCGCGCGCGCTCTATGACCGCGCCTGTTTAGGTGGAAACTCGGATGGCTGTTCTGAGCGGGACAGTTTGGACCAGCGCCTGGCCAGTTCGGACGACTGACTTCCCCTCACGTCACACCTTGCTCTTCGCGTCCGACACCTTATCCTTACCGTAAACGTAAACGAGAGGTCCTCCCATGCGCTTTGAAGGCACCGAGAATTATGTCGCCACCGATGATTTGCGGGTGGCCGTCAATGCCGCGATCCAGCTGGAACGTCCCCTGCTCATCAAAGGCGAACCAGGGACCGGGAAAACCGTCCTCGCCATCGAAGTCGCCAAGGCGCTCGATTGCGAACTGATTGAGTGGCACATCAAATCGACCACCAAGGCCGCGCAGGGCCTGTATGAATATGATGCCGTCTCACGTCTGCGCGACGGTCAAATGGGCGAAGAGCGCGCCAAGGACGTCAAGAATTACATCAAGAAGGGCAAGCTGTGGGAAGCGTTCACGGCCAAGAAGCGCCCGATCCTGCTGATTGACGAAATCGACAAAGCCGACATCGAGTTTCCGAACGATTTGCTGCAAGAACTCGATCGCATGGAATTCTATGTCTATGAGACAGATGAAACGATCAAAGCGGCGCAGCGCCCGATTGTGATCATTACCTCAAACAATGAAAAAGAACTGCCCGACGCGTTTCTGCGCCGCTGCTTCTTCCACTTCATCAAATTCCCGGACGAGCAGACGATGAAAGAGATTGTCGACGTCCACTATCCCTGCATCAAGGACAATCTGGTTTCCGACGCGCTGACCACATTCTACTCCATGCGCGAAGTACCGGGCATGAAGAAGAAGCCGTCGACCTCGGAATTGCTCGACTGGCTGAAACTGCTGATGAATGAAGATGTTGATCTGGAAACCTTGCGTGAGCAGGATCCGGAGAAACTGACCCCTCCGCTGCATGGCGCTTTGTTGAAGAATGAGCAGGATGTCGCTCTGTTTGAGCGTCTGGCCTTCCTCAATCGTCGGCAATCCGGCCCAAGCCCGCGCGGTCCGGCGGGCTAGCGATCGAGCGGCCCGGTCAGATCGACCCGGCGAATTTCCGCTACACCCCGCTCGGACACGTCGCCTTCAACAAGGCTGGTCCCGGACAAGGCAAACAATCGGTCGAGCGTGAAAATCGGGCGTGAATTGCCGTACCAGTCGACGCAGGACACTTCGCAGGTATAGCTCTCATGCGGATCACCTTTGGCGCCCACTAAAGTGCCAACAGATGACAGGCTGGCATCGCTGCCGACGCGCAGGAATGAGAGATCTGAACTGTCTGATCGCCAGACCCAGCGTCCGGCTTCCCAGCGCTGTTGCACCGTTGGCAAACCAATCAGACCCGACCCATCCGCCGCGATGCTGCTATTGAAGGCATGGCTTCGATTCTCGCTTTCATAGCGTTCAACCAGTTCACGCTACCGCGTCGTCGCGGCAGATCATCGCGCAGATCGAACAGGGTCAGGTTCAGGCCGTGCACATCGTCATAACCTGTCGCGACGATGTGATCGCGGGCGCTTTCCAGGCGGATGACATTATGGTGTAGTTTCAACCGGGTCGGTGTTTCCGGTGAATCGAGCGGCACAAAGGTCAATTCTGCATCGAGGTCGGTCTCAGCGGCAGGCCGCCAATAGGACCACCAGGTATTGTACGTGGTGTAGACAAAATGCGTATTGGTGAATCGGTTCTCGATGTCGCCATCCGCGATATTTGGCAGGCTGACATAATCCGCCACGTCGATGGCCGGAGGGGCCCGATCTATGTCGCTCAAAGGCAATTGCAGCAAACGGAATGGTGAGGCGTCTTTATCAGCCTCTTCGACCGGATCAACTTCGACGAAAGCGCGGAACACATCTGATCCGGCCGCGAGCGAAAATTGGTTCACCGGCTCACCCATCACGCGTGCAAAACCGGGCGACATGTTTCGATCATAGGGAATTCGATACAGGAGCCCAGTGGATTCAGCCGTATCGTCCTCTTCCGTTTCCATCCACCAGCGGTGGCCCTCCTTGCTAACCCAAAGCCAGACGGCATCCTGCGAGGCGTAATATTCGTAATCGTCGCCCGCCAGAAAAGCGGTAGTATTGCAGGCGGGGACCTCCCGGTCGCTTTGTTTCAAGTCCCGCAGCGGACAGATCGTGATGGTGTGCAATAAGGGATCCGCCGCATCCTGCACAGGCCGGTAAACGCGTCTCGCGGACAAGCGGGGTGTGTCTTCTGGCGCCATCGTGCGCGACAGGACGGGCGCGTTGAGCTGCTCAAAACTTTCAACATCGCTTAGATAGAAGGAAGTGTGGAGCGCCAGCTGGCCGTCAACCAGTCGCGTCGTGTAATTGTCGCCGTCAAAATAGTCTTGTGCTGGCAAGAAGAAGCGATCGCGAAAGGTGATCTCGCCCGTCTCTTCGAGTTCCAGCACCGCAAACACGCTCGCTTCGGCATCATAGGAATAACCGATTACGATCATCTGGCGCCCGAAAACCAGCATTTCATCATACCAGGTGTCTTCTTCCGTCGTGCGGTAGACGTTCTCGCGATCGACATGGCGCAGCCCAGGCTCACCATCGGGCAGCAAATCAATACTGAACAGGCGGCCATCCTGCATGACGATCAGATACTGACCGATCTGTTTGACAATATCACCTTCATCAACCCCGGCTTCCTGCGTGTTGGTAATCGATGGATTTGCATCGTCGACCTTTGACGCGGTCACCACGATAGACTCCTGGATGACCTCATCAGACGCTTCGGCCATGGCCGGCGGAGGGGGTGGCAGCGGCGCAGATAGCGGTATGTTTCCTGACCAATCCGGCGCGCTGTCTTCAGATTCAAGCCGCCCGGTCACCGTCCGGTAATAGTGTTCGAACTCAGCCTCGGATTTGAAAGTCGAGAGCTCCGGCCAGGCCGTCGCCGATGGTTGGCTGAAATCCGTCGGCGCGCACGCGGCGAGGCTCAGTGTCGAAACTCCAAGTATTAGAGGTCTGCTCAACATCCGTTTTCCCTCGATCGATCCCGATGTCAGGTTCAATGCGAACTTGGGCGAAATCAAGCAGATAATTGGGTATCCTTGTCAGCCCGCTGGGCACAGATCAATCGCTCAGAATTTCCGTCTCCGCCTTTGATTGGGCTGTCAGTCTGCGCACGTACTCGCCAGCCTTGCCCCCCGAGCCAATCCAAAAAAGCCTGCTCTGCGCGTTCGGTTGCGGTCTTGTCCTGAACGATCCCGCCTTTGCCGACAAACTCGCGGCCGACCTCGAATTGCGGTTTGAACAATGCGATCAGGCTTGCTTGCTGAGCGGCCAGTGAGAGCGGGACTTCGAGCAATTTGTGCAGCGAGATAAAGCTCGCATCGCACACAATCAGACGCGGCGGCGTGTCGACATCCTCTTTTGTCAGCGCCCGCGCATCTGTCGCTTCCAGCGAGGTCACGCGCAGGTCGTTGCGGAGGCGCGGGTGCAGCTGATCGCGGCCGACATCGACCGCTACGACCGACTGTGCGCCATTGACCAGCAGTACTTCAGTAAAGCCTCCAGTCGACGCTCCGACGTCCAGACAGGACCAGCCCGTCGGGTCGATCTCAAACACGTCGAGCGCGTACGCCAACTTCAATCCAGCCCGCGACACAAAGGGGTGCTCTGGTTCGGCTTCGATCCTGGCGGTCGCCGAAATCTTCTCTGACGATTTGCCCACAACCCTGCCGCCAACGCGCACTTTGCCCGCCGCAATTGCCGCCTGCGCGGCCGCACGGCTGTCAAAATGGCCGAGCGCGACCAGCACTTTATCAGCGCGCTCTAAAGGATGGGTCATGGCGGCGCTCCGTCATTTGACCTTCAATTGGCCCAAATCCGGGATCAATGGCAATCCTCCAGGGATTTCCTTTTTCTAGTTCAGATCTCGGGCGACCCGGAAGCCGATCGTATCATTGCGGCTTGAAGACGGTTGCGCGCGTCGAATGGCAGCGCGGACATAGGACGGCACTTTTTCATAATCGCCGCCGCGCACCGGTTGCGAACACATCTCGCGCCCTGGAATGGCTTTGCCATCGCGCGGCAGGCCCGCATAGGTTCTGGTATAGCAATCCGCTGTCCACTCAGCGATATTGCCAAGCATGTCATGCAGGCCAAACGCGTTGGCTGGATAGGATCCAACCGCGACGGGCATGCGCAAATACCCGCCGCCGCGGGCGCCATTATTATAGCCGCGCTGGCCATTATAATTGGCTTGCTCGCTGGTAATCTCTTCTCCGGTATAGAAGGGAGTCGTGGTGCCGGCCCGGGCCGCATATTCCCATTCAGCTTCGGATGGCAGACGATACGGCGCGCCGTCCACCCGCGTATTCAGCCAGTCGACATAAGCTTGCGCATCAAACGCATTCAAATCGAAGACGGGCCGGTCATCCATTTCCCAGAGCGGGTTGGAGGTGCGCACGGACTTTGCATCATGCTGACATGCGCCAGCGGCGCGGCAAGCTTCATACTGCCCCCAGGTGACCTCGTATTTGCCCATTGCAAAGCGATCGACCGTCACCTCGCGAACCGGGCCTTCATCATCGTGACGGCGATACTCGGTGTCGGGTGACCCCATCATGAAATTGCCCGACGGGATGACCACCATTTCCGGACAGTCCTGGCAGTCCTGGAAGGCTGAGAAGTCTGCTGTGGCAACAGGATCAGGCGCGGTTGTCACAGGTTGCTCATTCGCCGCGCCTTCCGTGTCGCCAACATCTCGGCCCATCGACACCATCTGGAATACGATCCCTGGATCGATCACCGCCGGCGCCGGTTTGTCACAATCACCGAAACAGAAATCCTCGCCGATTAGCCCGGAATTATAGAACGGGGTCTGTGTGCCATCAGTGGCCTGATAAACCTGATCGGCGACGCGTTTGAAAACCTGTTCAGCGATCAATCCATCTTGCTGAATGACCGCCGCCAGGGCTTGTGTGTACGGACTGTTATTGCCGGCACCATCCGTGGCGGTGAAGCCCGGCTCGGTGGAATACGAGACCAGCAATCCGCGTGATCGCGCCACAGGTGCCAGGCCACCCGATCCGGCAGACCGGCTGGAACTGGGCAGTGGATTGTTCCGGCACGCATCCAGGACGACAAAATTGACGCTGTTTCCAGCCGCCCGGACATGCTGCAAGGCCTGCCCCAGACGCGGCGCCTGGGCCCAGATATCCTGTTCGGTGACCGCATTCGTATCGACCGGGATGAGGTAATTATAGCCTTCGGACTGAACCCCATGCCCGGCAAAATAGATCAGGCCGACCGCGTCTGTGCCCGCATAAGTGAGCCGCCGGCCGTGCGCCGCAAACGCATCTTCCATATCGTCTTCGGTCGCGTCGATTAGCAGGCTGACCTGAAAGCCGACCGATTCCAGCGCGTCCTTCATCAGACGCGCATCATTGGCTGGATTGGCCAGCTTCCAACCCATGGTTTCGTAATTGCTATTGCCGATAACGAGCGCAATCCGATCTTCCGCCATCGCAAAGGCCGGTAGCAAAAATCCAATAAAAACAGCAAATATTGCACGCTTGAACATGGTCGAGCTCACTCCAGTATGTCCTGCGTTTATGGATGGTCCCCACCGTCCAACGCACGCCCCCTTAACCATGATAGGAGCACAGAGCGCGACTTGATTCCAGTGGAAAATGTCGGTTTGAAACGACCGCTTATTGCCGTGTCGGGGGCGGGGGCGGAGGGGCGCCGACCACCGGGGCTGCTAACGGCTCCATGAACGGGGTTGAAGCCTGCGCCGTGGTGGGATTCGACGCGCCAAACATCGACGCCATCAATTGGTTTGCATCTTCCACACTCATCCCGCCGGCAGCGACTTCCATCATGATCGCGGCCTGGGCGCGCTGCATTTCAACCCGCATCTGATTGGCATTTTCGAGCTGGTCGATATAGGCGTTCATCACCTCATCGCAATGCTCAGACAAGGCGGTCTGACCATTCGCGCTCACCGTGCGCAAATGCTCAAAGCAAAGCTGCACGCCATAATCATTCTGCACAATGGCCATGGTGATATCGCGGACGGCTTCTGCAACCGCGTAAGACGGCGGATAGGCCGGTGAGGATGGCCAGGACCCGGTAAGTCCGCCCGCGCTGGATTCACTTGCGGAGGGCGCCGAAGAGGCGAGGTTGGCATTGATATCAGATGTGGCCTGCGCCGAAGCCTGAGCCCGTTCCATGGCCCGCGCCTGTGCCCGCAAGTCCAGGACCTGACGATTGCGGCGCTCAATATCATTTGCCGAACAGCCAGCGGTCGTGTTGCCGACATAGCATTGATTATTGGTCTCTTCGAGCAGCGCGATTTCGTCATTCGTGTGCCGAATCTCGGACGCGAGGCGTGTCTGCTCGGCCGACGCCATGGCGGAGCGCTGCAAATATTGCTCGCGATAATTCAGGCCACTGCCCGCAGATGCGCTGACCACGGCGTCGCCGCCCTTGACCGAACCGGTCAGCTGCTCAATCGCCAGCAGGGCAATCATATTGGTCTGGAACCGGCGCAGCATGATCGAATACTGCTCTTCCGACAGCCCATTCATATAAGCTTCGCAGACGCGATAGAATCCATCGCGAAGGGTTTGGATGGTTTGCGTGCGCAGTCCGATATTGGCCGCGGCCTCAGATACGCCGCCTTCCGCTGAAACGGCATTGGAAATGTCCGACACACTGATCCCGGCTTGCGCCGCGATGGCGGACAACGCATCCGGAGCCGGTTCAGCGCAGACCACGCGCAAGTCTTCATTGGCGCGTTTGTTCGACAGGACGGCGCGCTGTTCGGCATCGATAAAGACGCCCGCTGGCGCTGAACCATTGCCGTTAAAGCCAGACCCCAGCGTCTCTTTCTTGTTCACAGCGGCGAGATTGCCAACGGAGGCGCAGCCAGCCAGGGCCCACGCGCTGACGGCGAGCAATCCAATCCGAAACATAAAACGTCCTCCAGCCAAGACTGGACGCGACATTTCAAAATTAGTCAAGCAAGACAGCGCCTTATAGGGGAATTCTAATGCAGCGCCTCAAACCAGAGTTGAAGAGACTCGGCGTCCTGTTTGCGCGCCGCACGAACGGCCATGGCCTCTTCGTCTTCTCCCCATTGCTCACTCTGCCAATCCTCATCCACGCAGGATGCGGCCAGCGCGATATCCGCCGACACAACCCCTTGCTCAATCGCAAGCGCGAGTACGGCAGAGCCGAACAGGCTGCAGGCCCAGGTCAGTGCCGTCAGCCGAAAATCATCCAGTGTCACAGCATGTGCCCGAACGGCTTGCAGGCTCGCCTCCGGTTGCGGGCTTGCCATCAATCCTATCACCGGAACCAGGACCACGCCGAGTTCCTTTCCCGCCCAGTCCCGCCAGGGCTTCCAGGCCGCCTCCTGGCGCGCCTGTAGCTCTGCGGGAGCCTCTGCCAAATAGCAGGTCACATCCGTCCCGGCATAGCGGGTCAGCTCTTCGGCCAGCTCATCTCGTGTTTCGGGGGTCCGATCGATGGCGACATTGGCGAGCCGGGTCAGCGTCATGCCTTGCAAATCCAGCGTCTTGCCCTGGCGCTCCCATTCCGCCGCAATCGCTTCGGCGAGGCTCCGCGTCGGCACGCAGAGCGCCGTTTTTGCGGGCGTCTTGATCGGTCGGCCGTCAAGCAGAATGGCGAAGCCTTGTGCCTCTTCCACCACGTTGGCCTGTTTGTAAAAGCGCTTCGGCAAGGTCACCTTGTCCATCAGGACACTCGCGCCGCAAAGGCGTCCAGGCTGGCATTGAGCGTGGTGAAATCATGGTGCACTTCGTGCGCGCCAACGTCGGACAATTCCTGTGCTTCGCCAAATCCCCAGCTCACGCCCAGTGTGTGAATGCCGGCATTCAATCCCATACGGATGTCATGAATGGCGTCGCCAATGATCAGAGACTGATGCGGCTCAGCCCCGACGGCTTTCATCGCCTCATCGCACATAAAGGGATGCGGCTTGCCCGGGCCGTCGTCGGCGCACCAGGTCGTCTCAAATAGGTGTCGCATGGCGTGCTGGTCGAAGAAGGCATCGATACCGCGGCGCGCTTTGCCGGTGGCAATCGCCAGGAGCCAGCCCTCATCCGCCAATCGCTCAATCGCTTCGCGTGCACCTTCGTAAAGAGGCTCAAACCCTTCGCCCTCGGCGCGCAAGGCCACGAAAGCATGCCGATAGGTGTCAACCAGTTCAGCCAGCTTGTCAGCAGACGCTTCTGGCGCCAGAATCTGACACGCCTCGTGCAGGCCAAGACCAATTGTCTTGCGTGTAGCGTCATAGGCAGGCGGTGTCAGCCCGACCGTTTCGAAGCTGCGCACCATCGCCGTCTGGATCACCTCGCGGCTATCCACGATGGTGCCATCCATATCCCAAATCGCAAGTTTCAAACTCATGGCCCGCCCTTTAGGCGGCAGCGGCGTTTCTCGCAACCAGTCTTTGCCAGATCAGGAAAATGGGGGATCCAAGCTCCAGGATCATTCCGGCAAACTGTGTGTCGATTCCCGGCCCGACGGTTGTGTGCGACAGAAGCCGCGCCAGACCGCCGAGGAAGATCACGGCGCAGATAAAGGCCAGGATCAAACCATGCTTCTCGACATTGGGAATGGTCCACCAGAGCAGCAGGGTGACCAGAAGATAGATGGCGGAAAGATAGCGGAGCTGGTTATCGATCGCGGCCGGATAGCCGCCATCCGGCATGAAGAATGAAGCGCCATTGATGATGCCCATAATCGAAAAGAAGAGCGGGATAAGCGACAGGACGCCCAACCCGATTTGTAGCCCAAGTTTCATTTATACCTCCACGATCCCCGACGAAATCTCCTGCGCCCGCGCTTCAAACGCCGCTTTGGTTCCGCCTTCATCGGTCGAGCAGATCAGATATCCGCCGCCCTGTCCAATCACGCGCGCAATGTCTGGCCACATCACGTCGGGCAATTTGGCCTCGTCCCACATTTTGGAGATCGAGGGATCCATATGCCGCGCGCCGCCAAACCGATCCGGCCGGGCCTTGGCGCCATCCCAGATATTGGTGTTGAGCAGACCCGGGCAGAGGATCGTTGTGTCGATGCCTTGCACGGCGAGCTCACCGCGCAGCGCTTCCGCCACCGCAAACGTCGCATGCTTGGTCGTCGCATACAGCGGAAAATCTCCTTCCGGTCGCCGTAAGGCGGCAGTCGATGCGGTGATTCCGACATGGCGCGGTCCTGTCGCCTCGACCATCAGGGGTGCAAAGGCCTGCGCCGTCCAGATCACGCCGCGGACATTGACATCCAGCGCCCATTCAACCGCTTTTGCCTTGCCCGTCAGGATCGGCGATCCGACCCCGACTCCCGCATTGATCCAGACCAGGTTGAGCGGTCCTTGCACGGCCAGCTCATCAGCGGCCTGCGTGCAAGCCTCGCGATCCGAAACATCGAACACCACGGGCACGCCGCCAATCTCTTGCGCGACGCGCTCTGCAGCCTCGCGGCGAATGTCCTGCACCACGACGTGCAGACCGGCCGCGGCGAGATTGCGCGCCAGCATTTCGCCAATGCCATCCCCCGCGCCCGTCACAATGGCGCGTTTGCCCTTATAGTCGCTCAAGCCTGCCATGCGGTCTCCTTTGTTGGACAAATCGTAATGGGGCGATCTGCACCCGCCTCTTCCCATTTGGGCTCAGTCCCCTAGGCATGACATAGACCAGAGGGACGAAAGATGAAAAAAATAGCACTCGCCACCGCACTCCTCGCTACGGCCTGTTCCGGGCCGTCCGAGTCCGACGGGACCACCCTCCCCGCCGACATGCCGATCCAGATCGAGGGTATGGAAGACATGGATGAGGAAAAAGCCGAGGAGATTATCGGCTCGATCAATCCGCTGGACAATGACCTGCGCGGCTTGGAAGTCGCCGTGCGCATGCATGAAGGCTTTCGGATCAAAAATGACGGCGTGGTGTTTGAACTCGGCGTGATTGATCGTGCAGGCGAAACACGGCTGGATGAAGAATTCATCCTGGTCGAGACGTCCGGCATAGACAGCCAGACGCTGCGTGATGCCGCCCGCGAGGGCTTTTTCATCCGAACCTTCACGCTTGATGAGGCCGACTATGAGCGGATGCAAGCGGGCGATCTCATCCTGCAGGAGTTGAAGGAAAATACGCCGGGTGAGAACCAGCTGAAATTCAATGCCGGGGTGTATACCTGCGCCAATCCGGATGCTGACACGCCCGATGAATATCGGTTTGCGATGTTTGTCCGCTCGGCGCCGGATGTTGATTTCATCCCGCTCTCAAATGGCGATGTGGTGATGAGCCGAAGCAATGCCGGCCCACTCTCTGCGGCCTGGAACCCTTGCGAGTCCTAAGGATATAGCCGCGTGCGGCGCCACTCTTTGCCATCACGCACCAGTTTCAACCGGTCGTGCATGCGAAAGGCCTGGTCCTGCCAGAACTCTATCTCGACCGGGATGAGCCGGTATCCGCCCCAATGTTCGGGCCGCGGAATGTCATCATCATCGCCATAGATAGAGCTGATCTCGGCCACTCGCTGATTGAAGGCCTCTCGATTGTCCAGGGGCCGCGATTGATCCGAAGCGATGGCCGCGATCCGGGATTGCGGCGCACGCTGCTGGAAATAGGCATCTGACTGATCCGGGGCACTTTTCTCGATCGTTCCGCGCACGCGGACTTGCCGGCGCAAGCTCTTCCAGTGGAAACACAAGGCCGCTTTCGGGTGCGCTGCCAATTGCGTACCCTTGGCGCTGTCATAATTGGTGTAGAACTGAAATCCGTCTGCGGCGCTGAGCCCGCGCAGCAGCACAATCCGGACATCCGGCAGGCCATCCGCATCCACCGTCGCCAGCGACATGGCCGTGGAATCATTCGGCTCGCTCGCATTCGCCTCTTTCAACCAGGTGTCCAACAATTCGAATGGCTCTGACACATCCGGAATCAGCGGCCGATCGCCAGCCGCCGCATAGTCTGCCGCGCTAGGTGATCCGGGAATTGAAACAGGCACATCAGTCATTCAATTGTCTATCCATGTCGGTTCGGGCGCCGTTAGGGGTTTGGCAGGCTTGGCATTTGCATATAGGAGACCGCGAACACCGCAACTACGGAACGGCCCATATGTCGCATAACACATTTGGACATCTCTTTCGCGTCACAACCTGGGGCGAGAGCCATGGGCCGGCCCTGGGCTGCGTCATTGATGGCTGCCCGCCCGGCCTGCCGCTGGATGAAGCCTGGGTCCAGCAATTCCTCGATCAGCGCCGTCCCGGCACCAGCCGTTTCGTGACTCAACGCCGCGAACCGGATCAGGTCAAACTGCTGTCCGGCGTGTTCGAAGACGATCGTACTGATGGTCCGGTCACCACGGGCACACCGATCAGCATGATGATCGAAAATGTCGACCAACGCTCCAAGGATTATTCTGAAATCCGCGACCGCTATCGCCCCGGTCATGCCGATTATACTTATGACCAGAAATACGGCATTCGCGATTATCGCGGCGGTGGCCGGTCTTCGGCCCGTGAGACCGCGTCCCGCGTCGCGGCCGGCGCTGTTGCGCGCCGGGTCCTCGGTGACGACATTCAGGTCCGCGGCGCTGTGGTCCAGATCGGCGCCCACAAGATTGATCGCGAGGCCTGGGACTGGTCGATCACCGGCGACAATCCATTCTGGTGCCCGGATGCCAATATGGCGGCGCAATGGGAAACCTATCTCGATGAAGTCCGCAAAGCTGGCTCTTCTGTCGGTGCCGTGGTCGAGGTCCAGGCCTCAGGCGTGCCAGCTGGATGGGGCGCGCCGGTCTATGGCAAGCTGGACAGCGAACTGGCCGGCGCAATGATGAGCATCAATGCCGCCAAAGGCGTCGAAATTGGCGCCGGCTTCGACGCGGCATCCTTTTCCGGGGAGCAAAACGCCGATGAAATGCGCAATGGCAATGATGGCGTCCGCTTCCTGTCCAACAATAATGGCGGCGTGGCTGGCGGCATCTCGACCGGTCAGGACGTGATTGTCCGCGTGGCAATCAAACCCACCTCGTCCATTCTGACCGAAACCCGGTCGGTCACGCGCGATGGCGAAGAAGTCGATGTGCGCACCAAAGGCCGCCACGATCCGTGTGTCGGCATTCGCGCCGTTCCTGTCGCAGAAGCCATGCTGGCCTGCGTTCTGGCCGATGCAAAATTGCGACACCGCGGCCAGATCGGCAGTTAAAACTGCTGTAATTCATACCAGATTCAGATTTGTGGGGCCATGTCGCGCGCATCTTTTCAGATAGGAGCGTAAGACAATGACATTCTCCCAGTTTTGCAAACTTGCCGCCTTTGCAGGCGCCATGACGCTGGCTTTGCCAGCCCACAGCCAGGATGACGCCAATAATGGCTGGAGCGGCGAAGGCTCGCTCAGCGCTGGCGTCACGACCGGTAATACCGAAACCACCGACATTGGCCTTGGCGTCGATGTGGCACGGACGTTCAATGTCTGGACCGTTGGCGTGCAAGCGACAGCCGACTATGGCGAAACCGATGGTGACGAAACCAAGAACCGGATCTTCCTCGGCACCAATCTCGATCGACAGATCAATGATCGCCTGTTCGGCTTTGGCCAGCTGACTTATGAGCGCGATGAATTCTCCGGCTTTGCCTCGCGGGCCTTTATCGGCGGCGGTCTCGGCTATGAGGTCCTCACAGGGGATGTCACGACCTGGACGGTGCGTGGCGGTCCTGGTCTGAAGATTGACGAGATCGAAGCGGTTCTGGACACGACCACGGTGCCAGCAACCATCCTTTCCCCAGCCACAACGGAAGAGTCTTTCGGTGCGACCGCGCAATCGAATTTTGCGCATCAATTCAATGACAATGTCGCCTTCACCAATGATTCCACTGCGGTCTATGCCGATACGTCGACGCAACTTGGTAATATCGCCGCGATCACCGCAACACTTACCAATACGCTGTCAGCCCGGGTCTCATTTGAGGTGCGCCATGACACAGACCCGGTGGATGGGTTCGAGGCAACCGACACGATTAGCCGCGTTTCGCTGGTTTACGGATTTGGCAAATAAGCCGCTCGGGCCTTGTGCTTGACCAAGCCCGCGTCACATGGCGCGGGCTTTTTCATGGCGCATAGCCAACCCAGCCGCGCCAGGTGAACGCGCTGTAGAATGGCGTCACCTCCCGCAAACCGGCGGCCTGCAAGACCGCCAGGTCTTTCTCCGGATCCAGAAGCGCGATCGAGTTGGACACACCTTCTCGTGCCATTTGAGCCATGCCCGGATCCGCCCCAGATGCGACGGCAAAGGCGGCATAGCGGGACAGCCAGACGTCCCGCGCGGGTTCGGATTGTGGGAAGCTGCAATGGACCGCCACCAAAGGGGCGCCGGGCTTCAATCTTCGAACCATGTTTTCCACAGTGGTCCGCCTGGACTCTGCATCGAGGAAGTGCAGCGTCAACAGGCTGGTGGCCGCATCAAACGGTCCGTCTGGTGCGTCATCGATATATCCACAATGGAACGCGACGCGGTCCTGCGCATGGTTTAACCGTTTTTCTGCCTCCGCAATCATCGCCTCGGCTGGATCAACGCCGACAAAGGTCCAGCTGGGATGCGCCCGCGCAAATGCGTCGAGCTCTAAACCGCCGCCCGCGCCATGCACCAGCACATGCGCCGTCTCTGAAACCCGCTCCCGCAACAGGACTGATGTCATGCGGTGGACGTCGGTAAAACCCGGCATGAACAGAGCGGGCCCATCTGCATAATTGGCCGCGCGCTCCGGATCATTAAAGATTTCCAGAAACGGATTTTCGTCAGGGTCAGACATTTTGTAGTCCCTTGGCGCTGCGCGCCACCAACCTGTTTACTGGATATCCTGCCGGTTCCAGATCGGGAATGGATCATCCAGCTCGACGCTGTCTGGATCGAACCCTTCCGGCAAGAGCGCGGAATCCAACCGGGCACTCAAGGCCGGCCAGTCGATGTCGGCACCGATAAAGACGATTTCCTGACGGCGATCGCCCCAGGGATCTTCCCAATTGGCCGCGAGATAGTTGCGCAAAGCTTCATTGTCCGGCCAACGTTCAGAGGGCACGGAGGCCCACCAGGTGCCGAGCGGCACCATGCTGGACAGCGACCCGGCCAGCGAGAATTCAGCCAGCCATTCCGGCCTCGTTGCGATCCAGAAATGCCCTTTGGCGCGTATGACACCAGGCAGCTCGCCCTTGAGCAGGTCATGAATGGCTTGCGGATCGAACGGGCGCCGCGCGCGGTAGGTATATGACGTGACGCCATATTCCTCGGTTTCGGGCACGTGGTCGGCAAACCCATACAATTCCTTGGCCCACATTGGATGCGTTTCAGCTTTTTCAAAGTCAAACAGCCCTGTGTCGAAAATCTCGGACGACGCAACGTCCGAGTAATTGGCTTCGATAATCCGGGTATCGGCGTTCAGGCTGCGAATAATCTTGCGGGCTGAATCAACTTGCTGGGCGCTGGCATCGTCGACCTTGTTCAGCACGACCACATCGGCAAATTCGATTTGATCGGTCAGCAGATGGACAAGCGTGCGGTCATCCTCTTCCCCCATGACCTCACCGCGATCTTTCAGGAAGTCGTGGCTGGAATAATCGTTCAGCAGGTTCACCGCATCTACCACCGTGACCATCGTGTCGATCCGCGCGACATCCGACAGGCTGACCCCGTTTTCATCACGAAAATCAAAAGTCGCAGCGACAGGCATAGGCTCGGAAATGCCAGTGGACTCGATCAGCAGGTAATCGAACCGATCTTCGCTCGCCAGTCGACGAACTTCATCAAGCAGGTCATCCCGCAAAGTGCAGCAGATGCAGCCATTCGACATTTCCACCAAGGTTTCGTCCGTCCGACTGAGTTCCGCTCCGGCGCGGACCAGGTCGGCATCGATATTCACTTCGGACATGTCATTCACGATGACAGCGACGCGGCGTCCGTCTCGATTGTTCAGCACGCGATTGAGCAGCGTCGTTTTGCCCGCGCCGAGAAATCCGGAAAGGACGGTGACGGGCAATCGATTTTCAGGGCTGAGGTTTGCATCGCTCATGGCAGTCTCCAGCAATGTTCTGAATGATCCGCTGAATTAGGGGCAAGTGGTCGATCGCGCAATGTTATAGCATCACATTACTCGCATTTTTCGGTCTATCTGCCCCAAGCGCAGGCAGTCACCACCGCCCTCCGCCTTGCGGGCGCGTGCCGGATGATGCCCTCACAATTCCAGCAGCATCTGACAATTGCATCGATCATACGGCGTCGGCGTCAGCTCATCGCCGCTCAATTCGCGAAATCCGGACTTGCGATACAACGCCATCGCCGCATCGAGCTTGGTATTTGTTTCCAGCCAAAGCCCGGTTGCCCCCATCGCCCTTGCCTTTTCGATCGAGGCGTCCATCAGCGCGCGACCAATTCCCCGGCCCTTAACGTCACTGCGCGCCGACATTTTGATCAGCTCCAGGACGCGGTCACCATGCCCGGGGACCAGGCCAACTGTCCCGACGGCTTCGCCCTCCAGCTCTGCGATAAGGATCGCGCCGCCTTTGTCGAGAATATGGGTTTGCGGATCTTCGAGCTGCGCCCGGTCTTCGTCTTCAACGGTGAAAAAGGCCTCGACCCAGGCGAGGTTAAGATCGCGAAAGGCATCGGCGTCTGCGGGAGTATAGTTTCGGACAATCATGTCCAAGATATGCTACCCGACAAAGGCTCTTTCAATCACAAAATCGGCTGGCTCGGCATTAGACCCCTCTTTCAGGCCATGCTCTTCCATCAGGCCTTTCAGCTCTTTGGTCATTTCGATTGAGCCGCAAATCATCGCCCGGTCGACCGCCGGATCAAGGCGCGGTACGTCCAGATCCTCAAACAGTTTGCCGGACCGGATCAGGTCCGTGACACGGCCCTGGCGGTCATAGTCTTCCCGCGTACAGGTCTGATACAGGCGCAGCTTGCCCTGGCCGATTTCAACAATATCCGGATCATTGAGAAACGCCTCGACCGTTTCGCGCGAATACGCGAGTTCCGCGACATCACGGCAAGTGTGCGTGATGATCACTTCCTCGAACTTCTCATAAGTCTCTGGGTCGCGCAGGATGCTGGCGAATGGCGCAAAGCCGGTTCCGGTGGAGAAACAGTAGAGTCGTTTGCCGGGAACCAGCGCATCGTGAACCAGCGTGCCCACCGGCTTTTTGCCGAGCAGGACCTTGTCCCCAACCTGGATCTTTTGCAGCTTCGAGGTCAGTGGACCATCCGGCACCTTGATCGAATAAAATTCCAGCGTGTCATCCCAGTTCGGGCTGGCAACGGAATAGGCGCGCAGCAACGGTTTCTTTTCACCCATCAGGCCGATCATGATGAACTCGCCCGAGCGGAAGCGGAAACTGGAGGGCCGTGTGATTGTGAATTTGAACAAGCGATCAGTATAATGATGCACCGACAGCACCGTCTCTTCTGTTGGGGCGTTCGGGTTCACTTTTTTCACGGGCGCGTCAGCCGTTGCGGTCATCTCGATCTCCTAAGAACGATTCTCAAGAAGCGCAGATGTATCATCTGGCCGCGCAATGCAAGTGTGCGAATGAACGCATTAGCAGAGCTAAAGCAAATCACGATTGTGAGCGCGTTCGCCTTTCATGTCTGACGACCTGCCAATTCTGACAGTGGAGCCGGCGTCACTGAGACTGCACACTCGTCGGACCGCAATGGCTGAAGGAAACTGTCATGATCGCAAGCAGCCTCACCCGAATTCTGGTGCTCGCATTATTCGGACTCGGAGCTGCAGAGCCAGTCCTGGCCAAGGAGGTCGAGGCGAGCGCGATGAAATATACCAATAAGGGGTCTTACACGGCGCAATTCTATATCCGCTACAATCTCGACGATGGCTCAAACTGCAAAGTCCGCCCGAAGAATTTCGGCCTGGTCAATCTCGGATATGCCGACACGGTGACTTACGTGCTGTCGGACAAAATGATGGTCAAGGATGGCGGTCAGGGCTGTGTCGACGCCGATGGCTACATTGATGAAGGCCGCGAGGTCTGGGGCTATGTCGATATCACTTACGGCACCAATGAAGGCTGCAAAAAAGACAAGACGGTGATCTATGCGTCTGATGGCGGCACAATCAAGTACAAGACCGCGGGTGAAACGCTCACCAATAATCGGTGTCAGGTGTCTAGCTGGCCGTGAATAGCGCGTGTAAGGCTACAGCCCGATGTCGCTCGACACCCAGTTCACATCTGCATTGGTCGTTTCAGTCATCACCGCCAACTCATAGATATTCTCATATCCATAGCCGTACAGATTGATGAAAGTCGGAATGTTCAGCGCCAGGGAGACACGCTTGAGCGGGATGGGTTCGACATCATCGCTGAAATTATTGTTGCAATAGATCAGTATGCGCGTGTCCGCGGAGGGAATGATGGAGGCCAGTTTCTCATCTGTAAAATCGGAGAATGGCAGATTCACCGCCCGCTCAATGTGCCCCATCTCGAACGCATAGGCGCTTCGGGCATCGAGAATGATCGTGTCCGACTCAGCGGCCATCGCATTGAAGTCAGCCAGGCTCAACAGGCGCGTTTCGCGATACTCGAAGACGTCACTGCTCAAATCCATGAATCCGGCAAAATCCACTTCAGCCGGTTCCGGCAGGTCTTGAGCGCTGGCGGCTAGGCCAATCCCGATGAAGGTCGCGATCGCCAGAAGGCCGCAAATCAGACTGTTACGAACACTGTTTTTTCGGCCAGACATGCTCGGCTCCATTGCTTGCCAAAATTAGTGAGTAAAGACTCATTGTGGCAGGAATGGGTATCGATTGCGATTTTAGCGCCCCAATGCCTCTTCCCAATGATAGCGGCAGAGCGAGACATAGACTTCCTTGCCAACGCTGACTTGATCGCCTTCCGTGATGGCTTTTCCATTTTCGTCGAGGCGCGCCGTCATGATGGCTTTCTTGCCGCAATGACAGATGGTCCGCGCCTCGCGCAAATCGTCGGCTATGGCCAGCAGCGCGGACGAGCCCTCGAACAGTTCGCCCTGAAAGTCCGTCCGCAAGCCATAACAAAGCACGGGCACTTTCAATCGATCGCCGACCCGCGCCAATTGCCAGACCTGGGCCTTGGTCAGGAACTGCGCCTCATCAAAGAAAATGGCACTGAGCGGGGTCTGTTCATGCTGTCGGGCAATCTCGGCAAACAGATCTGTGTCAGACCGGTAGAGATGCGCCGGCGCATTCAATCCGATCCGGGATTCAATCTCACCCATTTTGTCTGCGCTGGCGGCGCCATAATGACCGGACGTCCAGAGCATAACCTCCATCCCCTGCTCACGATAATTGTAGGCCGCTTGGAGCAGGATTGCGGATTTGCCAGCATTCATGGCGCTATAGGTGAAATAGAGCTTGGACATGGTTCGCGTTTAAACGATTCTCCGCGCGAGTTCACGCGTCCTCCTGTCCCCTTTACGGCGGAGCGTCATTCGCGTTTAAGCCAGTTCGAGCAAATAGAAATCACAGGAACGATCTCATGCAGTGGCACGTATACCTCTCTGGCGAAATTCACACGGACTGGCGCGACCAGATTGTGGCGGGCGCAAAAGCGCATGATCTCGATGTCGTGTTCAGCTCTGCCAATACGCATCATGAGAGCAGCGACGCTGCCGGTGATGTGCTCGGACGACCGTCTGAAGATTTCTGGCGCGACCATCAATCGGCCAAGGTCAATTCGCTGAGAATCCGAACCCTGATCCAGAAATGCGACATTGCGGTTATTCGCTTTGGTGACAAATACAAGCAATGGAATGCCGCCTTCGACGCGGGCCAGTGCGCCGCACTCGGCAAGCCCTATATCACGCTGCATGATGACAATATCGTCCATGCGCTGAAAGAAGTGGATGGCGCAGCGGCCGGTTGGGCCAAGACGCCAGACCAGGTCGTCGAAATCCTGAAATACACGCTCGGCACCTGAATAGTTGCCTCAACGGGGCGCCGCCCGCCGAGAACGCTGTGGCTCGTTCAACCCGTTTGGTATACGATCACCAACCGCGAGCTGTAAAATTGCAGACGCGCACAATGGGTGAGGAAAATGGGACTGATCAGCGACTTCGTCGCCGGGCGGATGCCGCCGGCTTTATATGAGGAATATTTAACGCCGGGATTCTTCACACCCTGGACTGAAGCGCTGCTGGCGCAATCGCCGCCCAATGGACAGGTCCTGGATGTTGCCTCTGGCACTGGTGCCGTCTCACGCGCGATCGCAAGACTCGGTTCTGATCTGACCGTCGCTGCGATTGATGTCGCCCCGCCCATGATTCAGTTTGCCGAAACGGCGACCGGAGCTGAAGGCCTGTCGGATCGCATTTCTTTCACACTCGCCTCAGACGCTGAGC
>ERZ1740059.253-NODE-253-length-29731-cov-6.416296_pt1 | contig 29731 bp, 31 predicted proteins | sample MGYA00581744_ERZ1740059 | MGnify/ENA primary metagenome ERZ1740059 (study PRJEB43018, sample SAMN04849738) | marine metagenome | isolation source: floating plastic debris | place: Pacific Ocean | collected 2008-08-28 | study: EMG produced TPA metagenomics assembly... | reverse complement strand
CACTGGAGTTATTGGTGATCCTCAACGTAGACCCGTCGAGTTCGAGGTCCTGGATCTCGTTGGTAATGCTAGCGTCGGCATCGTTGACATTATCACCGTCGGCTAGTCCTGCAGGCACGCCAGATAAACTGCCGAACGCACCATCAAAGTCGTCAGTAGCATCCAGATCCAGGTTAGTAGGTACACCGGCCAGATCTGAGAAATTACCTGAGAATAAAGTAGGTAAGTTGATCAAATTATTGTAGTTACCATCAAAATCATCCGAAGCATCCAGATCCCAGCTGCTTACGTTTACATTGTTTCCGTTGGTGATGGTGATCTCCGAACCGTTGAACCCTAAATCCTGCTCATCGGTATTAGTACCTGCAAAAGGCGCCAGGTCGATATCCGTAGCGCTGGCGTTATTAGTGATTCTTAAGGTGGACCCGTCGAGTTCGAGGTCCTGGATTTCATTGTTAGGATTGGCATCGGCGTCATCAACATCATCGCCATTGGCCAGGTCGGCAGGCACGCCGGCCAGATCGGAGAAATTACCGGAGAACAAGGTGGGTAGGTTGGTCAGATTGTTATAGTTGCCATCAAAATCATCGGAGGCATCCAGATCCCAGCTGCTTACGTTTACATTGTTTCCGTTGGTGATGGTGATCTCCGAACCGTTGAACCCTAAATCCTGCTCATCGGTATTAGTACCTGCAAAAGGCGCCAGGTCGATATCCGTAGCGCTGGCGTTATTGGTGATTCTTAAGGTAGACCCATCCAATTCGAGATCCTGGATCTCATTTTCAGTATCTGTATCGCCGGTGTTAGTAATTACATTACCTGTAATGGAGATACCCGCTCCTGCCGTAAGACTACTTTGTGGACTTACAGGCTGCCAATTACCATTAATCCAGAAAAAGAACCGGTTTAGCTCAATATCGTATACCAACAACCCGTTATCCTCCGAGGATAGGTTAAAAAGAAAGGTATTTGCCGTTCTTTGTGCTGTAGTTAGACGCGGTACTAAAAAGCCTTGATCATTATTGGGAGCTACCAGTTCTAATACTGCATTAGGATTGGGATTTTCAACTCCAATACCTACACTATTTTGAGCTAATGTGTGAAGTGAGAAGAACCCGATTACCAACGTTAGCCAATACTTAAACATAATTCTTACAGTTTAGTAAAATCTATATCAAGTATAGTTCTCTGACTGCATGAATTACCCACCCGACCCGGGTAGTTTATTAAGATTATCTCATTTTTTTTTGGCTCTGACCAGTGCCGCAATGGCTTGTTCTCTGTTACCTACGTTCAACTTCTCATAAATATTCCGAAGATGAAATTTCACAGTATTTACAGATACAAAAGCTTTTTCCGCAATTTGCCTGTTGGTCAATTCTGATTTTACTAAGTCCACAATTTCAAGCTCTCGCTGTGAGAGTGGATTACTCAAACTTTGGTTGATCTCTTCAAAATTAATAGCCTCATTTTGCTTAATTTCTGATTCTTTAATGGTTTCACTAATTCTTACTCGAAGCTGATCTATTTCCGCAATCAATAACTTTTCTTTAAGCCGGTAATTTTTTCTGAGCGACCACAGTGCGAAACAAAGAAGTCCTAAGACAATGGTGGCAGCCAAAGCACCTCCATATTGTTCACGTTTTTTTTGAGCGAGTCGAGCGCTGGTCAAATTATTTTTTGCATTGAGTAGTTCTATTTCCGACTCCTTTTTTTCCACGTCATATTTTACCTGCATTTCTTGAATCAACTCGTTGCTTTTTTCTGAAAATACAATGTCATTCACAGCAACAAATTTGGATTGGTAACTGTAGGCCTTTTCAAAATCTCCAACCTGTGCATATGCTTTTTGTATACCTGCCAAAGCCTCTGATAATATTTTTAACAGTTGATTGTTCTCTGCAATACCGATGACCTTTTCATATTCACTTATAGCTAAATCATCATTACCGGCATCTGCTAAAGTCTTCGCCAAACTTAATCGACCTTCCGCCGCTACAAAAAGCTCCTGACCGGATTGAAAATAAACCATGGCTTCCTTTTTTAACTTGATGGCCTCGTCAAAATTATTTCTTCGGCTAGCCACCTCTCCCAAATTCACTAACCTACGAGCTACATTTAAGCTGTCATTCATAGAGGCGTGTAGGGCTAAGGACCGTGTTAATTTTTCTTCTGCTTGGTTTAGGTCTCCTTTTAAAAGGAGCGCCATACCGATGTTATTTAGTCTTCTGGCAATCATTTCTTTTTCACCGAGTAGCTCTGCCAGGGCCAAGGACTGCTCGTAAAACTCAAGCGCCTGATCATATTTTTTCCATTTCACAAATAAGTATCCGATATTATTTAAATCGGAAGTCATGCTGAGGGTATCTTTCAACGCTTTATCCAGCAGATAGGCGCTATCAAAATGCGATAACGCTTTGCTGTAATCGCCAAGATGTTCATAATCTACGCCAATATTGGCATAGACACCGGCTACCTTGGCTGAATCGTTGCTTAGGAACGCATGTTTTTGTGCCATTTTATTGTAGGATAGCGACCTTTCCATAAGACCTAGCTTTGAAAAGGTAAGGGCCGCGTTACTGTAGTAATCGCTAATTTTTGAGTGATCCGGTACTTCTTCGTTTAAAGCTGTTTCAGCCGCTTGAAGATAGGTAGGGGCGGATTCGGTATAGTTTCCCAGGTAATAATAAGCGTCGGCTTTAAGCTCGATCAGGTTGGCCGTCAGGCGGTTATATGTACTATAGGTATCAATTATTTGAATGGCGCTATCGAATCGTTCTAACGTGATCAAACGTTCAATGCTCTTTTCCGGATTTTCAGGGAGATTCTGGTAACTAAGGCAGGGAAACGCAAATAAAATAAACAGCTTAATCAGATATTTCTTATGCGCTTGCACTGCGATGTGAATAAAAAAGTTATTCTTTTTACGCAATAGGCTCTTCCAGATCCTCGCCTTTGATCTTTGCTTTAATTTTGGTTTCCAACTCTTCCATTAATTCAGGGTTATCTTCGATAATAGCCTTCACCGCATCACGTCCCTGACCTAGTTTATTGCCGTCATAAGAAAACCAGGAACCAGCCTTATTGATGATGTCCAGCTCTACACCCAGATCAATGATCTCACCTACCTTCGAGATACCCTTGCCGTACATAATGTCGAACTCGACCACTTTGAAAGGAGGAGCTACTTTATTTTTTACCACTTTTACCCGGGTACGGTTGCCTGTAACTTCTCCGGGGCTTTCTTTGATTTGACCGATTCTACGAATATCCAGTCGTACTGAAGCATAGAACTTAAGCGCATTACCGCCAGTGGTAGTTTCAGGATTGCCAAACATTACCCCTATTTTCTCTCTTAACTGATTTATGAAAATGCAGGAACAGCCGGTTTTGTTAATGGTACCAGTAAGTTTTCTTAGCGCCTGAGACATGAGTCGAGCTTGCAAACCCATTTTACTGTCACCCATCTCACCCTCTAGTTCGCCCTTAGGAACGAGGGCCGCAACAGAATCAATCACGATAATGTCAATAGCGCCAGAGCGGATGAGATGCTCGGCTATTTCTAACGCCTGCTCACCATTATCCGGCTGCGATATCAAGAGATTTTCTGTATCAATACCTAATTTCTCTGCATAAGACTTATCAAAGGCATGCTCGGCATCGATGAATGCTGCCAATCCACCCGCTTTTTGTGCCTCGGCAATAGCATGCATTGAGATGGTCGTTTTACCGGAAGACTCTGGGCCATAGATCTCAACCACCCTGCCCCGGGGTATACCGCCAATACCTAAAGCAATATCCAGCCCTAACGAACCCGTGGAAATGGCCGGCACATCAATTACGCGCTCATCGCTAAGCTTCATAACCGTACCTTTTCCATAAGTCTTTTCCAGTTTGTCAATTGTTAATTGAAGGGCTTTTAATTTTGCTTCTTGCTCACTCATTCCTCTAAAATATTGATGTTGTATAAAGAGGGTGAAGTTAGCAAGTTCCCTCCACATTAATATATGGCTGGATTAAAAATCTTGATGATCTGACCACTCAATTTGATGCCTCTTTCTATATTGCGGTCGATGAAAAAAATCTTCCTTATTCTCATGATTTCCCTGGGCTCATATGCTGGACACAGCCAGCTGGATAACACAGCGTTTGATCAGCTTCAACCGATCGTGGCTGATGATTCAAACGCGTTATTCATAGGAGTAAATGCATTGGGGTTTAATAAGAATAACGAGTATTTCAATGACATAGCAGATGGGTTCACCCTATTTGGCTTTCAGTTTAATCCGTACGTCAGCTACCAGGTAGGAGAGAGGTTCATGTTTTCAGGAGGGCTTTACCTTCAGAAAGATTTTGGCAATGATGATTTCAGCGAAATTGCTCCCACATTCACCGCTCAATATACCTTCTTAGATGGTCGTGTTCTGTTTGGTACTTTGGAAGGCGCTACTTCTCACCAATTGATAGAACCTTTGTTTGACTTCGAGCGCGTACTGGTCAATCGCTTGGAAAATGGCTTTCAGTTTAAAATGGATAAACCGGATTTTTTTCTCGACCTATGGGTAGACTGGCAAAATATGATCTACCCGGGTGATAATGACCAGGAGGAGGTTACTGCCGGCCTTTCCTTTAGAAAAAGAATCATTGATAAAGGCGCTAAAATTTCACTGCCGGTTCAGGCGCTTGTATTTCACAGAGGAGGGCAAATAGATTCCAGTCCATTGCCGCTTCAAACCTATCTAAATACAGCGCTAGGATTAATTTTGGATAAACATATTTCTGATGCCGGATTTTTGAAGAGTGTAAGTCTGGCAGGTTATCACTGCTACTATCGCGATTATTCAAATACCCAACTGCAAACATTTAAGGATGGTGATGGCCTTTATTTAAACGCTTCGGTAAAAACGAAGATCCATTTAGATGTAATGGCCAGCTACTGGCGTGGAAATGAATTCATCTCTATCCAGGGAGGTCAGCTATACCCTTCCATCTCTAGTACATTCAAAGACCCATTGGCAGTAGAACCTCAACGTGAGCTCCTCATTTTTAGGTTCTTACATAATCTAAAAATTGCTGACCATATCTATGTATCTACCCGTTTCGAGCCGCACATCGACATAGGTAATGGTGATTTTGAGTTTTCACATGGCTTCTACATTAACTATCGGCCTAAGTTTTTCGTCTCTAGGCTAAAAGATCATAAATGATCAGACAGTTATTAGGATTCTTTGTGGTAATTATTTTCGTTTCGCTCTTCCATTTTAAAGAGCTTATTTACTACGGGTTAGTACAAGGGAAAGGTCAGCTGTCCATAGTTTGGAATGCCAAGCCTGTGGCTGATTTTCTTCAAGATCCCGATACACCGGACTCCATTCGACAGAAACTTCTCTTTATTGAAGAGGTACGCAGGTTTGCCGTTGAAGAACTTACCCTTAACGATACAGACAACTATACCACCATGTACGATCAAAAAGGTAAGCCGATACTTTGGGTGGTAACGGGGTGTAAGCCGTTTGCCTTCGAACCTAAGGTCTGGGATTTTCCAGTGGTAGGTCAAATGCCTTACAAAGGCTTTTTCAAGGAAGAGATGGCTTTTGATGAGATGGCAAGAGTGAAAGAACAAGGCTATGACGCAGGTCTCAGGACCGTGGGAGGTTGGTCTACGCTGGGTTGGTTTAAGGATCCCATTCTAAGCAACATGTTAGGCCGCAGCTATGGCGACTTAGCGAACCTCATTGTACACGAACTCGTGCATGCTACAGTTTTCGTGAAAGACAGCGTAAACTTTAATGAAAACTTAGCCTCTTTCATTGGTGACAGAGGCGCTGAAACATTTCTTGAAAGGTATTACCCCGATAGCCACTTAGCGGACTATAAGAATGAACTTCGGAATGAGAAAATTTTTATCGGTCACGTACTTTATGGAGCTGATCAACTCGACTCACTGTATCGGTCTTTTGATAACGTGCGTGACACGGTCAGAGTAAAATTAAAGCGAAAATTAATAGATCGTATCGTGATCTCTATGGATACTTTGTCTTTAAGCGATAAATCATTCCTGTCGAGGATAAAGGGCAGAGAATTAAATAACGCTTACTTTATGTCATTTTTGCGCTATAGATCCAAACAAATGTCGCTGGATAGCCTTTATACTGATAGATTTGATGAAGATTTAAGCATCTTTATACAACATTTCAAGGAGAAACATCCGTTTCTTTAAATTATGAAGCCCGTAGCCGCATTACTAGCTATATTTTTGACCCTCTCCGGTATTCATCAATATGAGATTGATCGTAGCGTCGGTAATACAAGCTTTTTTAAAGGCGAGGTGCTTTCCTATAAAATTCATTATGGGTTTATAAACGCAGCTACAGCTACTATGACTATCAGCGATGAGCTCCATCAGATAGAGGGCAGCAATTGCTATAAAATTGAGGTTTACGGCAGGTCAGTCGGTATGTTTGATTTATTTCTGAGAATTAGAGATACATGGGGCACTTACCTGGATTCATCAGCGCTGGTTACACGGAAGTTTTATCGCAAAATTGAAGAAGGGAAATATAGAAAACATGAAATTGTAGAGTTTGATCAGGACAGCAACATTGCACGCGTACGCACTTTCGATAAAAAGAAAAAACTTTGGAAACCGATTGAAGTTTTTAATACACCTGAGTACGTTCAGGATTTAGTCAGTGGCTATTACTACTTACGAACTTTTGATTTCAGCTCTCTCCAGGAAGGAGATTTCATTAAGATAGCTGCTTTCTTTGATGATGAGGTCTACGACTTTTCCATTCGTTTTGATGGGCGAGAAACGATAAAAACGAAACTGGGAAAAATTAGATCGTTAGCATTAACACCGGTTATGCCGGAAAACAAATTATTTGATGGAGAAAATTCAATAAAAGTCTGGCTTTCTGATGATATTAATAAAGTACCGTTAAAAATAAGAGCAAATATGTTTGTAGGGGCTGTGGAGGTAGACATCACTGACTTTAAGAAAGGAATTATGTAAATGTTAAGTTATTGTTATCGGCTTTCCATTGCATCTTTTTCTCTATACTTTTATCTTTCATTCTTAATAAGAAATAAACCTAAACTTGGACTAAACTTTAAGCTATGGGGAGCAAGCAAAGCCAAAAAGTGCTTGTGGTTGACGATGAGGAATCAATTCTTGAACTCCTCAAGTATAACCTTGAAAAACAAGGTTATGAGGTAAAAGCCGCAACTAATGGTTTTGACGGTGTAGAGAAGGCAAAGAAATTTCAGCCGGATCTGATCTTACTGGATATCATGATGCCCGATCAGGATGGCGTGGAAACCTGTAGGCAGATCAGGGAGGTGCCGGAATTATCAAGCGTTTTTATCATTTTTCTTACCGCAAGATCAGAAGAGTACTCAGAAATAGCGGCTTTTGACGTAGGTGCAGACGATTACATTACCAAACCGATAAAGCCCAGAGCTTTAATGAGTAGAATTAGCGCGTTATTTAGACGCGATTCGAAAAAGAAAACGGCTACGAGTCAGATCAATCTTGGCGGCCTTCTTATTGACCGGTCCAGTTACACCATTAATATGGAAGGACAGGAAATAACGCTGCCTAAGAAAGAGTTTGAATTACTTTATTTCCTTGCGCAAAATCCTAATAAAGTCTTTGGCCGAGATGAGCTGCTGCAGAACATCTGGGGCTCTGATGTTTATGTGCTTGCGCGAACTGTAGATGTTCATATTAGAAAGGTGAGAGAAAAAATTGGCGACGATTTTATTAAAACTGTAAAGGGCGTAGGTTACAAGTTTAGCTTAAATTAGAGCATGGTCTACAGCTCCAGAATCATAGCGCTATTGTTAGCGTTATGCGTTGCCATTGTTACCACTGCTTTTTTGAGCCTTTTTGAAGGAGTAACTCAAAGCGCGCTCATCGTATCCTTTTTCATAAGTGGCTCCGCATCTTATATTTTTGGGTTTGTTGTTTTGGAGTTTTTGATCTTTCGGGAAATCGATAAGATCTACAGTTTGTTCAACAAGCTTCGAAAAAGGGACCTGGCAACTATTGAAACTGAAAAGTCCAATCCTCTTAATCCATTGAAAAAAATTAATGAGGAAATATTTTCTTATGTTTCACTCAAGCAAAAAGAGATCGATGACCTTAAGAAGGTCGAAGCTTTCCGCAGAGAGTTTATTGCCGACGTTAGTCACGAGCTAAAGACACCAATTTTTGCTGCCCAGGGTTTTGTTCACACCTTGCTCGACGGGGCAGTAAAAGATAAAAGCGTTAGACACCGGTTTCTTAAAAAGGCAGCTAAAAGTCTCGATGGTCTGGATATGCTTGTACAAGACTTGCTTGTACTCTCTCAAATTGAAACAGGAGAGATACGCATGTATTTTGAGTATTTTGATATCAAGCAAATGACTGCCGATATATTAGAGCAGTTTGAAAACAAAGCCGACAAGAAAGACATCACAATTAGTTTTGAAGAAAACATACCTAATAGTGTTACCGTATACGGTGATTGGCAGCGACTAAACCAGGTAATTACCAACTTGCTTAGTAATGCCATCAAGTACAGTAATGAGGGTGGAAAAGTTACTATTGATTTTGATGTCGATGAATCTAAAGTGGGTGTTACTGTAAGGGATAATGGAGAAGGAATTCCTAAGACAGATGTTGATCGCATTTTTGAGCGTTTTTACAGAGTAGACAAAAGCAGGTCGCGAGAAAAGGGAGGTACGGGTTTAGGCCTTGCTATAGTAAAGCATATTTTAGAAGGGCACAAATCTACTATCCATGTGAAAAGCGAAGTAGGTCAAGGGTCTGTGTTTAGCTTTAAGCTACCCAAAGAAAAAGCAGAATCGGATCAGGAAAAGGCTGAAACACCTTAAGGTCGGATCTGCTACATTTGTACGATGGCTAAGAAACTTGCTTTTGCTGATCTCATCATTTGGGAAGATGATGATTACGCTGTTATCAATAAACCTCCTTTTATTTCTACACTTCAAGATCGGAATATTGATTACAATATATTATCCCTCGCCAAAATCTACAATTCAGATGCTCAGGTAGGTCACCGGCTTGATAAAGAGACTTCCGGAGTTCTGATTGTCGCCAAAAACCCAGAGGCGTATCGACACATATCTATGCAATTCGAACATAGGGCAGTAATCAAAGAATACCATGCCGTAGTAGATGGCATTCATTCTTTCAAAGAAAAGTTCGCCAACGATAAAATATTACAGCTTTCCAATGGTTCGGTAAGAATTGATAGAAAAGGAAAAGAGGCTGAAACCGTTTTTAACACGCTTCGGGTATATAGCAATCACAGTTTAGTTCAATGCAGGCCCGTTACCGGTAGAATGCATCAGATCAGGATCCATCTGGCAAAGAATGAAGCGCCCATAACCGGTGATGAAAGATACGGAGGCAAGCCATTTTACTTGTCCTCAGTGAAAAGAGGGTACCGTACCGGAAAATGGGACGAAGAGCAACCGCTAATAAAGAGGTTGGCCTTACATGCCAGCAGCATTATGTTCAAAACATTGAACGATACCGTAAAAAAGGTCATGGCAGATCATCCAAAGGATTTTCGTGTGTTGCTTTTACAGCTTGAGAAGAATTCTTAAATAATTACAAAGCCTAGTTGGATTTAAAAATCAATCAAACTATCTTTGCATTCCCTTTTTTTAGGGGGGATATAGGTATTGTAAAAAGAAAAGCTTTTTAAGCGTGGATCATTTAAGTTATAAAACGATTTCTACTAACAAAGGAACAGTCCAAAAGAACTGGGTGGTAGTAGATGCTGACTCTAAGGTTTTAGGTCGTTTGGCAAGTGAAGTGGCAAAAATTATTAGAGGCAAGAACAAGCCTGGTTATACTCCACACACGGATTGTGGGGATAATGTAATCGTCTTAAATGCCGATAAGGTGCAGATGACAGGAAAAAAATGGACCGATAAGGTGTATGTATCTCATACCGGTTACCCAGGCGGCCAAAAGGAAACAACACCGAGACAGTTAAAAGATAAGTCTTCAATACTGCTTGTGGAAAGAGCCGTAAAGGGCATGCTCCCTAAAAACAGATTAGGTAGGACCTTATTTAAAAATTTGCACGTATACGAAGGCGCTGAGCATCCTCATGCCGCACAACAACCAAAAGAAATTAAACTTTAACAATGGAAGTAATAAGTTCAATCGGAAGGAGAAAAACCTCGGTAGCGCGCATTTATGTGTCAGCTGGGAAAGGGAATATCACTGTTAACAGTAAGGATGTGAAAACATACTTTCCTTCGGATATCCTTCAAACTATTATCAGACAACCTTTAGTAGCTACCAGCACAGAAGGTAACTTTGATATCAAAATTAATGTAGAGGGCGGTGGTCCATCAGGTCAGGCGGAAGCTATTCGTTTGGCGGTGTCAAGAGCTCTTGTAGAATTGGACTTGGAGAATAAGCCACCTTTAAAGAAAGAAGGATTTCTTACCAGGGACCCTAGAATGGTAGAACGTAAGAAGTACGGTCGCAGAAAAGCGAGAAGAAGATTCCAATTCAGTAAACGTTAATCTTCGCGATTTAGAAAATTATAATAATGGCAAATAAATTAGAGTACAAAGACTTACTAGATGCTGGTGTTCATTTTGGACACTTGACGAGAAAGTGGGATCCCAAAATGGCTCCGTACATCTTTATGGAGAAAAATGGTATCCACATTATTGATCTCAATAAGTCTCTTGAGTGCCTCGAAAAAGCATCTTATGCGCTCAAGAATATCGTGAGATCCGGTAGAAAAGTGTTATTCGTTGCTACCAAAAAACAAGCTCAGGACGTGGTAGCTGATGAAGCAAAGCGACTGAATATGCCTTATGTTACAGATCGGTGGCTCGGTGGTATGCTAACAAACTTTGCTACTATCAGAAAGTCGTTGAAAAAAATGACTTCAATAGATAAGTTGATGAAAGATGAGTCTTACCTCAACCTGGCAAAGCGAGAACGTTTAATGGTGGCAAGGGAAAAAGAGAAGTTAGAAAGAGTTCTTGGCGGTATTGCTGACCTTAACAGACTTCCTGCAGCCCTTTTTATTATTGATGTAAAAAGAGAGCATATTGCAGTAAAAGAAGCCCAGAAACTCAATATTCCAGTATTCGCTATGGTGGATACTAACTCCGATCCTACAGGTGTCGATTTTCCCATACCTGCTAATGATGACGCATTTAAATCTATTTCTTTGATCACCGAATATATTGGTAAACAAGTAGAAGAAGCTCTAATGGAAAGGAAGAAAGATAAGGAAGAGGCTGCCTTACAAAAAGAAGAGGAAGCCAAAAGACAGGCTGATCAAAAGGAGACGGTAAGCGAGTAAAGCGACTAATTTATATTAGAATGAGATTTGAAGATTGAACATTGTCTCGATAGCTATCGGGATGATGTTCAATTTTTTTTGGTACCAATTATATTAACAAAGACAAGCAAATATTTAAGACTATGGCGATTACTGCGAAAGACGTGAATAAACTTAGGCAAATGACCGGAGCAGGAATGATGGACTGCAAAAAGGCACTTACCGAGGCTGATGGTGATTTTGATAAGGCTATTGAAATACTAAGAAAAAAAGGACAAAAAGTTAGCGCTTCGCGTGCTGATAGAGATACCAAGGAAGGTTCCGTATTCATTAAAAGCAATGATGACAACACGGAATGCGTACTCATAGCATTAAACTGTGAAACAGATTTCGTTGGTAAAAACGAAGAATTTCAATCTCTTGGAAATGCTGTCGTTGAAGTAGCCTTTTCTGAGAACCCAGTCACTACTGCCGATTTATTGGCTCTTCCGCTCGGTGACCTTACAGTAGAAGCAAAAATCACTGAGCTTATAGGAAAAATAGGAGAGAAGATTGAAATCAGTGAATATGTGCGACTTTCTGGTGATGCTGTAGTGCCTTATATTCATGCGGGAAATAAACTAGGAGTACTTGTGGCCCTTAAAGGAGCCAATGGTTCTGAAGTGGTTGATGCCGGTAAAGACGTAGGTATGCAAATAGCGGCAATGAATCCTGTGGCAGTAGATGAAACAGGTGTTGATTCAAGTGTAGTTGAAAAGGAATTGGAGATCGGGCGTGAGCAGGCGCTTGCAGAAGGAAAGCCGGAGCAGATTGTGGACAAAATTGCTCAAGGCAAGCTTCAGAAATTCTATAAGGAAAACACATTGTTAAATCAGCAGTTCGTAAAGGATAGCGGTTTTACAGTAGCGAAATACCTCGATAGCGTAGTCAGTGGACTAACGGTATCTGAGTTTAAGAGAGTTTCTATCGGTTAACTGTGAAATAATAGAAAATAAAAAAGAAGCTGACCCTTTTCAAGACAGCTTCTTCTATTTGTCTTTTTTGAACGCGGAGCTAAACGCGTTTTTCAAATCTTCTCCTGCTTTTTTTAGGTTTGCCTCTACTTCATCTATTCGATCTTGATGTTTATCCTTAAAATTTGAAAACTCTTCTTTTAGCTTTTCACCACTGCCCTTTAGTTCGTCAATTCTATCTGCATACTCTTCTTCAGCGTGTGAGCCTGCTTCCTTGAGGTCTGCCAATAACTCATCTATTTTTTTTCCTATCTTCTTGAAAGCTTTCTCGGCTTTTCCTTCGGGTTTTCTTCCCATTTGCTTAATGTTTAGTTACTTGAAACTACGATTAATGATATCAAAAGTTCAGTGTGAACGCATAAGATGCGTTAATTTTTCAAGGGGTCAAAATAAAACGAGGCGCTGGCCGAATAACCCCTGTCGTAATATGCAGGGAGTGTACCCAAATCGGAGGTCAAAAATAAAAGTACTAAATTGAATTAGTTAATTCTCGATAGCTCATTTTCTAGTCATATTTGTTGACCTATGCGATCTGTCGTTAAATATTTATGCTTAGTACTGGCGCTATTTTTTTTGGCAGGCTGTGGTACCACTAAAAAAAGAAACGGCAAATTGAAAAAAGGAAAGCCTATACCATGCCCAATGAAAGATTGTTAATATGAGAAAAATAGTAATTGCAATTGACGGGTATTCTGCCTGTGGAAAAAGCTCTACAGCTAAGAAGGTGGCCGAAATACTGGGGTATAGCTATATAGATTCAGGTGCAATGTATCGCGCAGTTACCCTATTTTTTCTTGAAAATCATATTACACTCACTAATGACAAGGAAGTGGCTAAAGCGCTTCAAAATATTGATATTGATTTTAGGACAAGTAGAAGAAGTGCCCATAATAGTGATACTTACCTGAATGGATTGAATGTAGAGCGTGAAATTAGAAAGATGGAGATATCAAATAGTGTTAGCCAGGTAAGTAGTATCAAGAGCGTTAGGGGCGCCATGGTGAATCAACAGCGTAAATTAGGTAGAAAAAAAGCCGTGGTCATGGACGGGCGTGATATTGGTACAGTAGTATTTCCGGACGCTGAGCTAAAAGTGTTTATGCTCGCTGATGTGAATATCAGAGCGGAACGTAGGCAGCAAGAACTTTTTGAAAGAAAGGAGGTTATAAGCTTTAACAGGATAGTAAAAAACTTGAAAATGAGGGATGAAATTGATACTTCAAGAACTGAAAGCCCACTCCGGCAGGCTCTGGATGCAGTTGTTGTTAATACTACATTTATGACCTTAGAAGAGCAGGTTGATGAGGTCGTGAACCTGGCTTTGAATAAGATTTTAGCCTAATTTTTCAGCGTTTGTTAAACAAGGTCTAAAGTGTATTTATTCTGTTTGCATAAATGAAGTATTCAATTTTAATTGTAGCAAAAATTATTATTTTTGCCACACGTTTGAATAGGTAAATCTGAATCTAAAAACAAGCATGTCTAAATCAATTAGGCTAAATAAGGGGTTTGATATCAATCTTGCCGGAAAGCCGCAACCAACGGTTGTTGACGCTGATCAACCTGAAACTTTCGCCTTGAAGCCAACGAATTTTCACGGCATATTAAGACCAAAATTAACCGTTGCTGTCGGTGATAACGTAAAGGCGGGCACGCCAATTTTGTTTGATAAGAAAAACGACCGTGTTAAATATGTTTCTCCCGTTAGCGGTGAAATTGTGGATATAAAAAGAGGCGAGAAAAGAAAACTGCTCGAAATAGTTATTCTTGCAGATAAGGAAATGGAATACGAAGCTTTCAAAAGTTATTCGGTTTCCGAACTGGCCAAGGTGTCACGCGAGCAGGTTGTTGAGCAACTTTTAGAAGGAGGAGTATGGCCTAATATGGTTCAGCGGCCGTATGGTGTAATTGCTGATGTGGACACCACACCAAAATCAATTTTCATCTCCGCTTTTGATAGCCATCCGCTTGCGCCGGACTATCATCTCTTATTTAAAGGGCAGGAACAGTATTTTCAGGCAGGCCTGGATATTTTAAAGAAATTAACTCCCGGGAGTGTTCACCTTAACACAAATGCCGACGCCGAAGTCTTTCAAATGTTTGAGCATGCCAAAAATGTTGAACTAAATAAGTTTTCCGGTCCCCACCCAGTGGGTAACGTTGGTGTTCAGATTCATCATTTAGATCCTATTAATAAGGGGGATGCGGTATGGACTATCAGTCCTTTCGGTGTGATTCAAATAGGTAAGCTATTTCTGGACGGCAAGCATGACGCTTCCAAAGTTGTTGCGCTTACCGGATCCGAGATAGAGAATCCGCAGTACTATAAAACTTTTACAGGAGCTTCCATAAAGAAGTTTGTTGCTGATAATTTGAAAACTGATCATGTTAGGTTTATTACCGGTAATGTGCTCACGGGTGAGAAAATAGATTCAGACGGGCACATCGGTTTCTTTGATAATCAGGTTACCGTAATTCCCGAAGGAGACTACTATGAACTGTTCGGTTGGATTAAGCCTACCACAAGTAAAGTTAGCTTTCAGAGAGCATTTGGCTTACTTTCTTTCCTGAATCCAAAGAAAGAGTTTGTATTGGATACAAATACCAGAGGCCAGGAAAGAGCCTTCGTACAAACGGGGGTGTTAGACCGTGTGCTACCTATGGATATCCTTCCCACATATCTTATAAAGGCAATACTTGCTCAGGATTTTGATGATATGGAAGCCTTAGGAATATATGAAGTGATTGAAGAGGATTTCGCACTTTGTGAATTCGTAGATGTATCTAAACATGACATTCAAGAAATAATAAGAGAAGGTTTGGATTTAATGCAATACAGTTAACCTAACATAAATATAGGCATATGAAGTTTTTAAGAGATGCGTTGGATAGCGTAAAGCCTCATTTTGAAAAAGGTGGGAAGTGGGAAAAATTTTTTTATATCTATGAAGCGCATGATACGTTGCTGTTTGCGCCTAAAGACACTACTAAGTCGAAAGGTGTTCAGATAAGGGATGCAATCGATACTAAGCGCTTGATGATGACGGTAATCATTTCATTATTACCATGCTTGTTATTTGCTATTTACAACACCGGACTACAACACTTTCTGGCAATAGGTCAACCGGAAGCCGCAATAACCGATATTATATGGATTGGACTTATTAAAGTAATACCCATAGTGGTGGTATCTTATGTTTCCGGATTGTCCGTTGAATTCATTTTTGCTACTATTCGCCGGCATGAGGTGGCCGAAGGTTTTCTGGTATCAGGGATGTTGATCCCTTTGGTAATGCCTCCTGATATACCACTTTGGCAAGTGGCTTTAGCTACTGTATTTGCTGTGATTATAGCAAAGGAAGCGTTTGGTGGTACTGGAATGAATATTTTGAATGTGGCCTTGACAGCAAGAGCTTTTCTATATTTTGCTTACCCCGGTGATATCTCCGGAGATGTGTGGTCTTACATAGGCACAGGAAATGAGGCCGTATCTGGGTTCACAGGAGCTACTCCTTTATCGATTGGCGCGGAAGCAATTGCTACAGGTGAAAATGTAGTGGCATCGTTAAATGCTTATGGCTCCGGATGGGCTGATGGTTTATTTAGTCTTTCCAATCTTTTTATGGGTTTTTATCCCGGTTCAATAGGGGCTACTTCGGTTCTAATGTGTTTGATTGGAGCTGTTATCTTAATTATAACAGGTACAGGAAACTGGAAAATTATTTTTAGTGTCTTTTTAGGAGCTTACGGCATGGCCCTTTTGTTCAATGCTATAGGGGCAAATGCTTTTATGGAAGTTCCTGCTCACTATCATCTTGTGATGGGAGGTCTCGCCTTTGGAGCAGTTTACATGGCAACCGACCCGGTTAGCGCCTCTCAAACGGAAGCGGGTAAGTGGATATATGGTATTCTTATTGGCGTTTTGACAGTATTGATACGGGTTTTTAATCCTGCTTATCCGGAAGGAATTATGCTGGCCATTCTATTTATGAATGTCTTTGCACCGCTTATTGATTATTATGTAGTTAACGCAAACAAGAAAAGGAGATTACAACGTGCAACAGTCTAACACTTACATCATTATTTTCACTGCGGTAATGACAGTTATCGTTGGGGGCTTATTGTCACTCACTTCTCAGGGCCTTGCCCCTGCTCAAAAGAAGTCGATTGAATTGGATACAAAAACGCAAATTTTATCATCTGTTATGGATAGAGAGCAGCTTTCCAAAATGAAGCCTGATGAAATCCTAAGCATGTACAACGAGCGCATCGCTTCTTTGGTGGTTGATATTAACGGTCAGATAATTGAGAAAGACGAAAAGGGCGAAGATATGGTGGCCGAGGAGGTAAGCATACTCAAGAATTATAAAAAAGACCCTTCGGAAAGGCAGTATCCGGTGTTCAAGTATATGAACGAATCTGACTTAAATAAAGTGGATGCGTATATTATACCCATTTACGGCGCAGGCCTTTGGAATGCCATCTGGGGATACGTGGCTTTAGAGTCTGATTTAAACACAATAACAGGGGCTTCATTTGATCATACTGGTGAAACTCCTGGGTTAGGGGCAAGAATAACCAGTCCTGAGATACAAAATAGATATGTTGGTAAGAAGATTTTGAGCGATAATGGAGAGATCATATCTGTAAATATGGTAAAAGGTGAAGGAAACGAAGGACTTAACGAACATCAAGTTGATGGTATGTCAGGCGCTACTATTACGGGTAGGGGTGTGAATGATATGCTTAAGGCCTATTTAAGCCATTATGAAAGTTATTTTACAACAATAAAAAACGGAGCTACGGCTAAACTTTAAGTCAACATTACAGGTTTTTCATTAACGACCTAAAAGAAACGATATGAGTACTGAAACTCTAGAACAAACCGAAGAAGTAGCGGTAGTAAAGAAACCCGCGGAGGGATTGCTATCAAAAAGAAGAAAAGCATTTATTACCGATCCGCTTAATGAAGATAATCCAATAACCGTTCAGGTACTGGGTATATGTTCAGCTCTGGCCGTCACGGTAAAAATGGAGCCCACATTAATCATGTCCATTGCGGTGGTTTTCGTCATTGTATTTTCTAACCTCATTATCTCTTTAATTCGCAATCTTGTTCCTAACAGGGTCCGGATTATTGTCCAACTGGCAGTAATTGCAACTTTGGTAACACTGGTCAATGAGGTACTTAAGGCATACAATTACGAGATGTATAAGGTGTTAGGAGCTTTTGTGGGCTTGATAATTACAAACTGTATAGTTATGGGCCGTTTGGAGGCCTTTGCTATGGGTAATAAACCTTATGATTCGGTACTTGACGGTATAGGAAGTGGATTTGGTTATGCCTGGATTATTTTGACTGTAGCGTTTTTCAGAGAACTTTTTGGGTCAGGATCGATTTTTGATTTCAAGATTTTTGAAGCTGTTGGTATATCAAATTTTGCGACTAATGGTTTAATGGTGGATTCTATTGGAGCTTTCGTTGTATTGGGAGTTTTAATATGGGTTCAGCGATCAAAAACCGGTTACGTAGAACATTAATTAAGTAGCAATGGATTTAGTAAGCTTAGGTATAAAGGCGGTATTTGTTGATAACATGATATTTGCTTACTTCTTAGGAATGTGTTCATTTCTGGCAGTTTCTAAGAAAGTTTCTACGGCTATAGGATTAGGTATGGCGGTCGTGTTTGTATTAAGTATAACAGTTCCCATTAATTGGCTGTTACAGGAGTTTATTCTTAGGGAAGGGGCTCTAACATGGCTGAGTGCCGATTTTGCTGAAGTAAATCTTGAATTTCTTCAGTTTATCATGTTCATAGCTATCATTGCTGCCATGGTTCAGCTTGTTGAAATGGTAGTAGAAAAAGTCTCTCCTGCTTTGTATGGTTCTTTGGGTATTTTCTTGCCTCTTATTGCCGTTAATTGCTCTATTCTTGGTGGTTCACTATTTATGGTTCAAAGAGATTATACTATTGCTGAAGCCTCGGTTTTTGGTTTTGGCTCAGGATTAGGTTTTGCTCTGGCTATAATAGCCCTTTCTGCTATTCGTGAAAAGCTAAAGTACTCTGATGTTCCGGATGGTCTCAAAGGTTTAGGATTGACTATGCTTATAACAGGCCTTATGGGAATAGCCTTTAAGTCTTTTATAGGTATTGCCATCTAAAAGAAAAAAAATTATTTTAAGAGGCGTTCTTTTTGGAGCGCCTTTTTTGTTTGCCTGCCTGGATGTCTTTAATCTACACACTTGATCTTATAGGTACGTTCGTTTTCGCCATTAGCGGGCTGAGATTAGCGGCCAAAAAAGAGATGGACTTATTTGGCGCTACTGTTGTTGCTTTTGTGACGGCCGTAGGTGGTGGAACCACTCGGGATATCCTCATCGGTAGTACGCCGGTATCCTGGATGCAGGATATTGCCTACCCAATAGCCATTCTCGCTGCATTACCGTTCACATTAGTTTTTAAAAAATACATTGTTAATTTGAAAAGAACGTTTTTCATTTTTGATACCATAGGTATAGCTTTATTTACGATAAGTGGAATGCAGAAAGGCCTTATGTTTGACCTGCACCCGTCGCTAGCCATGGTCATGGGAATGGTTTCTGCCACGGTAGGCGGGGTGATACGTGATATTCTTTGTAATGAGATTCCGCTCATTTTCAGAAAGGAGATTTATGCAACAGCTTGCCTGTTAGGCGCTTTGGTTTACTATTTGTTGGATGCCTATTCAAGCTTAAATAGTAATTATTCCTATTTGATTACTGTCAGTGTTATTATTTCTATAAGGATATTGAGTATCAAATTCCATTGGTCGTTACCCAAGATGAAATAAAAAAAGCTCCCCAATAAGCAGGAAGCTTTTTCATGTTCTGTGTTTTACTTTTACTCGTCGTAAACAATTGTGTATCCTCTTATACCATGCTCATGGCTGTCCATACCACTTTCTTCATGTTCTTTTGATACTCGTATACCCGATATCTTATGCATAATGATGAAGATTAAAAAGGCAGATATAAATGCAGTTGCACCACAAACGGCAACGCCAACCAATTGATTTAAAAAGGTATGCTCAGGATCAACAGAGAAAAGCCCAACAGCTAAAGTGCCCCATACACCACAAACCAAGTGTACGGATACTGCTCCTACCACATCATCCAGGTGGAATCTGTCTAAAGTTACAGCAGATAATACCACTAAAATACCAGCAATGAAACCTACTAATAGAGCCAGGTTAGGGCTAATGACATCTGCTCCTGCGGTAATGCCTACTAAGCCGGCTAATACCCCGTTCAATACCATACCCAGATCCAATCTTTTAAATACAATAAAACCTGTAATAAAGCCACCAAGAGCGCCCGCACAAGCAGCCAGTGTTGTAGTCACTAATACAAATGACGTTTTACCGGGGTCGGCTGACAGCACCGAACCGCCATTAAATCCAAACCATCCCAGCCAGAGTAGGAATACGCCTATTACGGCTAGTGGTACACTGGATCCGGGCTTATCAATTACCTTTCCATGTACGTACTTTCCAATTCTTGGTCCCAAAACAATTATTCCGGCTAGCGCGCCCCAGCCTCCTACTGAATGAACGAGTGTACTGCCGGCAAAGTCATAAAAACCCATATCGTCCAAAAATCCATAACCCCATTTCCAACTGCCTATTATTGGATATACAATACCAACAAAAATTAATGTGAAAATGAGGTAGGAGGTAATTTTTATGCGTTCAGCCACTGCTCCGGATACTATGGTAGCAGCCGTGGCGGCAAACATGGCTTGAAATAAAAAGTCGGTCCAATACGTGTATCCTCCCGAATCCGCATATTCAGGAGTAACCCCATTTTCAGGAAGTGATAAAAACCAGCCAGCGAAGCCAAACCATTCGTTTCCGGAACCTTGAACAAACCCTGGATACATCAGGTTGAAACCCATTATAAAGAAGGTAATGATTCCTATCACCGGTGTTAGCGTATTTTTAAATAGAATATTCACCGTATTCTTGGCTTGACCGAAGCCAGCTTCAACCCCGGCAAATCCTAAATGCATAATAAATACAAGCGCTGTACATAACATCATCCATATGTTGCTGGCCGTAAGTACAGTATCAGCCATATTCATCTCTGGAACACTAGTTAATGTATTCGCTGTTTCCGCCAGCTCCGCACTTGAAGCTATAGCGTTTAAGAAACTGAAGCCTTCAATCATAGTAGTTTAGTTGAGTCTTATTAAAGACATTTAAAATTGAATCAAAGAACAAATAAACCTAGGAGTAACTAGATTGACAAGTATATGGGTATTGTTTTTACCTATATAAACCTATGATGCTGTTGGATTCTAACTATAAGGTTAAAAATTGAATAGAATTCATCAAATAGATATGTTTTGATTATATCGATACTTTAAAAAATACCCTGATTTCAAAATCTATTCATTACCACTTAAGATCTGATTAAATCAGATTTTTTCAATTACTTGTAACCTTTAACCGAATTCAGAGTAACCAAATCGAAACAAAAAATAAGAGTCTCTGGTTGATGATTATTTCAGATGAAACGCTCATGGAGCGAGTTAAACATGGAGAATTACGAAGGGCTTCTGAACTCTTTGAAAGATACAATAAGCCGCTTTATAATTTTTTTGCAAGGCTAACCTTAGATCGTGATTTGAGCGATGACTTGACTCAGAATGTTTTTTTAAGAATGCTTAAATACAGGAAAACGTATCAGGTTGGTAAACCTTTTAAATCATGGATCTACCAGATGGCAAGAAATATACATGCTGACCACTATAGAAAGAATAAAATTAAATTTTCCGATATCCAGGATGTGGATCAGATGCGAAGTCGGTTGGCGGGTTTTGATGACCGTATTGTTCAGGATGAAAGAGAAAAGCTGCTCTATGTCTCATTATTTAAGCTAAATGCTGAGCAGCGCGAAATCCTGATACTGGCCAGGTTTCAGCAGATGAAATACGAAGAGGTGGCTTCATTGCTGGATATAAATGTTGCTAATGTAAAGGTTAAGGTTCACCGAGCAATGCATAAATTAAAAGAGACCTATTTAGAACTAGAAAAGATTTAGGAGATGGATAAAAAAATGAAGGAGTTGATTATTGATTATGTTGATGGCAATCTCAGTGGAGAGCTGGCAGAATTTGTTCAAAAACAAATCGAAAAGGACAGTGATCTGGCTTTGGAATATCGCAAACTCCAGGAGCTCTCAGCGCTGATGAAAAATTCTGAGCAGTATGAGCCCAGTGCTATCTCCAGAGATAACTTTTTATTAGCCATAGAAGAGGAGTTGGAACAGCTTGATGAGCCCATCAAAAAGAATAACGCTAAGATCATAAGCTGGAATATGTCCTGGAGGGTAGCTGCGGCTATGGCTTTGATTGCAGTGTCATTTGCAACCGGCCGTTGGTTATGGAACGATAGTACTGAGAGATCTCAATTGGCGGCGCTTCAGAAGGAAATGGCTGAGACGAAGAGTCTTGTGCTGTCCTCTCTTGAGAATACCACATCTGCCAGTACCCGGTTAAATGGAATTAATGTGGCCTATGAAAAAGGATCAGTGGATAAGGAGGTGATCCGTGTGCTAATAAAGACGATGAATGAGGATGAGAACGTGAATGTGCGTCTGGCGGCTGTAAGGGCTCTTGCCAAGTTTAGTGATGAACCGGGAGTAACACAAGCCCTTGTAAATGCGCTTGAAAATCAAAAAGAGGCTTTAGTTCAAATTGCACTCATAAACTTGATGGTAGAATTGCAGGAAAAGGGTGTATTAGACAAGCTGCGGCAGATTATCGAAGATGAAAACGCCCTTGATGCGGTTAAGGATGAAGCACATATGGCTGTTTTTAAATTATCTTGATATCAATCGTGCGCTGGATGTAAATAAAATAAATAGGATAACAATTAAATAGTAAAGAAATGAAAATAGGTATTAAACAAGCGATGGTTATTGTTCTCATGGTAGTGGCCGCACTGCCGGCCTTCAGTCAAAATAAGATAGCTATGAGCTCCGGTGTTATTGAGTTTCGTGAAATAATGGATCTTCAAGTGGAGGGCTACGATGGAAATGAGATCATTCTGGAAACCGCATCAGATTATAAAATACCGGAAAGAGCCAAAGGACTCAGGCCGGTTAAAGGTTTGTGGCTTAAGGATAATACGTGCGTAGGATTGGCTGTGGAAGACGAATCGAGTGACCATAAAGTAGTATACCAGGTATCAAGAAATTCTGATGCCCGATATAAAGTAAAAGTACCCAAGGGTGTAATGGTTAAGTATGTGAACTCGTCTATCCATGGAGATGATTTTTTTGCTCAGAATATATCCAGTGAACTGGACATAAAAACTCATGGTGGTGATATCAGGCTTCAAGATGTCACCGGTCCACTTTCTGCCAATTCTGTTCACGGTGATATTGAGGTGATTTTCACTTCGGTAGATCAAAAGTTGCCCATTTCCGTAGCTTCAGTCCATGGCGATGTGGATGTAGCCGTTCCTGGTGGTACCAATGCAGACTTAAGAATAAAAACCTCCTGGGGAGAAGTTTACTCAGATCTTGATATAAAAGTAGATCGTCATGACGGGATGAAGGTTTACGGAGCTAAGAATATTGAAGGTAAGCTGAATACAGGTGGTGTGGCGCTAGCTGTATCATCTACACATGGTAATGTATACTTGAGAAAAAAATAATGGCAGGGGTGCTTTCGAGCGCCCCTTAAATCTTTATACGTATGAGAATCACTAGTATACTTTTGTTGGCTTTCTTAGGTTATACAGCAGCGGGTCAAAAGAACATCGAAGAAACCTTTTCTCTTGAAGGAAAGAAGGAAGTGGATTTGAGCTTTAAATGGCCCAAACTTGTGCGAATAGAAAACTGGGATGGCAATACAATCAAAATCTCAGGAACGGTTTTGATTAATAACGGAGAGAATAATGATGCTTTTCGTTTAAGGTCAAAATTACTCGATAACCAGGTAGTCATTACTTCTGATATTAAGAATATTGATGATCTGCCAAAGAAGATCATGATTAAGCGGGATGGTATGAGTTACTATTTCGATACACAAAACTGGGATGATCCTGAAGTTCAGAAGTTTCTGAATAATGAGGGGCACAGAGCAAATGAATATGTAACTATGGGCGTGATTAAGGAGATTCAGCTCAATGTGTATTTGCCCAAAGGAGTGAGCGCAGTGGTTAATGCCAAATATGGATTAGTGGAAGTTAATAACATAGCAAATACTATTGATATAAATGCAAAGTACGGAGGTATTGATATGGCATTTGGAACGGAAAAAAAGAAACTTGAAGCAAAAACGAGGTATGGTGAGATTTATTCCGATTTACCTTTTGACCTCGAAAGCAATCAACGCGATTTTCATCGTAATGATAAATGGACTATAGTTTCATATAAAGAAGGTACTGGAAAAGCTGTATTGGAATCTAAATACGGGGATGTTTTTCTAAGGCAAAAAAGGGGAGGCTAGTGTTGTTGATTCGTAAGCGAGTTGATTCAATTGGAAAGCTGTAGAGTTAAGGTTCTACATTAAAATTTCAAAGAACAAAAGCTCAAGCAACAAATAATACCCAAAATACAAACACAAAAAAGAAAAGGATTTAATCCCATCTATGCCGTTAAGTAAGACCAGCGCTCACTTCTAAAGCTTCCTATAAACCTATTGTTTTCTTTAGCTAGGAACTACGGAATACGCAAGTAGAACAACTATATACGTATTACATATAACCACATTTAGCGAGCACTAGTGACAGAAAATAAAGATGTATGGATTATTAAACTTATTCACTACACATGGAGTATTTAAAAGAACTTATTGAAAAAGAACAACTTTCATCACCTAAAGATTTGGCTGGTAAATTCGTATGTAATGAAAGAACTATGTGCAATATTATAAATCACCTTAGGTATTGCTTTAGAAATCAAATATTCTAAATAAAAATAAAATATTTTATAAAATCATGGCAATTTCCGTGAACTCTGATATTATTGCGTATGAATATTGGATAATTTTCCGAGGATACAGGTGATAACTCGTTAAAAGAAACCAATTGACAAATTTAAATTTTACAAATCATGAAAGAATTAAGTTTAGAACACATGGGAAAATTGGAGGGTGGCAACGTAGATTGGTATGGTATCGTATGTGGGGCACTTTCGGGTGCTTGGTTTATGTTCGATGATGTAGAAGGTGTTGAAGCTGCAATGGCAGGATACGGTTGTATTTAATATCAGTAATCACTTAATGGTTATGGGATCTTATCAGGGTCCCATTTTTTTAATAGGTAACTCTAATGAAATTATTTACATTAATCATATGTTTTTGTTTAGTGTCAGACTGTTATGGGCAAAAGGCAGCATTTTTAGTTCAAAAACGAGTCGATCAGGTTAAATCAATTTTACTTAAGAACGATGTTCAGAAAATTGTTCTTCATCGCGAGCTGTTTCAGTATCATGATCACGATTTCTTGGGATCTAGTTATAAGGATTCCATTGTATACGGCAGGGATCAATCTTATTTGAAAGTTTCATATTCAGATAATGGTGATACTTCCAAAGTGGAACTTGCGGACGGAATTTTTAAGATAAATAACGTTAAATACGACCGCTATCCACATTTCTATAAAGATGAACACTTATTTTACGCAGTTTTTCAACTCCATCATTATCATGATTGCGAAGTTAGAAATGATACGTTGGTTTGTGATCATGAGGGAAATGACTCTCAGCTCTTTTTCAATAAAGAAGGTGAATTGGAGAGGCTATCATCACCAATTCGGGAGAGAGAGTTTTCTCATTATAAAGAAATCCTGGGGCTAAAGTATCCATCAAAGATTTCAAATAAGGCCAGCACACTTAATCTAACAAGTCAGTTAGAAATCACAAAAATCTATCTATTGGATAAGGATGGTGAAGTAGTTGCCAGCAACTAAGTAGGTGCAATCGAAATAGTTGGATCGTTTTAAAAAAAATGCATTTAATGATCAGAAATTCAAATAATTACTATTTAGGCAAAACGATCCTGTATCTTACTTTAGTTCTCATTGCATACCTGTCGAGTTATCTACTGAAGAATATAGTCATTACCGATGAAGTCATAACCGAACATTTATCTCAACAGTTGAGCATTGAACGTATAGATGAATTACTAGATTTTCGTAATAAATGGGCTTGGGTATACTATGTCCTTCGCCCCTTCATCTATCTTCTGAAATTTACTCTCATAACGTTGTGGCTACTGTCCGGAACTATTCTCTTTGGTTACAAGACCTCGTTCAAAGAACTATTTCGTATAGTTTTGCTGGCAGAGTTTATCTGGTTAATCCCTTCTTTTGTTACACTAATCTGGTTCGGGTTTATTGACGTTGATTACGTTTTATTAGATGTTCGATATTTCAAACCTCTTTCACTACTTAATTTCTTCAATCCCTCAGAAATAGAAAGTTGGTTGAAATTTCCATTACAATCACTCAACCTTTTTGAAATTGCCTACATGTTGGTTTTGGCAATTGGTGTCAAAGAAACCTTAAAAAAAGACTATATAGAAGCTCTGAATTTTACGGTCCCAGTGTATGGAAGTGCATTGGTCACATGGATAGTATTCATGACTTTTTTAAGTATCAATCTAACCTCGTAGATGAAAAAAAGGGTCATTATCATTTTCGGGGTTCTAATAATCTTAGCTACTACATGGATCGGCTACAATGGTATAAAGAAGCTGAACAAAAAGGTGTCCATACGAAATTCGCAAAACGACCTTACGCAAATTTTAAATGGATTGAGCCACGCTATCTCAGATGAAGCACCTTTCACCATTCTCATTTTTTTCAATAGTGGATGTGAACACTGCCAATGGGAAATACAGGAGATCAGTAAAAAAATAGATCAGTTCAGTAATCATCAATTGTTACTTGCCTCTTTTGAGCCAGAACTAGAGGCTATTTCTTTTTTAAATCGGTACGGTCTTTCAGATTATTATATCAAATCCACCCCTGAAAAGGTGATGACTTCCTTTTCAGGAGGGGTACCACAAACACTTATATATCATGATGGGAAATTAGTCAAACATTTTAAGGGCGAAGTGAAAACAGAAGCCATCTTGGAGGTTTTAGAAGAAGAATGAATATTTCTAAACTTAATAAGAATTTCACGCTTCAACATGGCCAATCGGATTGTGGCCCTGCCTGTCTCGCTTCCGTGATTCAGTTTCATGGTGGGAGTTATTATTTGGATGAAATAAGAAAAATTACAGGTACTACCAGGACAGGAACAAAACTATTAGGCCTGTATCAAGGAGCTAATCTACTGGGATTTGATGTGGCCGGTATGGAGGCAGAGGGAATTGATAATCTTAAAGAACTAGATCAGCCCGCTATCCTCCATGTAATTTTTGAAAACCGCTTGCAACACTATGTGGTATTTTATGGATTTGAAGGTGATCAATTAATCATAGGTGATCCTGCAAAAGGTCTGGATTTATGGGGTCGTGAACAACTTGAAAATGTCTGGCGAAGCAAATCCTTGCTCAAACTCACTCCTAACCAACATTTTAAAAAAGTAGCTCATCAGCCAAAGAAATACGCTCAGCTGGTCAATTGGATCAAAAATGATATCAGTATTCTTACTGCTTCCCTTTTCTTGGGAATTTTGATCGCAATTTTTTCCTTCGCCACAGCCATATTCTCTAAAAAGCTCATAGATGTTATTTAGCACACAAAGGAGATTACGAAACTCATTGTAGGGTTGGTCTTATTTGCACTTGTTCTTCTAGCTAGAGCAGGTTTGGGTCTTGTGCGCTCTACCTTTCTGATCACCCAAAGCAAGGATTTCAATAACCGAATGATTAGGTCTTTCTTTATATCGTTACTTCACTTACCAAAGCCATTCTTTGACTCCAAGAAAATCGGTGAGATGATTGCCCGCATGAACGATACTAGAAGAATTCAGTTGGCTGTTAGTAACCTTGCCGGAAATATGCTAATTGAAGGTCTTGTGGTTATGGTTTCATTGGTTGGCGTGTTTGCTTATTCATGGCAGGTTGGAATAGTAGTTTCTGCTTTTTTACCTGTTTACTTGTTTATTCTTTGGAAGCTAAATCGACCGATTATTTCTGCACAAAAAGAGGTAATGAGTAAATATGCTTCGAATGAGGGGAACTATATAGATGTAATCAGTGGCATATCGGAAATCAAGTCAACAGGAACAACAAACTTGTTCCATAAGTCCACCAGTCTATTCTATAAGGTTTTTCAGGACAGCATTTTCAATCTGGGCAAAATCAAAATCAAATTCAACTTTAGGTCGGAGTTTACGGGACTTCTGTTGATGATTTCTGTTATTTCTTTGTCAGCTTATCTTGTCATTATTGATCAACTCCTTATTGGGATGATGATGGCTATTTTGTCATTAGCTGGTTCTATTGGACCCTCGCTAACTCGATTGGCACTTTTTAACGTCCAGTTGCAGGAAGCTAAAGTGGCTTTTAGCCGAATGGAGGAATTTACCACTCTGGAACCAGAAAAAAGACAAGGCGCAGGAATAAAAAGAATCGATTTCATTGAGCTTGTCAGGCTATCTTTCAATTTCCCTGGATCATTACCATTACTTAAAAATATCAACCTTAAAATTGAGCATGGAAAAATCATAACTTTGTTGGGCGAAAGTGGAACTGGTAAAAGTACCATTTTGCAGCTTTTGCAACGCTTCTATAAACCAGTATATGGAGATATTTTGGCGAACGGCCTAAACATCCAGACATTGGAATTGGACATCTATCGAAAAGAAATAGGGGTTGTATCTCAAGATATCAAAATTTTTAACCATTATCTAATTTTCAATATAGCCTTATCAGATAATCCCGAAGAATTAGAACAAGTTCCAAAGTGGTGTCAGTATCATGGATTTGATCAGTTCTTCTCAAAGTTTCCTCAAGGTTATACAACTTTGCTTGGTGAAGAAGGAGCGAACATTTCAGGGGGACAAAAACAACTGGTCGGACTTGCAAGGGCATTATATCGAAAGCCCTCCATACTGCTCATTGACGAGGGAACTTCTGCAATGGATAGAAAAACAGAACAGTTTATTCTAGACATGATCCAGAGAATGAAAAATAACATTGCGATTCTTATGGTAACTCACAGAATGAAAGTCGCGAGACAATCTGATTACGTGTATCTACTTGAGAACGGTGTAATTACTAAAGAAGGCGAACCAAATGAGCTACAATCTATTCTAGAAACTGCCGAATTGGATGATTAGCTCGCTAATCGAGTAGACGGCCGTGAGCCATAAGCCCACGATGCGCCTCTCACATTTATCTACCGAAATGAAAATGTAGTAGACACCCAGCTTACTGGTCTTCCAATCATTTTGTTGAATTTCTTCTCCTAATGGATCAATGGTGTATTTCTTTTCTCTTTTTTCATGATCCGGTTTTCAACTTACTACTCTAAGTATCCCTGACTTCTTCGCTTATAGATAACCTCTTTCGGATTTAAGTGTGGTCCCTTCTGGAAGGTATTCTGTATCTAGCACTTCCCGCAGATTACTGACCTCATATTGATTCCCACCCTTGACCTTTGTTTGTCATTTGACCCTTTTGGGATTTGGTCTTTTAATCCATCAAAATAGATCACTTCATTCACCCCCGTAGAATACTGCTTGATCCAGGCGGATGGCTGAAATTTTAAGGTTATGAAAAGAAGACGAAGTTAGGTGACTTTTTTACGAATCAATATGTCAGTTACTTGTCTTTTATTATGAGTCGATCAGCTTCTTCCAAAGCATTTAACATTTGATCTTTGACAGAGCTGATTTTCTGCCTTTCCTCCTTATAATAATCCATGGCCGCATTATGCCCTACAGTGTCTTCCTGGGGTTTGAAATTCCGCATCCAATTCATCATGGCTTCGTCTGCCTGGGCCAATGATAGGATCGTTTGCTCCAGCTCCTGAATAGCGCTACTCTCCGGGTTGCTGCCCCTGAGCGTATCTAACTGCTCTTGTTAGGCGCCTTTGGCTTTCATAATATCATCCATTTTTGGCATTACTTCATCATGAATGTCAATCACCTCATCGTATAGCGCCTTCAACTCTCGCTCTTCCTGTGGTACTTCCTTTTCTTCCACTTCAATGTTATCCGCTCTTTCGCTGGACTTCACACAAGATACAGCTAACAAAGTAATACTTAAAACGAGAGTGTAAATAATTCCTTTCATAATTAGATTTTCACGCTATTCAAAACTATGTAGAATATGATTTTAATACAACTAAGTTCGTCCGGAGTGCTACTTCAAGTCGAAGCTGAAATAGCGTCCAATTGATGATTAAACATGAATAATTTGCTGAATTCTAAGAAGTTAT
>ERZ1740059.252-NODE-252-length-29749-cov-6.519970_pt1 | contig 29749 bp, 33 predicted proteins | sample MGYA00581744_ERZ1740059 | MGnify/ENA primary metagenome ERZ1740059 (study PRJEB43018, sample SAMN04849738) | marine metagenome | isolation source: floating plastic debris | place: Pacific Ocean | collected 2008-08-28 | study: EMG produced TPA metagenomics assembly... | reverse complement strand
GAACTGTCAGACACCCCTGCCGTTTTGTTTCGAAATGTGAAACACAGCGGCCTCAATATGGTGTACCGGCGTGAGGACGGAAATATTGGCTGGGTCGATCCAGCTGGTCATTCCGCCGCCGATTAAGCCGATAGGTTAATTAGAATGGCAAATGATCTTTCTAGCCTCCTCGCGGAGGGTGTGGTTCTTGCTCCGCAAACGAGCGAGTCTCGCAAACAGGTTTTGAGCACGCTGGCCAAGGCGATTGGCGAAAAGCATGGCATTGATGGCCGCGACATTTTTGATGCGGTGATCGAACGGGAGAATCTCGGTTCGACCAGTGTCGGCGAAGGCGTCGCCATCCCGCATGCTCGTATCCCGGAATTAAAGGCACCGGTCGGCGCCTTTGTCCGACTGGTCGATGGGGTCGATTTTGATGCCATTGATGGCCGTCCGTGCGACCTGATCTTCATGCTTCTGGCACCGATTGCCGCAGGCGCGGATCATTTGCGCGCCCTGGCCCAGGTCAGCCGGGCCTTCCGCAATGCCGACTTGCGCGACAAGCTGCGCGCCGCAAGCGATGTTGACGCGATCCGGGACCTGGTCTGCCCACAAGCGGTTGAAGAAAGCGCCGCATAAACGCGGTCGAGCGCCGATAGCCTTACGCTAACTGGTTTGTGATTGGTCAGACGGACCAACACACATATATCTGACCCATCTTTTGGGAGAGATATTCATAAAAATCACTGGAAGTTTGATTGTGCTGGGATTGATGACCAGCCCAGCCGCCTAAGCGCACGGTGCGCATATACCGCTGACACAACAGGCTCAACCGACCCCGATCACCACGACGGACCTGGGCGATGGCTTGTACATGTTACAGGGCCGTGGCGGCAATATTGGTGTCCTCGCCGGCGAAGACGGCGTGTTCGTCATCGACAGCCAATATGCTGATATGGCGCCGGGCATTCTGAATGCGATTGATGCAATTGCCGGGACCAAGCCGACCTATCTTGTCAACACGCACTGGCACGGCGATCATACTGGCGGCAATGCTATTCTGGGAGAGAATAGCGCCACCATTATTGCCCATCAAGGCGTCCGCGACCGGGTCACCGTCGACGTCACGCGGGACTTTTTCGGACAGGAGAATACAACGCCGGCCTCTCCGTCCGCCGCATGGCCGGTTATCACTTTCAATGATGAGATGACGCTATATCTGAACGGTCAAACCATTCGTCTGATCCATGCCCCGGATGCCCATACGGATGGCGACACATTCATCTATTTCGAAGAAGCCGATGTGCTGCACACAGGTGACCTGATGTTCAGCGGCATGTTCCCCTTCGTTGATGTCACCTCGGGTGGCACATTCTCCGGATTTGCCGCAGCATCGACCGCTATGGTCGAACTGGCCGGCGAAGAGACCCGCATCATTCCAGGTCACGGTCCGCTTTCCACCGAGGCCGATCTTGCCGCGATCCTGGACATGCTGAACGGCACTGTGACTGCTGTCCAGGTTGAAGTGGATGCTGGCAAGGATATTGAAGCCATTCTCGACGCCGCCCCGCTCACCCCATGGGTAGAGGACTGGGCCTGGGCCTTTATCAATGAAGCTAGATTTACCCAGCTGATACATGCGGATCTGACGCGGGACAGATAATAAGGTCTATTCCGGATTGTCCTCAGCCGGGCGGTTCTCGGTCAAACGTGGATCGCCCGCGGGAATGATCGCTTCTTCATCCAGCGCATTCCATTCCACTTCCAGCATAAACGCGCGCAGATCCGCGATCGACTGTGCGGCATGTTCTTCCTGCGGCAAGTGGCCAATATTGTCATAGATGATGACTTGCGAGCCAGTGATGGCATCGCCGAATTTCTGCGCACCCGAGACGGGCACCAGATTGTCTTCGCGGCCCCAGATCATCAAAGTCGGCACCGAAATCTGCGACACGGTTTCTGGCGTCGCCAGAACCCGATCCCCTGCCATAATCGCCAGCAAGGTGGCGCGATGGCCGGGCGCGCGAGACAGCGCAACGTAGCGTTCGACCAACTCATCAGTGACGAAAGCCGGATCCGCATAAGACGATTCCAGCCCGGAACGGGTGAGCGATGTCATATCCAGGTCTTTCAGAACCGCACGCGCAATTGGGTTGCTGAGCAAGGTGAAGATGAAGGGAGAATCGTCCCCTTCATCGGCTTCCTCCGGCCAACCCGAGGCAGCCACCAGCACCAGGCCATCCAGCGTTTCCGGATGTGCCAGCGCATATTGCCAGGCTGTGTTTCCGCCCATGGAATTGCCGGCCAGCGTAAATTGTTCGACACCCAGCTGCTGTGTGACCGCGTGTACCACTTCGACAAAACGGTCGATGTTCGCCGCACTCGGATCATCGGCGCGCGATAGACCGTGGCCCGGCAAGTCCAGTGTGATGATACGGTAATCCAGTTCCAGATCGGTCTTCCAGGCCTCCCAGGTGTGCAAGGACGCAGAGAAGCCGTGGACCAGCACAATGGCAGAGCGATCCTGTGGACCGGTATCGGTGAAATGAACCTTCAGTCCATCATCCAGTGTCATGAACTGGCTATCCGGGGTTGCATAGACCATTTCCAGCGTATCATAGGGAATGTCGGCGCGGCGCAAGGCGAGCCAGCCCGCGGCGAGGACAGCAACAATGGTCAGACCAACGGCGAGCGTTCTGCGTAACATCCGGGGACTCCACTAAATCAAGTGTCGTAAAACCGTCAAAAATTAACCCTGTCAAAGGAAAGATTCACTCGCCGCAAACCGAACAGTCCGGGTTCGGACGAAGTTTCAAAATGCGGCTTTCGCTGGTGAGCCCGTCAACTATGAGCAATCGACCGATCAGTGGCTTTCCTGCATCGACGATTTGTTTAATTGTCTCGAGCGCCATGTGACTGCCAATCATCCCAGTCAGCGCCCCGACCACGCCGACATCTTCGCAGGCTTCCGCAGCCGGTGGAAGATCCGGCACAAAGCATTGATAGCAGGGCGCATCCGGCACCAGACCCGACGCATAGACAGACACCTGCCCGCTCCACCGGCTCGCCGCGCCCGAGACCATGGCCCGGCCGCTGCGATGGGCCAGGCGATTGAGAGCGAAGCGGGTTTCGAAATTGTCGGTGGCGTCGATCAAGATGCGTCCGGCGGGGGACGACTGTTCGGAAAACCGTTCCGCTTGCACGCGCACCGCAACATCTGGATTGAGCGCTGACAACCTGTCCGCCAGCGTCTCGACTTTCGACGCGCCGATATCAGCATCCGCAAACTGGATCTGGCGCTGCAGGTTGGAGCGGTCGACCGCATCATCATCCCATAGCTCGATGTCGCCGACACCCGCCGCGGCGAGATACAGGGCGCAAGGACCGCCAAGCGCGCCCGCCCCGATGATTGAGACGCTCGTATCGCGCAATTTCCGCACGCCCGGCCCCCCCACTTCCTTGAGCAGGATGTGGCGCTTGTGTCGTTCCAGCTGATCCGCCGAAAAAGCCATTCCCCGTCATACGCCCAGGAACAAATTGTGGCGAGCCCCAATGTTTTGCCCCGAGATCAGCACATTTCATCAAATGCCTGCCATAAGTTCTTACTAAAAGGTTAACGAATTAGTAGGGTTACAGATCGGGAGGCTGGCCATGAATGACCAAACGTCGAGCATGACGGGTGCGCTGAAAGAACAGGACATTGTCGACCTGACCAAGCGCCCAAGCGATGCGTTCAATCAGGTCGTCGTGCAGGCCGACTATACCACACGCGCCGCGCTCAGCTTCTATCGCTTCCGGCAATTGGGCGGTGATTATCACCTACCACGCAAACGCCAGCGCAAGACCGAGGTGAGCACAGATCGTGCACCTGACGGACAGAACCCGCGAAACGACAAGCTGAAACTGGGGCAAACCACAGGTCGCGGCGTCCATTACATTTCCAGCCACCCGAAAGTCCCAATGCTGCAAATGTCGATCATCGCCTTGATGATCATTTTTGAGAGCGCCGCGAATGCTTATTTCTTCGCCAAACAGAGCGAGTTTGGTCTCGCCGGCGGGATTTTCCAGGCGGCCGCCGTATCGCTCGCCAATGTCGCGACGGCTTTCTTTATCGTCGGCTATTGGGGCATGCGTCACATTTCGATGCCGATTGATTGGGACAATATTCTCAGCCGCCGCAATCTCTATGTCCTGATGGGCCTGATCGCCATTATTGTCGGTCTGTCTTTGGTCTTTTTGGTCAATCTGTCCGCCGCGCACTATCGCAACATTCTTGATATGCAGGCGCTAGGACAAGAGCTGCCCGCTGATTTGCCCACCACGGTGATTCCCCACTTCATTGTCGACCCTGCTGTCTGCGACAAGATATTGAGTTCGCCGCTGGGGGAGACGATTGGCAGTGCCGCCACCAATGCCATGTGCCGTCCGTTCGCGCTGCACTCGCTGGACGCGATGGTGCTGTTCGCCCTCGGCCTCGCCATTGCAGCCTTCGCAGCGTTCGAAGGTCGCCGGCTCGATTCCCCTTTCCCGGGCTTCAGCGATGCCGCCCGCGGCCTCGAACGTGCCCGCGTCGACTTGCAGGATGCGCTATATGATTTTGAAGACAGCTATGACGACATCAAGGACATGGTTCTAGAGGTGAAGCACGGCGAAGCCGGCATGGAGAACAAGGATCTGAACCCACAGGAGAAAATGGTCATCTATCGCACTATGCGCGACATGATGGCGCCGTACCAGGAGCTCCTGCGCACCACCGATGATGCCTTGTCAGATGAGTTCGGCCTTGAGCATAAGATTATTGATCAATTCAAAGCCAAAACGGGGCAGTAATGGCGCGGCGTCGGCGAACCAGACAGAAGAAGCAGCGCAATCAGGCCATCCTGAATTTCGTTCTGGCCGGCCTCGCCGTCGCAATTATCGGCTTCGCCTTCTTCGCCTTGCAGCCGGAGCCCTATGACGAGCTGACCCTGTGCGAAATCTCCGACGACCTGCCGCCGCACACGGCGGTGATTATCGACAAGACCGATGAGTATAACGAACAGCAAGCCGGCCTGATCGCCGCCATTATTCGCCGCACGCGCGACCGGCTGGAAATTGGCGAACGCCTGACCCTGTTTGAACTGGACCAATATGGGCAATTCGATCCGCGCGGGGAATTCTCCTTGTGCAATCCCGGGCGCGGCGATCAGGTCAATGCCCTGTTCCGCAATCCCGAACAGATCGAGGAGCGGTTCAATGAGAAATTCAACCGCCCGCTGGAAACCCTGCTGGAAGACCTGGTCGTACCGAAAGAAGCGCCGAACAGCCCCGTCCTGGAAGCGCTCGCCCGGCTGGGTCAGACCGAAGCCTTTTCCGATCGCGCGCCCCGGCGCCGCATCGTAATCGTCTCCGACATGTTGCAGAATTCCGACGTATTCACCGCGTATGGCGGCGGCGGCGCCCTGCCCGAGGGGCTGCCGGAATCGCTGACCGTGGCAGACGCCACAATGCGCCGGTTTGGCGACAGTCTGAACGGCGTGGCGCTGGAAATCCGGCTGATCCCGCGCCAGCGTTATGTCGACATGCAGCGCGGGGCGTTGAAGGCGTATTGGGATGAGGTGTTCCGCGAACTTGGCGTCTCGGTGACCTGGCGCGATCTCTAGCCCCGCTCAGTGACGCGGAAAATCGCCATCCCGTCATAGCCTTTCTCACCCACCGTCTGCATCGCGGTCATCTCGACATGGTCCAGCGTCGCGGCATAGGCGATCATCGCGCGCACGCCTTGGACACTATTCTCCTCGCTGTCTGCATCCAAAACAGCGCCGCCGCGCACAATATTGTCGGCCACAATCACCGTCCCCGGCCGCGACATTTGCAGGGCGCGTTCGAGATAATTGCGGTGATTGACCTTGTCGGCATCGATGAAGACGAAATCAAACACCGACCCCGCCACGATTTCAGCGTCAAGCACGTTCATGGCCGGTCCGACTCGCAAGTCGATCCGGTCGGCATATCCAGAGCCCTCGATATTGTCCTGCGCGACCTCGGCAGTGCGCGCATCGATTTCAGTGGTCAGCAAACGGCCCGTACGCGGCAAGGCACGGGCCATTGCGACAGCGGAATATCCGCCCAAACAGCCAATTTCCAAGACTGATTCGGCCCCCGACATCCGAATCAGCATGGCCAGAAATGCCGCCTGAAGCGGTGTGACCGCATGTGGGACGAGCCCATTTTTGGCGCTTGAAAGGGCAATTTTCTCAAGAACCGGGTCGTTCTTCAGAAAATTCTTCTCAAAATATGCATCTATATCAGCATAAATTTCGGTCTGCATGCGGGTTAAACTTCCTTAACAGTGCTGAGGCCTTGAGCCATCGCGCGATCGTGCTTACGACTTATTACAGAGTGTAGAGTTTCAAAATCCCAGGACACAATGCCCGCCACCCAATTGCGTCATATGACGCTCGCATGGTTAAGCCTAACAGGCATCGCGCAGGCGCAGCAAGGCGGCATTGCCTTGTCGACGGCGAATGACTCAGCCGGAGAGCTCTATGAACAGAGCCGCCAGGATGTCACCCTCCCGATTGCGACCGAAGAACGATTGACCGACGGGCCCGATGACGCTGTCACCATTCCTGTCGAAGATCTGGCAACGCCGATGCGCTGCATGACGGCCTGGTCCTATCTGGCCGGCCGGGTCATTCGCGACCCCGACGCCATGCGCGACCTGCATCCGGACTTTACCGAAGCCATGGCCAGCGCGCATTGGCAACACTGGCTGAAACTTGATCTGGAAGCCCATCAGGGCGCCATGAGCCCTGACTTTCATCAACGCCGCCTGACGGCGGAGCGGGCCTTTAGCCTGTCTCTGGCGGCTGAAGAAGAGGCTTATGCCTATCGCACGCTGGGCACCTGTTTCGTGCCGCCCGTTGAACGACTGGTTGCAGATCCAACGCTTCTGCTGCGCAATTTCATGGTCGAACATCAGGGCTTACCGGAGGAGTATACGGTGCGGGTGCTGCAACGACAGCTGCGCGCCTTCCCGGTATCGAAATCCATCGAAGAGACGCCCGACCTGCCCTGCGACACGGTGGCGATCAATTTGCGCGAGACAGCCCGCATCGATGTCATCTCAGAATGCTTTTCCCGGGGCGGTATTTTGGCGTCGCAAGCGCGCTCGGTTGTCGAGGATCTTGACGGTTTGTGTCGGGCGACCGCATCGGTTCAGTGCGAAAACATTCCCTAGGCTGACAAAGCTCGCTATGGCTGGGCAAATATGACTGATTTGCCCGCCCTCCCCGGAAACACCACGCCTGATACAATCTACGCCCAGCCCGCCGAATGGGTGGCTTCGGGCGCGGGCGCGCAAGGCAATCTGTTCCTGACGGGCCGGGCCGGCACCGGCAAGACCACCCTGCTCCGCAAGTTCATGGCGCATGCGGGCGAGACGGCCATTGTCCTCGCGCCAACAGGTGTCGCGGCGATGAATGCGGGGGGACAGACGCTGCATTCCTTCTTCAAATTTCCACCCCGCCTGATCGCGCCGCAAGACGTCAAGCGCTTGCGCACAGCGCGGTTGATGAAAGCGGCCGAGACCATCATCATTGATGAAATCTCTATGGTGCGCGCCGATATGCTGGACGCGATTGATCGCAGTCTGAAGCTCAATCGCGGCTCGAAGCGTCCGTTTGGCGGTGTCCGAATGATCCTGTCCGGTGACTTGCATCAATTGCCGCCCGTCGTCCGCGGCGACGAGGATCCGATCCTGAGAGAACGCTATGGGGGGCATTATTTCTTCAACGCCCCGGCCTTCAAGGAAGCCGAGTTCGCTCTGCTGGCGCTGAAACATGTGTTTCGTCAGGAAGATCCGCGCTTCCTCGCCTTGCTGGGCGCGATGCGGCAAGGGCGTCTGACGCCAGCCGATGATAGCGTGCTGCGCGGCCTGGTTTCTGATCGGGATGCGGTCGAGGCCAGTGAGACGCACATTGTCCTGACCCCGAACAATGCCAATGCTTATCGGATCAACCAAGCCCGCCTGGAGGATTTGCCCGGGCCGGAAAAAGTCTTTGAGGCCAAGGTCCAGGGCACATTCGAGGAGAAGTCCTATCCCACCGAAGCCGACCTCGAATTGAAGGAAGGCGCCCGGGTCATGTTGATCAAGAATGATTCCGAAGGGCGCTGGGTCAATGGATCGCTGGCCACTGTGGCGAGCTGGTCCGGACGCAATGTCATTGTCGCGCTGGACGGGCATGAATATGAAATCGAACCCGCGGCCTGGGAAAAGTATAAATACTCACTCGACCCGGAGACCAAGAAAGTCTCCCGCGAAGTGGTCGGAATATTCAAGCAATTGCCGATCCGGCTGGCCTATGCGGTGACCATTCACAAGGCCCAGGGGCTGACCCTGGACAAGGTCTATATCGATCTCGATCGCGGCATGTTTGCGCATGGTCAGGCCTATGTCGCCTTCTCCCGCGCCCGCGATCTGGACGGTCTGGAAATCTCCCGCGCGCTTCGCCCGCGCGATATGGTCATGGATCGCAACGCGTTTGCCTTCGGCAAGCTCGATCCGATTGAAGACAATGATGCCTATCTGCTGGCGAAATTCGCGAAAGAGGACGATGCGCTGCTCTAGCCCGCCGCGCGAGCCTCTCCGATCAGGAGGGCTTTCAGATCGCCGTTCACACGGAAGCTCATGATCAGAAGATATACGGTCAGGAACATCATGCCGCCAAACAGGGCCAGCGGCGTCAGAACCCAGCCGACCAGGCGATATTCATGCCGCCAGCCAACCCACAAGGCTGAAAGGATCAAGAATCCCAGAAAGTCGAGATTGAACTGACCCGGCCACGCCATGGCCGCCATATCATTGAGAAAGATCGGCACCAGATTGGCGCCATGATTGGCCATCACAATCCCGGTATAGACCGTCAGGACGAGCAGAAAAATCAACGCATAAAGCCGCAGCAAAGTCATGAAAGAGCCTCCTCATTTTGAGGAGACCCTATTGTAGCAGTCGCTACATATCAAGCGGTTTCTGGTTTCTTTCCGACGATGAACAAGACGGGACCATTGCCCGGTTGCCAGAAATGGACCGTCTTGAACCCGATCGATTCGATGTCGGCCTGCAGCCGTTTGACGTTGAATCGGAACACGTGCGGCCACTGCCCCAGGGCATGCATGACTGGAAACAGGGGTTCCATGAGACGGAACATCAGTTTCTCCCTCAAACACATGGTGCTCGAGACGAAATACCCGCCCGGCTTGAGCGCTTCATAGACTTGCGCCATGGCGTGCATGCGATCGTCCAGAAGGTGAAGGATGTTGAGGCCAAGCGCGACATCATACGTCTCCGGCGTCGCCTTGAACGTATCCATATCCGCGACCGAAAAATCGATATTCTCGATTCCCTCGGGCGCCAGTTTGGCGCGCGCGATTTCGATCATTCGTTCTGACACGTCGATCGCGTCGATATGTTTCACATAAGGGGCATGCAGGATCGCGGTCGATCCTGTACCGCAGCCAAACTCGAGCACGTTCGAGTCCGGCGTGAAATATTCCCGCGTCAGATCGAGCTTGATTTCATAGGCTTTCTGATTGGCAATCGGCTGCCGCGAATACTTGTCAGCCATCTTGTTCCACACTCTTGCTTTGTCCGCCATCGGGGTCTCCAAAATCAACAGACCTGATTTAACTATGCGTGGATCAGATATGAATTGCAGAAAAATCGAAGAGACCTATACAAAAAACCATGAACTGGCAGGCTATCTCCTTCGACTGGAATCAGGTCCGCGCCTTCCTCGCCACCGCCGAGGAAGGATCGCTCTCCGCTGCTGCAAGGGCACTCGGCCAGACCCAACCGACCTTGAGCCGCCAGGTCGCCGCGCTGGAGGAAGATCTGGGTGTCACCCTGTTCGAACGCGCCGGCCGGGCCATGGCGCTGACCACGGCGGGGATGGAATTGCTCGAACATGTGAAAGTCATGGCCGAGGCCGCCAACCGCATCTCTCTGTCAGCTTCTGGCCAGTCACAAGTGATTGAAGGCCGGGTCGTGATCACGGCAACCGAGAATGTGGCGTCCCAGCAATTGCCGTCTATTGTCCAGAAGATTCATGCCATCGCGCCGAATATCCAGATCGATATTCTGCCTTCGAACGAAGTGCAGGACCTGACGCGCCGTGAAGCCGATATCTCGATCCGCCATGCGCGGCCCGAACAACCCGACCTGATTGCAAAACTGCTTTACGAGACCACGGCGCATCTTTATGCCGCGCACGACTATCTCGATCAGATCGGCCCGATCGGGACTTTGCAAGATCTCAAGCGCGCCCGCTTTATCGGTCTGGACCGAAATGCCGAAATGATCGCTTACATGGCGGATTATGGTCTGCATTTGTCCGTGGACCAGTTTCGCTTCAATTCACCCAGCGGTCGGGTGCTGTATGAACTGGTCCGCCTGGGCCTGGGGGTCAGCATCCTGACCCGGGACATTGAAGCGCATGCCGACACGATTGTCCCGATCCTGCCCGAGACGTTCGCCATTCCGATCCCGGTCTGGCTTGTCACGCACCGCGAATTGCATACCAGTAAACGCATTCGCGTCGTCTATGATATGCTAGCCGAAGAATTGCCGAGATTTGCGCCCGCATGACCAGACTTCAGCCTTTCCTGAACGCGCGCGATGCGGTCGGCACGCATAAAGTCGTAGCGCTTGACCCGCAAGATGCCGCACGCGAGGCAGCTGTCAGCTTTTATGATCTCTCCATTACCAACGCACAGCGCCCGCGCCTGGTCATATTTGCCAGCGCAGGTCGCGAAGTTTCCGATTTCAACGAACTCGCTATACGTCTCCATACGGAAGGTTACCCCGTTACCTTGATTGAAGCGCCGGGGATCGGCGACTCGGTTGCCTCGAAAGAGTCACCTGATCTGTTCGATCTCGCCTCCGACGCGCATGATATCTATGCCGACGATGAGCAGGTTGTGTTTCTGGGCCATGCCTTTGGCAATCGCGTGGCGCGGGCCAGCGCAACGCTATTCGACGCGCAGACGGCGGGCGTCATCCTGATCGCCTCCGGCGGCCAGAAACCGATCGCCGAGAAAGCGCAAACCGCGCTGAACCAATCCTTCGATCCCAGCCTTTCAATCGAAGACCGAACCGAGGCGGTTCGCTATGGCTTCTTTGCTGATGGCAATGAGATACCAGATTATTGGCTACGCGGCTGGCATGCCGGGACCGGTCGCTTGCAGGGCAATGCCACGCAGATCACGTCGCCACAGGCCTGGACCGCGGGCGGGTCTGCGCCCATGCTCGTGATTGCCGGAATGCAGGATACCATCGCCCCGCCAGAGGACACGGTGGACTTGCTTGAACGGACCTATCCGGCGCGCGTGACAGCCATCCGGCTGGATGGCGCGGGGCACGCGCTATTGCCAGAGAAGCCAAATGAAATTGCCAATGCGATCCTGGCATGGTTGGACACATTGTCGACCGAAAAAGGAGCCGAGACGTGATTGCTTTAGCTTTGAAATGGCTAGGCCGCGCCATGCTGGCACTGGCGGCATTCTCGGCCGTCACAGCATTGTACATGTATTATACGTTGAACTATGGCGGCTGCGCTGAAGGCGGCGAAGGCTGTGCCACCAATCTCGCGACGCTGTACGCCGCAGGCCTTGGCATTGTCGGCTTCTCCGTCTCCGGATATGCCGCCTATGTCATCAGCAAGGGCTTTCGCGATGGCGCCGATAATCTGGACTAAAGCCAGCGACTAGGCGAGGCGCGAAATTTCTTCCCGCAGGCGATTATCGCCATCTGTGGTAATCTTCTCGAGTACCTTGACCCGGTCGCGCAAGCGCAAGACTTCACGCTCGAGGTCTTCCATACGCAATTTGGTCTCTTCATCGGCCGTCGAATTGGCGCGTGTTTCGATCCAAGTTTTGATGACGCCGGCACCCACCGCAATCAATACGATGAGCACGACCATTGTGAATGGACTGTCGATATCCATGGCTCTTTTTATCCTGACGTTTTATCGTTATTCGATATATACAGGCTTTTATCAGAAACGCAAGGGATTATCGTCCCGTTGATCCAAAACCCCCGCTGCCGCGATCGGTCTCGTCCAGCGAGTCGACCTGCTGCCAGACCAGGCGGGTGACCGGGGCCAGCAACATCTGGCCAATCCGTTCGCCGCGGGCGATGGTGAAGGCCGCGTCACCATGATTGATCAAGATGACTTTCAGCTCACCCCGATAATCACTGTCGATCGTACCCGGCGAGTTGAGGCAGGTAATGCCATGCTTGGCAGCGAGGCCGGAGCGCGGCCGCATCTGGATTTCATAGCCCTGTGGAATAGCAACGCTCAAACCGGTCGGCACCATAGCGCGGGTCCCCGGGGCGAGTATGATGGGCTCTTCGTCTGGGACAGCGGCGCGGACATCCATACCGGCGGCGCCAAGGGTTTCATACGCGGGCAGATCCAGCCCCTCGAAATGCGGCAGCGGCCGCACAGCAACAGTCACATCAGTCATGACCCCGCAAAGCGCCGGAGTCGGGGCTGCGAGTCAAGTGAGATGAAAGTCTAACGACCGCGAGCGTGTTCGAACGCCCTGAATACGGCGCTCGGTGGGCCGGTTGCGCGCGCAAAAAAAACACAGTGTTTCACTCCGCTCCGGTATAGAAGCGGCCAATACGAAACACTCTCCCCCGCCTGATCCCTAAAGTATAAATTACCTATAGTTTATACTTTTGGTCAGCTTTATTAATATTAATTTGTTTTCGTGATTCATATCACTATTAATTCAAATATTATTGTTTACTTAAAAACTCTATTACGTTGAATTCAAATATAGATGGCCGCACGCCGTAATATCCATAGATGAAGGATTTGCCTGCCCACTATGCCGGCATTCAAATAATTTGGAATCGCGGGGTTTGTGGTGAGATCGGCCGATGTTTAATGGAGGAGGTGCCCCATGCCCGACATCACTGAAATTACGATCATTGGTGATTGGCGGATTATCGTCGAGAGCAAAAACGCGGGATGGCAACAGCGCGTTCAAGCCTCCAACACCAAAGACGGAACCCGCATACTCACCGGATTACCCGGCAATGTCATGGATGTGCGCGGAAAAGGAAAAACGCCCTGGATCCTGAGAGTCCAACACAATGACGGCGACACGGGTTGGCAGGACAATTGGCTTCGCGACGGCGCCATTGCGCTCTCCCCGGGCCTTGGCAGCATCGTCCGCCATATCGAAACGGAAGATATCACAACGCCCCAAAGTGATCGCGATTTCGATGACCTTGTCATTCGCCTCGAGAAAATTGGAATGGTTGCCCAGCCCTCGCGGCCGCATGGCATACACCCTCCGACCATGATGATGAATCCCGACGGCGTGTTTGAGGCCGCTATGGGTCGTCACTTCATGGCTGTGACGGTCGAAAACATCTGGACCAAAGCTTGGCCGACAGGCACCTCCATTGGCATAACCGATCGATCGCGCGCTTGGCTCCAAGCCGGCGGCGTCAGAATTATCGATTCCTGGACATCTGAAGACCAACGTATCTTGAGCCAAGACGTCACCGCTGACGGGCGGGTCATCGTCGGCGCCCTGCAGCCTTGGGAAAAACAGGTTATTTATTTCAAAGTTGATGTCGCCTCTGCCGCGCCTCGCAAGCACCAAGTGGAAGTCTCCGCAGCGGAGCCTATGAGCCATCTCAATCCGGATGCACGGGCGCCCATGATGGTGATGCGCACGCGCTATGATGCAAGCGAAGGCGTGTTTACGTCAGAGTGTGATCGGGGCACGCTCGTCGCCGCCATCAAAGAACTTACCGTCGATTATAACTCACTCAAACGCGCCGTGTTCAAAGCGCGCCAACTCTTTCGGCCAGACCCATCCTCCTCCGCCGGAGGTCCGGGCAATCCGGGTCCCGATCGGCCAGGCGCTCATTGCGGCCCAACCCAAATCGACGCGCTTCGAAAACGTTTGATCGCGTTTCTAAAAGGCGGTGACGAAGACCTTTGCGAGCTCTGGCGCGAGCTGCAATGTTGCTGCGGAAATGGTTCGGGCGGCGGCGGCATTGATGATGATGGAAGCTGGGGTGGAAAGGGGCTCACCGGCATGGAGATAATTGCGCTTCCCAACCTTGTCGACTATCGCGTCGAGTACCGACAACCGTTCGATGGGCAGTATGGGCCAATTCCTTACGATGACCCTTTGTGGAAAATCCTTCTCGCGATCATCGCCATAATACTGTCCCTCGCGGCTGCTGGATCTGCCGCCGCGGATCTCGCCAATAAAAGCGATGATGTGGTGATTGGTGAGGTGACACGATCCGTTCTGGACGAGCTGGTCGATGCCGCCGTGGCTGAGCTCAACGGAAATCGAGCCTTAACGCCAGCGATGTTCTCTTATCTTGACGCTGAATCTGGTGAAGCGAATGAGACGCCACTCACAGCGCTTGGCGCCATCATAGATACGCCCGGCGCGGTCATGACCAATGACGAAATCGATGCTGCGATTACCGCATTTAACACAAATCCTGACGATCCTGACGCACGATCGGGCGTTCGCGTGTTTAAATCAGGCGCCCGAACGGGCCTCACGTTCGGCGTCATGGATCGCGTTGCGCCTTCTAGTCGAGATGATGATGACGATGGGGTCGCCGATCGAACGTTCCAAAATCAGGTGTTTATTCGGGATGATCCCGACTCTCCCAATGGCGTCAGCAATAGCGGCGATTCCGGCTCCCTTTGGCTGCACCGGGATACATTGCGCGTCGTTTGCCTCAATCACGCGGGCAATCGCACCAACAATACCGCCATTGGCAGTCGCATCGAAGATGTGATGTCGCGCCTGAACATTCGTTTCGCTTAGGGAGGATAAACCAAAATGAGCCAGCCACTCGATCAAGTTCCCTCTTCTGAACATCTTCGAAGGATCTGCGACCAGTTGCAGTCTATGTATAAAGACGATCCGAATATTATCGGCGTCGGCATCGGCCCCAACCTGGTCGGTGGGAAACACCAGGGTGTCGCCGTTCAGGTTACTGTTCGTCAGAAACTCTGTTCCTCAGAAGACATCGAAGCCATCGGCAGCCAATCCATTCCACCTGAATTTGACGGCGTGACCACAGATGTCATTGTGGCCGAACTCACCCAGCCGATGAACGCTCCGACAGGCGAACGCGGTGGGCGGCAAGAGGATCCACTGGTTGGCGGGACGTCGACCACGGTCTTGAGCGATTTCCACTACTTTCCGACCGGATATGGCACGCTGGGCGGAATCTGTTTCGATGTCGACTCTGGTGCAGCTATGGCGATCTCGAATGCCCACGTATGGGGGAAGAGACCGGTCGGACCGGAATTCAGCCGTGGATGCCCGTGGATGAGTACGTGGAAGGCGCCGTAAAGCTCCTAACCTGTGGAGCGCTGATATCTTATCTCGCTGAGTGGACCGCCCCCAGCCCCTTAACGGTCATATTGGGAGCCGCCGCCGCAGGCGCTTGGGTCGCAACAGCTGCAGCTGACGAAGAGGACCCCAATCGATGGGGACAGCGGCTGACACCAGTGGGCGACGACGTAAAAACCAGTGCGGAGCGCATTACCTTGTCCGCGGATGTGCCGCAAAATCCAATGCCAGGATTCTCCTATGCCATGCGGACGAACTGGGACTATCTCGGCGTGTCAGACGGTGCCGACCGCACTGCACAAACCGAACAAGAACGACAGAATAAGCATGTCGCTCTGAAGCGGGTTCTAACCGAGCGCCAACAATATCGCGGCGGTGAGCGTGTCCGTATTTGTGCCGAGATTTTAGGGTTCAACGCTGACGACCCGCTCGATTATTTCGTCACAGCGCGGATTTTTCCGCTCGATCAATCAGAACAGTTTTTCACACGCATTCTCCGACCAGGTCGTTGTGGAATTAAACGACCGAGAGATTGGGATTGTTTCAAGGGCTTTCCGCGCGAATGGCTATCCAAAAGGCCAGTATTTCCACTTCATCATGGTGTTTACAAAATTCGTGGAGACGGCGATGCGCGCGCCGAAATGGTGCAATTGGCCAATCCGCAAGAGTCGATCATTTCGGTACGTATTCCATATGATGGCGGTTTGAATATCGATCTCCCCCCGACGACGAGCGTTTCAGTTGATGTGTCTCACACAAACTCACCGGTGACGGTCTTCGCGCGTGACCCGATCGGAAGAGTGGTCGCACAAGCAAGCACGGGGACCGCACAGCGAACGCTCGAAACTTTGGTTTTGGAAGGACAAGTGATCCAAAGCCTAACGGTTTTTGGAGGGAATGGAGAAGGCTGGTTACACGGTCTTTGTTACTCAAAACCGGACCTCCCTGACGGCGAAAAAATCTTGGACAAGTTTCGAAACTACGAAGTCGTTGGCGACTTTGATCTCGGCTTAAGGGAATCATCGCGGCGTTGGGGCGTCACGGTCACCGTTCAAACGGTAGACAATAGTCCGACAGACCTCGAACCCATTCTAGCGGCGCAAAACATCGGCGGCTTAATGACCGCGCCCGTCAGCGCACAACTCGCCGGCTGTGTCACCGTTCTATTGTTAGACCATGTCTTTGATGTGATTTAGCGGCATGGGGCATAAAACCGATGGCGCCACATTGAGATCACAGACCGAAGAATGTCGCTTGCTATCAACGAGTGGCGTCAGGGTTTCCAAACTTTACGACGTGGACAGCGATCGTGCGCCCTGGCCAAAGCTGTATTCGATAGCGATCATCGCCGTCTAATCCATCTTCTGACACAGATGTAAGTGATCCGTATGAAATTCGCGCTCTGTATGTGCCGTGGGGAAGTTCAATTCTCACGGCATCTGGGACGTAATCTGTACAACCCGCCACGACGAGCTTGCCGCTTGGCAAATCGATCGAGCATTCTACGATATGGTCCCAATCGGCAGCGTCTCGGGTCGGCTCTGAATCGACCACTTCAATCGTAACTGGAACGTCCATGTTTCTTACGGTGCCGACACCAATCGCTCTCTTTTTAATAGCCAGCATTCGATCCGAGGCCGCCTCGGGCCACGATTCGCCATCTATTCCGTCCGACGTTTCATCCTGAATATAGAATTGGAAGTAATCGGCGAATAATTCGAGTTCGTGCTTACTCATCCTTTGACTAGATAAAATTTCAAGCCAATTTCAACGGCATATCTGTGCAGAAATCACGACCCGGAGCGCGTCCTAAACTCGCCCCACAACAGATTCCGCGTGAGCGGTAATCATCGCCCTGAAACAGCCTCTCAGGTTGCTCTGTTTCTCTTGCGAGTTGCTTGCTGTGTCTTAGATCGCTACGAGTCGAGACTATGGACCTAGACTTTAATCAGGCTTGGTTAGCGACGATCGCGGACCACAGACCAGAGCTTGTGACCAAGGTATTTCAGGCGATTACCTTCATGGGTGGGGTTGAGGGATACCTTATCGTCATCGCCTTGATATTTTGCTTCATTAGTAAGCGCTTGGCGGTGAGCGCATCGATTATTGTGCTCGTCTCCATGATCCTCAACCATCTACTGAAAACGTTCATTCAGAATCCGAGACCATTCGTAGTGGACGGGACCTACTTAGATTATTGGGCGGTCTCGCCCATGCGCGCAGCAGAATTGGTTGCAGAGTTTTCAACCCCCTCCGGTCATGCCATGGCCGCCGCGGCGTTTTACGGCTTTTTGATCACGCGCGCTCATTCGACATTCGCGCGCGGATTACTTTTGTTCGCCCCTTTTTTGATCGGGATCTCTCGCCCGATACTTGGTGTTCATTTTTTTGAAGACATCGCATTAGGTTGGCTCCTGGGCGGCGGGATAGCGTGTCTTGCCGTGCTGAAAATCGACGCTCTGTGGAGGCGTTGGATCTCGCTTGATCTTATCGTCCAGGCAGCGCTTACGATAAGCGTTAGCGCTCTGGTTTGGTTGGCAACCCTGGTTTTGACTGGTCGTTCCGCGCCTGACCTTCCAACCGAGTTTATCAGCGTTCTTGGCTTCCTCACAGGCGTTCTACTGGCTACACCGATTGAGCATCGAAAAGTGGATTATGAGATCGAACAAGCATCGCCCGTCATCAGCAGCATTCGCTTTGTGTTGATGCTCGGTCTCTTAATACTCGTCTTATTAGCGCTTGATGCGCCAGCCTTGATTTTCGGCGAGCCATCCGGCGTTATTGAGACTCTTTGGCGATACATCGGTTACGGACTTGTCGGTGCCGTCGGCGTGTTCGTCGTGCCCTGGCTATTCGTGCGGTTAAAACTTGCGACGAGCGGATCATCGACACACGGATCATAACAAGATTCTCGGAAGGCTCAGCGTCTTAAACTCGCCCTACAAGAGTTGCTGAGCCAATGACACGAAGCACCCTAAAATGGACTCTGATACCGTATTCCAGATTTTTTAAATAAACAGTTCGCATGAGCTCTGTCTAAATCTACTGAACGGTTATAAAGAGTTTGAGATTACAGTTTTTCATTGGGGTATATCTTGAGGATTGTCATTGCGGTTTTCTTCGCGCTTGTGTTTGATCAATTCAGTTTTGCGGAGGTTCAGCCGCCAATTGAGGCTTATGGGGAACAGCCAGATATTCGATCCGTGAGCATCTCACCCGACGGCTCAAAAATACTGTACATCACCGAAAAGGACGATCTCAGACTGCTCGTCGCTCATTCCATCGAGCAGAATGGAGAAGAGCCATTCATGCTCGATGTCTCAAATGTCAAAGCCAATTATGCATATTTCGCCACAAATGATATCGCGGTTCTAAGGGCATCCAAGACCACGAGAATCCAAGGTTTCGCAAGTCGTATTGAGTATGGTGCAGCGTTTTCCGTTGACTTGAACAACGGAGATACAGTCCAACTGCTTAGCAAAGATGATGATGTCTATCCTGGCCAAGGCGGAATCGGACGGATCATAGCGATAGATCCTGTAAGTCGTTCTGCCTATATGCCAGCGTATTCTGGATCACGGGGTCAGCAAAACCCCAGGTACAGTCTGTTTGTGGCGAAGTTTGGCAGGAAAACCGGGCAAGTGTTTTCGAGAGGCGTCAGTGCCACAAAGGATTGGTTGGTCAGCGATGGTGGAAGCGTTCTGGCACGCGAAGACTTTGATGGCGGAAAGAAACTGTATCGCATAAAAACTCAACAGACTGGGAAGTGGGAAACCGTCTTCGAAGACAAGGATGCTGATGTGCCGCCATTCTGGATCGTCGGCGCAAAAAGTGACGAATCTGCTCTGATTGTCAGTCGCCAATTTGACGAGAATGAGGGGGAGGCACTTTTTGAACTTGGTTTTGACGGAACGGTAGGTGACGAGTTCTTCCACATACCAGGCCGCGAGATTGACAGCGTCCTTTCGGATCGGGGACGTAAAGTCTATGGCGTGAAATACTCGGGAATGACTCCCAGCTACGCTTTTTTTGATTCCGATATTGATGCTGCAGTCAGAGAACTGTTGAATAAATATCCTGATTTAAACTTCAGCATCACGTCTTGGTCGTCAGACTGGTCGAAAGTGGTGCTAGCGGTCTCGGGCGGACGATATAAAGGAGACTACCTGCTGTTCGACACAGCCACCGGAATGCTGTCGTTGATCGCAGATCCCCGAACATCTATTCCAGCAGCCGCAATAGGGTCTGTTCAATCAGTGAAATACAAAGCCAGAGACGGCCTTGTTATTCAGGCGATTTTGACGTGGCCACCGGGGCGTCACGGTGATCAAAACCTACCTGCGATAATTCTACCGCACGGCGGGCCCCATGCTTATGATCAGATGGGCTTTGACTGGATGGCGCAATTTTTCGCAAATCGCGGCTATCTGGTAATGCAACCAAATTTCAGAGGCTCATCCGGGTTTGGCGCAGACTTTAAAGAGCGGGGCTATGGCGAATGGGGAGGTAGTATGCAGAATGATCTGACAGATGGCGTCAACGCGCTGATCAAAAACAAGTTTGCAGATCCATCACGGATTTGTATCGCCGGTGCGAGCTATGGCGGATATGCGGCCCTGGCAGGGGGTGCTTACACGCCAGAACTCTACAAGTGCGTCATCGCCATTTCTCCCATTTCCGATTTGAACCAGCATGGTCAAAGCATCTCTATGAAGTATGGCCGCGATAGCGAGTCATATCGGTCTTGGCGTAGAACCATGGGACGGTTGATGGACGACAAGGCGCTTATGAAATCTAAATCTCCAAGGTATTCGGCGGAGGCTTTTCAAGCACCTGTTCTGCTGATTCATGGTCGCGATGATACGGTGGTCAAAAAATCGCAAAGTGAATTTATGAAACGGGCTCTAGAACAGGCAGATAAAGACGCCTCTTATGTAAGCCAGAAAGGCGCAGATCATTGGATGACTGACTCGGGCACGCGGTTGGAAACGCTACAAACGATGGACGAATTTTTGAAAGCGCATAATCCGATTGACTGACATAAATCTCAGGAACACTCGAAAGTTCGCTATTATTCAACATCGTTTAAGAGAGCGTCGTTAATTCGCCCCCAATCGGACGCTGGCCATCCGAGGCTCAATCCCATAACAATCCTGGTCCACCCCAAGTCCTAGGTCAGAACCGCAATCCCGATCGAAATCGCGGACACGACCAGAGACAGCGCCGCAAGTCGGGTCGAGATGATGAATCGCTTTCGCTCGTCCTGCAGATTAGCCAGGACCGAGGTCAGCAATGGGAAATTCACCACATGCCGGTCATTGGCGAGGCGCATATTGAAGAAATTGACGTCCTGACCATCACCCGTGCTGGAGCCATATTTTTCATTCATGTGATAATAGAGCCGACCAAAAATCAGATCCGGATCGCAGCGATATTTCTTCGCCATTTCGTCAATATCAATTGGCACCCAGATCTTCGCGACCCGGGTCTTGTTCTCCTCCGACCAGTCGGAGAAGGCCTTGAGATTCTTCTTGTAAATCATCGTGAGCAAATGCTCATCCGTTGGAATCGGTCGTGCCATGTGCGTCCTCCCTGAAAGATCCCGGGTCAGGCTAGCACACTCTTTGATTCAAGGTTTGTGAATTTTACTCGGCTGCGATCTGGTCGGCTTCGTCATCGAATTCCTGGGCGATCCGGGCGACCAGGCGGAGCGCGACATCATCCTTGGTCATGCGCGGCCAGCGGTCTTCAATGCCGTCACGGGTGATCAAGGCGACTTCATTCATCACCCCGCCCATGACATCGCCGCTGACATCATTGGCGACAATCCAGTCACACCGCTTGCGTTTCAGCTTGGCGATGGCGAGAGGTTCGACATCATGTGTCTCGGCCGCAAAACCAATGACCAGGCTGGGGCGATGCTTCTTCTTTCGCGACAGCGTGGCGAGAATGTCCGGATTTTCCGACAGTTCCAGGTTTGGATGCGGATCGCCGTCGCCTTCTTTCAGCTTCATCTTCTTGGCGGCCGCCCGGCTCGGGCGCCAGTCGGCGACCGCGGCGACGGAAACGAAGACGTCTGCTGGCAGGGCTGTCTGACACGCATCCAGCATTTCACGCGCGGTTTCAATCGATACGAGATCCACGCCGTCCGGCGCCTGCAGCGACACTGGACCGGATACGAGGGTCACGCGGGCCCCCGCCTTGGCCAGAGCGCCGGCAATCGCATAGCCCTGTTTGCCGCTGGAATGATTGGACAGGAATCGTACGGGGTCGAGCGGCTCACGGGTTGGCCCGGCGGTGATCAACGCGTGACGCCCGGCCAGCGGTTTTGGTTCGAGGCCATACAGGACCGGTCCATCGCTGAGCAGCGCTTCGATACGATCGGCAATAGCCAGCGGCTCAGGTAACCGACCAGGCCCAAACTCGCCGCACGCCATCGCGCCTTCATCCGGATCCATGACGCTGACACCATCGCTGCGGAGGGTTTCAACATTGCGCTGGGTCGCGGCATGTTCCCACATGCGTACATTCATCGCCGGCACCATCAGGACTGGCTTGTCAGTCGCCAGCAGAGTGGTTGAGGCCAGATCATTGGCCAGTCCGCCAGCGGCCTTCGCCATCAAATCGGCCGTCGCCGGACAGACGACGACGAGGTCGGCCGAACGGGACAATTGGATATGACCCATATCCGCTTCATCATCGAGATCGAATAATTCGGTGAAAACTTTTTCGCCGGACAAGGCCGAAACAGACAGCGGCGTGACGAATTCCTGACCGCCCTTGGTCACGATGCAACGACTGCCAATCCCGCGCCGCGACAGGTCCCGGATCAGTTCCAGGGACTTGTAGGCTGCGATGCCGCCACCAATGATCAGAAGAATACGCTTGTCTGACATGCCACTTACTTATGCCACTTCCGGGCCATTTGGCACAAAACAAATGAAAAAACGACCACACAGATGCGTGAGATTGATGTTTTTGGTTAAGAACCGGCATTTGTATCCGGTTTCAACATACGCTCAGCTTAACAGGTCCGCTGCGTAATCCTCGATTGCGCGGGGGTTTCGGCCAAGCAGAAAGGCAATATCGTTGGACGGACTATAGTTAAAACCCAGGCGCACCGCCTTGGTCATTTCCGCATTCATTTCGGCATACCAGGGCTCGGCGCCATTGGCGATCAGAGCATCGCGCATCTGTTCAGGCGTGATGCCGACGAATGGAATTTCGCGCCCAAGACTTGTGCTGATCCGTTCCGCCGCGCCGGCAAATGTCATCGCGTCAGGACCGGTCAGGCGATAGGTGCGGTGCACATGTCCGTCCTCCGTCAAGGCCTTAATGGCAATCTCGGCGACATCACGAACATCGACAAAACTGGTTTTGCCCGGGCCATCTGGAAACGCCACCATGCCCATGTCGACATAGCCGGCGAAATTCTGCATGAACCAGTCCGGACGCAGGAAGGTCCATGGCAGTTTGGCACCTTTGACGATCTCCTCCAGCTCGCCCGTTCGGCGTACGAAGAAGACTTCATTTTCCGCATCACCTTCCGCCGACAGCATAATAAAGCGCTGAATGCCGGCACGGGACACCTGATCGACCATGCGGGTCAGATCCTGCTTGAATGCATCGCTTTGATTGGTGACCATATAGACCGCATCGACGCCTTCCAGCGCCAGGTCGAATGCGGCAGCATCGGAGAAGGCGCCGAGGGCGGTGTCATATTCACCCGCGCCAATCATGTCGGCAGCTTTGTCCGCGTCGCGTACAAAAATCCGAAACGGCGTGTTCTGTGCCGCCAATTGGCGCGCAATTTCACTGCCGACATTGCCGGTCGCGCCCGTTACGAGAATCATCTTGAGTTCCTTTTATTGGCTTGTGGGAGAGCGTGCGGAGTCAAACTGGTGACAAACAGGGCGGTCAATGTTCGCTGGGCCTCTGCCTTTGACACGGCCCCACGCATCAACTCATCGCAAATCGCGTTCGCCGCCGCGACCAGACTCTTGAACAGGAGGAGCGACACCGCATCCGGCTGCAGCACAGGCGCGAATGCGCGCCGGAACTGATCCGCATGATCGGCTTGAAATCCCAGGCCCGCATCCCGTGTCGTCGCATCGGCAGCAATCGCCGCTGACAACACCGCAATTGCCGGCCCAGCCTGGACGGAACAGTTGATGTAAGCCTCGGCAACAATTTCAGCGATCGCCACCACGGTTTGCGGCGCGGCCTTGATCTTGGCCTCCGCATCCGTCTCGAAATATCGGTTGGCATCCTCGAGCAATGCGATCATAAGCCCGGCGCGAGTCGAGAAATGATCATAGGCAATCGGCTTACTCACACCGGCCTGTTCAGCGACAATGGCCAGGGTGAGCCTTTCGGCACCCTCTGTTTTCAAAACCCGCCGTGCCGTCTGCAAAAGCTGCTCTCGTCGCGCAGCTTTGGACAGGCGTTTTGAAGGAAGGGCGATGGCTTGCGCCGACATTGATTTGAACCTACCAACCGTAACTTACGGTTAGTAGGTAAGTAAGAATCCTGCAAAGGTCAATACCCGCTCGAAAGCGGGCTAAAGATCTGTCTCATTCGAATATGCAGTCTGGCGGATGCTGCTTACGCCGGAAGTCCCGCATCATTCTGCGAGACTTCCCCCCATCTTGAGTGGGGTAGCTCCTGGTCCGGCGCTCTCAACGTGTGCGTTCAGGGATAGAGAGTGGTGCCGGAGCAGAATTTTGTATCGGGCGCCTATTCTGGCGCGATGAAGCTGATCATCAGCCCTTTGTCGAATGACGCTTTCAGCGTCATCTCAACCCCGCCTGCCGCGAGCTGTACGCCATCATCCTTGACGCTTGCAAAGGCGGCGACAGAGAGGACAGCAGCGACGATTAATCCGGTTTGGATTCCGCTTCTGATGGCCTTGCGTGTCATGGGAAAATCCCCCTTTTTATCCTTACTTGCCTGATCCCTGGTTACAGCTGTAACCTAATCCTTAGTTTTGTTCTAGATCCCGAAAGGCTTTTTTGAGTCGCCATTCTTCGCTGGTCACGCTGCGTTCGATATTCCGCAACCGGTCTTCCAGATCCATGAACGTGTATTTCAGCCCAGAGGCCGTCACACGAGGACGGTCCGAAACATTGCGCCAAAACTGCTCCTCCTCTGGGGCCAAATTAGGGCGTCCCATCGGTTCTTTTGGCGTGATCATCGCGGCAATCACGTAAGCGAAGATCGCAATCGGACCGGCGAAGAAAAGGATACTGAGAACAAACAGGACTCTCACGAGTGTCGGTTCCCAGCCGAAGCGCTCGGCCAACCCACCACAAACTCCAAGCCAGACTTTGTCAGTCCGTGAGCGGTAAAAACGTTTTGGGTTGGGTGAACGGAACATCTCTTCTTCTTTGCTTGTGTAGTTTTCGTCTCTTAATGGACGGTGGTGTCGTCTTCTGTTGGGCATGATTTAGTCCTCAAACCGACGGGGTGAAAGCGGACGACGGCGGGTTGGCTCTTCTTCTTCCTGGGCATCGAGCAGCTCTTCGATTGTCTCAATTCGACGTTCAATAGAGCGGGCAGAGCGCCATAAGTCTTCGAGCATTCGCTCATCGTCCGGCTGCAGAGTCTTCTGCTTTCGCCACAGTGTGATGTAGTGGAAAATCATACCCGGGAGGATGATGAAGATCGCACTGACTGCCACTATGGCGATGATGAATTCAGGTCCGTCCATCAGTTACTGCTTTCAGCTTTCGCCTTGCGGCGGTCTTCCAGATGCAGGGCGATCAGGCCCGGCGCGGTAATTGCGGTCATGAAACCGGCGAGAATTGCAAACGGTACAATCATGATTACGCTTCCTTCTTCTCAGCGGTTTTCACAGGCTTCGGCGCAGACTTGGCGCGCTTCTTTTTCAGCGCATCCAGCTCGGCCTCAATCGCATCATTGCGTTCCAGCGCGGCAAACTCCTGCTCCAGCGTTGGTTCAACGCCGCGAATGGTCTCGGCATAGGCTTCCAGTTCATCCACCTTGCGCTCGACATTGGCGTAACGCGCGAGGGCGTCATCCACACGGTTGTCATAGGTCTGGGTGCGAACCCGAATACGCTGCTCAGCGGCTTCGCGGCGCATCATCAGCGCCCGGTGCTTGGCCTTGGCTTCATCCAGCTTGGCCTGCAGACGGGTGAGATCGTCCTGGCGCTTGTGAAAGGCTTCGTCGGCCAGTTCCATCGCTTCTTCGCGACGACCAATTTCCTGCTCGGCCTTTTGTTTGGCGACCAGAGCGCCGCGGGCGAGATCTTCACGACCCTTATCCACCGCGAGGCCGGCTTTATGCTCCCAGTCGTCGCGGATATTGGTGTAATGCGTGATCTCACGCTGCATCTCTTTCTTGTCCGCCATGGCGCGGGCGGCAGCGGTGCGAACTTCAACCAGAGTGTCTTCCATTTCCTGAATCATCAGGCGAGCGATCTTTTCCGGGTTTTCGGCATTGTCCAGCATCGCGTTGATGTTGGAGTTGATAATGTCGCCGAGACGAGAGAACATTCCCATGAGAGTTTTTCCTTGTATCTTTTGGGGTTCGTTGGGGGTGGGAGGAAACGCGGTTTCTTTTGGCTGTTTTCAGCTCTTAGAAGAAGAAGCCGCCGAGAAAGACACCAGCGACAAAGAACATCCAGGTCTCTGGTGAGCGAGTGGAGAGGTAGCGGCCAAAGCGGCCACTCTCACGGCGGGCCTGATCGTAGCGAGTGTCGTCATAGCCTTTGTCGTAAGAGCGCTCGGTCATTGTTTTTTCTTCCTTCTAGCAAGCGACCCCTACGGCCGCTGTGCCAAATACATTTCAAGGACCGTGCCAGTTTTGAATTAAATTCACAGTACGTTGTTTATATTAGGTATTTTATCCAATTGGGCAAATTTGATTAATAAGTTTTAGCTTTTTTGACTAATTTATCTGGTTGTTTTCACTTATCTATTAGTGTATTTTGACCTCATGATTGGTGAGCAAACCCCACAACTCATCGGCGAAGATCCGAGCTGGCTGGAAGCGCAGGAGCATGTCTCCCGCCTGGCCCCGCTGGATCGCCCCTGCCTGGTCATTGGCGAACGCGGCACCGGAAAGGAGCTGATTGGGGAGCGCATGCATTTCCTGTCGCGGCGCTGGGATGGCCCCTTCGTGAAGGTGAATTGCGCCGCCTTGTCTGAACAGCTGCTCGACAGCGAATTGTTCGGGCATGAGCGCGGCGCCTTTACCGGCGCCACGGAACGCCGTCTCGGCCGGTTCGAGCTGGCCGATGGCGGCACGCTGTTCCTGGATGAGATTGCGACCGCCTCCATGCAAGTGCAGGAAAAGCTCTTGCGCGTGGTGGAGTATGGCGAGTTTCAGCGCCTCGGCGGCGAAAAAGTCCTGTCGACAAATGTTCGCGTCGTCGCCGCCACCAATGTCGACTTGCCCAGCCGGGCTGCGGCTGGCGAGTTTCGCGCCGACCTGCTCGACCGGCTCGCCTTTGACGTGGTCACCCTGCCGCCGCTGCGGGCGCGGCCGGCTGACATTTCCCTGCTCGCTGATTTCTTCGCCCGGCGCATGGCGCGGGAGATGGCCGAGGATTTTCCCGGCTTCGCGCCGTCCGCCATCGCAGCCATGGAAGCGCATGACTGGCCCGGCAATGTCCGAGAGCTGCGTAATTTCGCCCAGCGCATCACCTATCGCGCGATTGCCGAACACTCGACCGACCCGGTCCGCTTTGATCAGGACGCGCTGGATCCGTTCGACTCACCCTGGCGCCCGGCGGCGAGTTTGGCCGACCCGGCGCCACAGGCCCAACCTGACCGTTCAAGCCCTCCTGCGCCGCCCCCGCCTGTGCTCGATATTCCGTTCGAGGATCAGACCCGGCTGTTCGAAACCAGCCTGATCGATACCGCCCTCGCCGCCTTTGAAGGCCACCAGGGCAAGGCGGCCAAATCGCTCGGCCTGTCCTATCACCAGTTTCGCGGCCTGTTGAAAAAGCATGGCTATGGCAAGGGCGCTGGCAAACCGCAGGTCGAAAACAAGGCGCCAATCCGGAGCATGTAGAATGGGTGTCGGATGATAACGCGATCTTTGCCAATACTCCTGGGTCGCAGCAGGTTGCGCAATTAACATAAACAGAAGTCGAGGCCTCTCCAGTTCTGCATTGTACCGGATAGCCGCCTATGCGATAAATCTCACGGGGCCCCGAATACTCACACCGGTTTTTTGCTGATTATGAAGTACGCTTTTTTATTTCTACTGGTGATGTTTGCATTGAACGGTTCATTCGCTGATGAATCGGGCGAAAACTCAAAACAACAATTGCAAGAAATCATAGGTCTTTTTCAAAACAACTTGTTTGAGGATGCGCGCTCCAAGCTGATGAATCACGAAAATGATTTCATCGCGGCGGTTGAGGGCGACGCAGCAGGACATTTGCTCCTGGGACGTACATATTTCTACGCTGAGATGGATGGAAAGGCGATCGCGGAACTCAATGCCGCCCTTCGACTTGATCCGGCTCTGGCTGACCCGCATTTTTTCATAGGCCTTGTTCAACGATATGCCGATGATCTTGACGGCGCAGAAGAGTCCTTTCGAACGGCCATTGAGTTAAATAGCGGCGATCGCAAACTCTTCTTGGAACTCGGACAGACACTCCAAATGAAGGGGGATCCAGACGCTGCAATAACCACCTATCAAAGCGTGCTCACAATAGATGAGGGTGACTATGATGCCCATGTCAATCTCGCGACCATCTATGCGGTTAAGGGCGAAACAGACGCAGCGGAGACGCACTTTCTGGCCGCGCTTGAACGAAATCCGGCGGATCTCAGCAGTCAGTACAATTTAGGCCAACTCTTTCAGGACACGAAGCAGCATAGTCGGGCAATAGAATGGTTCAATCGTGTTGTTGATGCCAATCCAAACGATTGGCGCGCGATCGCGAAACTTGTTCAAGAGAACGAGGCGATAGGCGACACGGTTGCGCGCGATGGAGCGATCGAGTCGATCTATGAGATCTGGGAGTCCGGTGCAGATGCAGAGCTACGCCAGCAAGCCTTCTATATCAGGGAGCAGCTTGAAACGGAAATTGGACGATTATTCGTTCTAGAATACTTCGAACTCATCGGACCTCGACCGAGAAAGTATGTCTTCAATTTGCAGAACCCGGAAACCGAAGAAATCGTTTTTGTTGTCTCTCTGGGCTCATATGACACCACCACCGAATTCGCTCAGGCCGCGGGCAACTTGGAGGCCGATGAGCGCCTGTTTCATTTAGATGGATACAGCCCAAATGGCAGCCATTTTACTTACGGCTTTTTCAATCCAATGCCGGCATATGATGTGGTCAAAGAGCTGGCTCTGGACGCGCTCAACGGGGAGTTAAAAACCGTCTCGAGTACAATCATCCCGGAATAACCACCCGCCAAATCCATCCCGACGCACGGATATTTTACCTCGCGTGTAGTGAGAGGGTCTGGCCTTCTCCGCCCTTGCGTCATATTCTCATGCAAACGCCATTGAGCGTCGGAGCTATGAGAAGACATGACCCAATTCCCTGCATTTGCCGCTGTGTCCCGGTCGTTCGGCTATTTGCGCGGCATGCGGATCAAAGACAAGATGCTTCATGTGCCGCATCCACGCGCGCGGGTTTCGCTCGACCAGTCCTTTTTCAAAAGCGTATTTAGCGGCGTTCAACTCTACGCATATTTCGTGATGGTCAGTTTCTCGCGCCTGTTCAAAAGCGCCCGACCGCGCCAGACCATCGCCTTCTATCCACACAGCGCGCCGCCCTGGTACAATATCTGGCTGGTCTCGCAGGTCAGTGATCTGAAAATCACCTCTGATATTGAGGCGGCGGATACGATCTTTGTGTTTGAAGACGAGACCTATACGAGTTCAGCGCGTCGGCTGACGCAGGACCAGCGCAGCCGCGCGCTCAATCATCGGATTGAAGACATCTCCAAGACGCATGTCGGCGCCGTGTTCGAAAAGGTGTTCGGCTATTCGCTGACCGTGGATCCGCTCACCTATGAAGGCCAGGCCGTCTGCAAGTCAGACCTCAATGGCACACATGATGGCAAGATCGTGGATTGCCCGATCCCGGCCCTGGAGATCGAAGACGGCGCCATCTATCAGCGTTTCATTGACAGCGCCAATGATGGTATCCGCAGCGAGGATCTCCGAACCGCGATCGTCAAGGGCGCCATCCCGGCTGTGTTCCACAAGTTCAAATCCCTGGAGGCGCGGTTCGGCACCAGCTATCTGCACACCGATGTCCGGACCGCCAATGAGGTCTTCTCTTCAGACGAACAGAAGCTGATCGCCGAATTCTGCCGCGAGATCGGGTTGGATTTCGGCTGTATCGATATCATGCGCGACATGAAAGATAACCGAA
>ERZ1740059.251-NODE-251-length-29772-cov-8.850692_pt1 | contig 29772 bp, 19 predicted proteins | sample MGYA00581744_ERZ1740059 | MGnify/ENA primary metagenome ERZ1740059 (study PRJEB43018, sample SAMN04849738) | marine metagenome | isolation source: floating plastic debris | place: Pacific Ocean | collected 2008-08-28 | study: EMG produced TPA metagenomics assembly... | reverse complement strand
AACGAGATTGGGAAACAGCTGCTCTATGCCGTAGGGAATGGCAATGGTGGCAATAATCAGACCGCTCCAGGTCCATTGTTTGTAGCTGTGGTGATCGTTGGGAACTGGCTCTAGCTGCCCCTTGTCAGAGGTGGCTTTATACAGTGGAAACCAGCGATAATTACCCCTTAGCCAGGCATAGAGAGATAGCAACGTGGCCACACCGAGCCATAGCCACAGGCCTTTGGGGCTTTGCCCCATCATCATGGCCAGGGCAGCCAGGGTGACGGCCAAAAGCCAATGGAGCAGGGAAACGGTATGAATGGCAGAGGCTGTGAGCTTTGTGCAGCGCTGCACAAAGGGACTGCCCAGAAGGTAGAGCGTTGCGATCGCACCCCCCACCAATGCCAGTAACGTTAGCCCATCCCCCGGTAGACCACCGCTAGCCTGCAGCATGCGGTAAATCACCAGCTCATAGACCCCCAACGACAGCAGACCTAAGCCGCCATAGCCCAGGGGACGCAATTCCAGCTTTCGTCGGGCCACTGCCAGGGCAATCAGCCCCACCGCGAGGGAATATAGCCCGGTCGTTGCCGTAAAGCTCAGATGGCCCAGTCCCAAGCCCAAAGCACCGTAGGCCAGGGGGATATAGTGCCAGCTCGATAGGTAATGCCGTTTGCGGGCAGCCACGGTTCCCATGAGCTGAGCCCCCAGTCCCAGGGCAACCATCGCGGTACCCAACGTCTGCGGATTAAACTCCTGATATCCCAGGGAGATGCCCATGGCCACTAGCAGACCCAGCTCGTAGGCCGCTTCCCAATAATCAAGATTGGTCCGTCGACCGACAAACCTGGCCAGTACTAGCGTCAGGGCCGCCGAGCCATAGCGCAACAGAATCGCAACATCGGGGGAAAGGGGGCGGACATACCCCCCATATGCGCTGAGTGCTAACCCATAGACTATTAGCAACACCAGTGTGAGCCCTAGACTCAGCAACATAGCCAGTGCCCGACTCCAGCGATGGCTCGCCGCGCCATAGGCCTTGTGCAATGGTCGTGGCGACTGATTTAGCCATCGCGCCAGCAAACTTAGGGCCGCTGCAACGATAGCCATCACCATCCAGAACTGAGCTTCGCGATCAGACCGGTCCATAAACCACAGCCAAATGGCAGCGGTATGCACCGCCCCCACAGCACCGCCCACTGTGAGTGCTGGCAAATAGGTTTGAGCTGGCCAACGACGGCTATGGAGCCATAGCAGTAATGTCCCCACACTTAGCGCCACCGTCGCCATCTGCCAGGAACTGAGCAGCAATGTCTGAGCGCCCAGGGCTAACACCGTCAGCATCGTGGCCATTTTGGGATTGTCCGTGGCAAACTGTTGCCGATACACCATCCAGGTCAAGACAGCTGGCACCGCTAGCCACCATAAATTGAGCCAGCTCCCCCAGTTATTTAGCAGCAGACTGTAGGCCAGCACGCTTAAACCAATGCCCAGGTACCAGCCCGAGCGTCGCCAGTCGGGGTACCGGTGGGTGGCCACGCTGGCCACCCATTCCACTAGCGTTAGCCCCATCAAGACCATGGCCCACTGGGGCTCAGTCCAGCCGCCTAGCTGGGCGCTAATGGCATAAAGTCCGCTGAGCACCGTCGCTAGTAAAGAACAATGGGTGCCATAAATAACTCTGGTGGTAGGCCGCGCCAGGGCAGCCAAGGTGGCGGTTAACCCAGCCAAACTGAAGGTCACTAAAAATGACTCTGGCTGGGGTAGCGTACAGAGCACCAGCACAGCACTAATACCTAAGCTAAGCTGCTCTGTCAGCTGGCCCCAGACATCGTGTCCCCTGTGCCGAAACTGTCTGGCCATCGCCAGCATCAGGGCCACATAGCCATAGAGCCACACCCCGGCAAAATTAAGGGCGCTAATTGGCTGTGGGCTAAATTGGCCCATGGTTGTCAGTAAGCCCTGTCGAAAGCCTAACGGCAGAATCAGCCACAGTAGCCCACAGGCCTGCAGCCCAATTAGCCACACTGTGGCCAGTGTGGTCAGCTGCTGAGGTTCCTTGTCTAGGCTGGTTCGCAGCCGATCCACCAGCAGCCACATGGCTAACCCACTGACACCTATGGCCTGTAGCGGCTGCTGGTCTACCGAAACGAACCAGCCCAGACCGATCAAACTGGCTCCCACCTGGCTCCACTGGGGATATGCCCGATGTAGCCGACAGAGCATCCAGCCACAGATACCGCAGGCCAGACCGAGTTGATAAACGGGAACGTGGGCAATCCAAAGACTGCGAACGAGAAGAATAAGGAGTGCGATCGCAACTAATAGCCCGCCACCCTGCCACCCTGGCCTCGATGCATCCGATTCAGCGCCGTCATCGCCGTCATCAGACAGCAGCAAGTTTGCCGCGCTGCCCACAGTGCCCAGATAGGTGGCACACACCGGCCAGACAGCAAAGCCCCAGCCCCAATGCAGCCAACTCAAACCCAATAAATTTAGCCCAGCGCGCCGTTGGGGAGCCAGCACTAGGGTCAATCCGCTCAATCCCACCCCCGCTAAAATCGCCAGCCCGGCGGACGCCTGTACCACCCCCAACGCATCGATCATCCAAATGTTGAGGGGAATCAGCAGCAGCGTCGCCGCCTTTAGCATGTGTGCTGTGGTTTGCAGCTTTTCCTGACCCGCCGTCCAGCGACTGGCCCCGCCAAACGCCAGGGTATACACCAACAAAATGGCGTACTGACCCACCACAGAAAAGGACTGCCACTGACTGGCCGCCAGCACCGCTGACGAGACCACCACCAGAAACACCCCCAAAAACAGCAGCCACAGCACACTCATCTCGGCCAGAAATGACTGCACCAGCCGGGATTTGAACCGTGAAAAAACTGGCGTGCTGGGAACCGCCGGTGGCTGGGCGGGTATGGCAGTCGTACCGCCGGGGGGATCGGCAGCCGGTGCCGGTGCTTTGTAAGTCAGGGGGAGACGACTGCACAGCTGGCGACCAATGCTCATAGCTTGGGCTTCCGACAATAACTCCAGCGCTATCCATCGGTCTAACTCTTTGAGAAGGTGAGCGTTAGCCGCTTCAGTATCAAGGTTTACTGGTATTTTCAGCCACATATCCCACTCCACGGATTGACCTTTAAAGGAACACACATCTTGATTGTGGCTAACCCTTCCATCAACGCCCATGAGTGTTACGAAGCGTCTATGGGGAACTGCTAGAGAGCCGTACTAAGACGAGATACACCGAAGTTAGCCGAAGTTTTTAGGTGACTGATAATCATCGGTTCTTCTGGCAGAGCACCCATCCGGAGATGCCCTGACGAATGTTGTCGCTGCTGATCTTCAGAATGATTTCATTTGAAATATGCAGTTGCATGGGTTATCAATCCGATCGATGCACCTTCCTACATCAGCAACGACAGATTTTTTTCTGTTGGTCCAACTGTTAAGTAAGTTAACGTTCTACCCGTCTGTGCTTAACAAAGCTGTTGCATTCAACATGTTTGGTTAGCTTCTGTGAGATTATTGGGCTCAGATGCAGCTGGCGCATGGGCGCATGTCGGCTCTGCACCGTCTTTGAATTTGGTTCGGGGGCGGTGATTCTTAGAGATGACCTACAGCCTGAGCGATTTGGCTAGCGTTATAAATTCGAATTTCCTGTCTTACGACTGTCCATTTCATAGGAAGACGTTCTTATGGCAACTAGTTTTGCAAGCGCAACTGGAGCCCCCGAGGTGGGTAACGTTGCGACTCCGATTAACTCCTCTGCGGTTGCACGTACTTACATTAATAATCTGCCTGCTTACCGTGCGGGTTTGTCTCCATTTAGCCGTGGCTTAGAAGTGGGTATTGCCCATGGCTACTGGTTTTATGGCCCGTTTGCTTTGTTAGGTCCCCTACGGAATACAGACTATAGCTCTGTGGCTGGTGCCCTCTCTGCCGTTAGTTTTGTCTTTATCTTGACTGTGGCAATCGCTATTTACAGCGCAACGTCTCCGTCTGGGCCTGAAGGCACATTGACAACGCCTAATCCTCCTGAGTCCTATGCAACTCGGGAAGGCTGGAGCAACTTTGCCAGCGGTTTCTTTATTGGCGGCTGCGGTGGAGCTGTGTTTGCATTTTTGCTAACTCAAAGCCCCCATCTGCTACCCCTGCAGGCAATCTTTGGTGGCATGTAGAGCTATTCTCTAGCGGCTGCTAGAAATATGCGACTTCATCTTCTTCTGTTCAGCGCCTCCATAATTTGGGGGCGCTGACGCTTTAAAGAGCTTTTGATGTTGGTCCATGGATTTATTTGAACAACATCGACAAACGTTGATGGAGTCAGAAGCTCCACTGGCGGCGCGCATGCGCCCTCGTACCCTGGATGACTATGTGGGGCAGGATGCCATTGTGGGGCCGGGGCGGCTGCTGCGTCGGGCAATTCAGGCGGATCAGCTGTCGTCGCTGTTGTTTTATGGACCGCCAGGAACGGGCAAAACTACCCTGGCTCAGGTGATTGCCAACACAACAAAGGCGCACTTTATTGCCATTAATGCGGTACTGGCGGGGGTGAAGGATATTCGAGGTGCGATCGCAACCGCCCAAGATCTGCGCGGTCAGTACGGCCAGCGCACCATCCTCTTTGTTGATGAGGTTCACCGGTTTAATAAATCCCAGCAAGACGCCCTGCTGCCCTGGGTGGAAAATGGCACCGTCATTTTGATTGGGGCCACCACCGAAAACCCCTACTTTGAAGTCAACAAGGCCCTGGTGAGTCGGTCGCGAGTGTTCCAGCTAAAGCCGCTAGGACCCGATGACCTACGACAAATCGTTCATCAAACCCTAACCAATGTCGAACGCGGCTATGGCGATCTCAATCTTCAGATCGACGATGATGCCCTCGATCATCTGGTTAATATCGCCAATGGCGATGCCCGTGCCCTGCTTAATGCCCTGGAGCTAGCGGTAGAAACCACACCCGATAGTCGCATCTCCCTGGCCGTTGCTGAGGAATCGATTCAGCGGCGGGCGGTGCTTTACGACAAAGAAGGCGATGCTCACTTCGACACCATTAGTGCCTTTATCAAAAGTATGCGGGGGTCCGACCCGGATGCCACCCTGTACTGGCTAGCCCGCATGGTTTATGCCGGGGAAGACCCTCGGTTTATTTTTCGGCGGATGGTGATCTTTGCCGGGGAAGATGTGGGGCTGGCCGATCCTAATGCGGTTGTTGTGGCCAACAGCTGCGCCCAGGCCTTTGACCGAGTGGGTATGCCCGAAGGTCGCTACCCGTTGGCCCAGGCAGCTCTCTATCTGGCCACCTGTCCCAAGTCCAACAGCGTCATGGGCTTTTTTGATGCCCTGGCCACGGTGGAAAAAGAGCGGGAAGCAGATGTGCCCAACCCGCTGCGGGATGCCAACCGGGACAAAAAAGAATTTGGCCATGGTCAGGGGTATCTGTACCCCCATGCCTACCGGGACCACTGGGTAGAGCAACAGTATTTGCCCTCCGGTCTCCAGGGCAACGTCTTTTATCAACCCTCAAACCAGGGATATGAAGACACTATTCGTATAGAGGTGGCCCGTAAACGAGAGGCCCAGCTGGCGGCGGTGATGGAGGCGGACTTGCCTGAGGTGCTGACATTTGGGCCGACGGATAGGGCGCAAGAGCAGTGGCTGCAGCGCACCATGGGGAATGTAGGAGAGCAGCTGAGGCAGGTGTGCGATCGCATCTACACCACCCTTAGCCCCCAACGTCATCATGTGTTGCTAGATCTCAACGCCGGTCTTCTTACTTGGGAAGCCCTGCGTCAGGTTCCCGAGGGCGGTGTCTATGCCTGTGCCCCCACCCCCGAAATTTGCGCCGCCCTCCGGGAACAAGCCCAGACCCTAACGGACCTGGCCCGCCCTATTTTTCTCTCCACCCCGCTAGCAGCCTTATCTAAAACCTTAGCGACCGAGGCCCCAGACATCTTGTTTGAGGGCATCGTTGGTCGCAATGTCCTCAAATCGTTTACCAATCGCCAAACGCTGCTCATGCAGCTGGCAAATCGTCTGCCCCCAAAAGGCCGCATCGTCCTGGCGGAGACAATTCCCTTTCGCACATTGCGGCTATACAGCCTGCTCTCGACGCTGCCCACCGAGCTTTTTAGAAAGCTACAGCAGGCTGAAGATAGCCTATACACCCATGACCCAGAACGATATTGGGATCTAGATGCTGTGGCTGGCTGGTTTGAGGGGACGGGGTTAGTCGCTGATGTTGAACTGATGAAAATGCCCACCTCACTGGCGGTCACTCGTCAGCTGCAAGCGCGATGGTTTGGGGAAGAGTCTCGCTACATGAACCATTTGGCTCAAACGCTTGCTGACCAGGACTTGGCCACTATTCGACAGGCCTATAAGAGAGAGCTAAGCACAAGCGTTACTTGGGAAACCAGCATTGTTTTAGTCAGTGCTCGCCCCGCTAACCCTCCACAAAAGAAGACTCCATAAGGGAACTCGATAGGCTATGAAAGCCTTCTATAGGGCGTACATCCAATTTAAAATAAGATCGCCTCCATCATGCATTTACCCCGATGCTTAATCGCATTTTCCAGCGTCAGCCTGTTTCCATAAAAAAATCTGCCGTATCCTCAGATTTGATACCAGAACCACCCCCAGATAGCGAGACACGGCCGACCGATAGTCCACTAACTTCGCAGGATGATGTGGTTGCCCTATTTGAACAAGGGTTACAAAAAATAAGTGTGGATGACTACGAGGCCGCACTGCCCCTGTTTGAGCAAGTTTTGGGTATACAGCCCGATCTCCCTAACGCCTGGGAAAAACACAGTATCGTCTTACAAAATCTGGGTAGGTATGGCGAGGCCTTAGCCGCCAATGCAAAGGCGATGGAGCTATACCAGGCTGGTGCGAAAGCGTTAGCCGTGGATGTGAGAAAAGGTTGGACGGCTGAACAGTGGATTATTGAGGGAGAGACGTTATTTTTCCATAGCCGTTATGAAGAGGCTGTCTCGGCCTATGACGCGGCCCTCAAAACTAAGCCAGACTTACATGACACGCTTTATGACAAAGGTGTATCGCTGTTTAACTTAGGTCGTTACGAAGATGCGATCGCAGCCTATAATGCGGCCCTCGCCCTCAACCCAGACCTATACGAAGCCTTTAACAATAAGGGATTATCCCTAGCTAAGCTGGGTCACTACAAAGAGGCCATCACCACCTATGACGCGGCCCTTAGCCTTAACCCAGACCTACACCAAACGCTTAACAACAAAGGACTATCCCTGGCTAAGCTAGGCTTTCACAGGGACGCTATCGTAGCCTATGACGCCGCTCTCCACCTCAAACCAGATAAGTACAGCACCCTTTACAACAGGGGATTATCGCTAGCTAAGCTGGGTCACTATGAAGATGCGATCGCCGCCTATGATGCCGCCCTCCGCCTCAAATCAAATCTACAAAACGCCTTCTACCACAAGGGCCTGACCCTGGCTCAGCTAGACCGACACGAAGATGCGATCGCAGCCTACGATGCGTCTCTAGCTATCAAACCGGGACTTTATGATGAGCTATACAACAAAAGCCTATCGCTACATCAGTTAGGCCGTTACAAAGAGGCCGTTGCCGGCTATGACGCCGCCCTCGCCATCCAACCAGATAACCCTGAGGCCCTCTGTAACAAAGGGCATTCATTGTTTAGGTTAGGCCGTTTTAATCAGGCCATTGCCGTTTACGACGCTGCCCTGGTCCTGAAGCCAGACCTGCACGATGCTCTTTACAGTAAAGGCGTCGCCCTATCTAATTTGGGCCGTTACCAGCAGGCGACCGCGGCCTATGATGCCACCCTCGCCGTCCAACCAGATGATTACCAAGCGCTCTACCGCAAGGGCCTGGCATTGCATGCCTTAGGCCGTGATCAAGAGGCGCAGGTGCTCTGTAACGCCGCCCTTGCCATTAATCCAGACCTTCACCAAGGACGTTAATAGTAAAGAGACGCCATCCGTCATTATTGTTCAGAGCTATCGACAATCAAGCTCTGTAGTGACGTTTGCAGGTCTTTGGTCAGGGCGGCTACCGCCCTTCTGCGACTTTGCTTATAGTCTCCCCAACGGTCGCTAACACAAATGGGCTCCCCCACCGTTAGCAATGCCTCCCGCTTCCCTAAAGAAGGACGGGGAAATGGGTTTTCTCCCTGGAGCCGTGCCACCATATCTGCCAATAACAAAACAGTTTCTGCAAACCGGTCCGCCGTTGGCTTTTCCAATACGTAACGCCCAGTGACGGCCACAAAGCTCTCCACCAAGCGCATGTGCCACATACGCAGATCGGCTTCCTCCGCAATGCGATCCGCCAGACCCCGCTTGACCGGCGCGATTGACTCCTGATCACGCAAATCCTCGCGAAAGATGCGCTCCCAGCCAGCCTGCTCTAGACGGCGACAGCGATCGATCACAGAGCCTTTCGGTCGCAGGTCAAAGTATTTCTCCGCCACGGCCAGGGCTCCGTCAAGTAGATGCTGAAGTCGTACAGCAAGCTGGGCGTTGGCATCGGTCTCCGCTACATCGGGGCGCTCTAAACCGTAAATTTGCTGGTAATACCCTTCCATTAGGGTCAACAAATGTTCAGCCAGTCTGTAGAGACGCCCATATAGATTAGTAATTTGGGCTGTGGGTAATTCCACCGGGGGGGCAAACTTTTCAAGGGAACCTGCGATTCCACTGCGCTCCTCCAGTTGGCCCAGGAGCTGATCAATGGCGTCCCAAGGCGGGGTTATATATCGATACTGGATGCCGATGGGGACAATGTAGACCGGTTCGGCCTGCTCGGCCTTGACTAGATCCTCCACACACCAAAATGCTAGCTGCGGTACCCCGGGTTCTAAGGGGCTAACAATTTCGTTATGGCCGTTATTACCCCCTTCGGGTGCGGCTGCCATGGGAAACTGGCCATTGCTCAAAAGCTGCCGGGCGGATTTGAGGGCAACTAGGTCCAGCTTGCCCCGCTGAATCGACACACCGCCCAGGCGAGAGCATAGCTTACCCACCCAGTTGCCAGCCCATAGGGGAATTCCTCGGTCATATATGAAATGACTATGCACCGGCTGTAGGGGTATACCCAGCTGTTTTGCCGATTGGGGCACCGCCCGCCATAGAAGATGGGCCATGCCATAGGCGTCTTCGGGGGCAGGATGACGAAATGCAAGCAAAAATCGATTTTGTCCTGTTTGAAACCCTTGATAAAGATGAGCTAAGACAGCGGCATTACTAACGTTTATATTGACTAAATCAGTTTGCCAGCGAACCCAGCCAGGCAGTAACCCCTGCACCAAACGTCTTACCCAGGGATGAAATCGTTCAGGAATAAAATCTAAGGGTGGCTGAGCACGCATGATAGCGTTTGTCACAACAGGAGTCCTCCAGCAGACGATATTTCAGGAATTTGAAGCTGCTTAATGATTACTTAATATGTACGGCAACTTTTGGGGTCGTCATGATGATGGTACTGGGCGGTGACGAGTTCTAACCTGTCCCTGCTAAAACTCTCTGAAACCCTCGTTGGTCCTGCCTTACGGATTCAGGACATCATTCATCAATCTTGGGAGACTTTAATATTTGCTTATAGCGTTTAAAGCTTCCATAAAACGCTATCGGCCGAATCACGTATTTTGAATTGGCAAGCTTTAATAAACACAGATATAAATGACGCACTACCTCTGATAGGTTCACATCCTATGGAAGATTGCTGAGTTCCTAGGGAAAGTCTTAATGCATAAGGGCTTTACCCTGTGTACAACCACCGTTGTTAATCAATTTCCTAACAGATTTTTTCTGGTTTGGGCAATGGGGATAACACCGTAAACGCTCAGCAGCTTACCCATTTATTCTTATCTTTTAGCGTTGCTGCTCCTCGGGATGATTTTATCTGCAAGATACTGTCCCTATGGCCTATCTAACCGATTGGTTCATCCCCATAAATCAGCAAGGGCTATCTTTCTACCTGGCAAGCAACGTTTAGCTTGTTGAGATATTTGTCTGTGAATCTACTGAATTAGGGTGACAATCGACCGCACTTATAGCCTATTGCTGTTAAGTTGTTTCGTCATTGTCCATGTCCACGCTTAGAGCTTCCTGTTCCAGCAACCCAGTGGTGACGCCTGCTGATGCTTCTAGCATTGAGGCTCCATCACTCCCTTGGGATGCACTGATTAATAACGTTAATAATGATTTTGACACCGCTAATACAATTGTCGATTCCATATTGACAGTTCAAGACCGCTGTCAAGTTACTCCCTTTTACATACAGGCTGTCATTGCCAATTCTTCTGTATTTTTAGTCTCTAATACGGGCAGTTCTGAAACTTTAAATCTCACTAATGCAGGTGCCTGTTGGCTTTTAGGAAAATCCATACGCTGTGCTTTACCGGTGAAAAATTCAACTGTTGACCCTTGTCATGCAGTGATTCGCCATACTCCAGAAGCTGGATTTTTTATTGCTGATGTGGGCAGCCAGTCAGGCACCCATTTAAATCGACGTCGTCTTCCACCTCAAAAGCGTCAGCAGCTGAGGGATGGCGACATGATTGAACTTGGCAATCTGGTGGTGGAATTCTTTGTGGATAATTTTGACCACTTTGAAGATCCGCTGGATGCCCATGAAATCGCCTATACCGAATGTGACGTGACCTATACGGGCATGGAAACCTTGAATTAGGAGAGTTTGGGGCAGCCCAACTTACTTGCGCTGATACTGGCCACCGGGTAGTTGGGTAATAACGCCAGCGAGCTCTAATTCTAATAAGCCACTCAGCAGGGCACTTGTGTCTAGCTGGGTGGCTTTTACTAGGTTATCTAAGGTAATGGGGTCGTCGGGAATCACTTTAAAAATAGGCTGCAGGGCCTCATCTAATTCCATGGCCGGTACAGCGGTGGGGGCCGTCTCGGAGGCGGGCTCATTCAGCTGATTTGCGGCGGCAGCATGGTTATTATTGGTGTCTGTGACGTCTGTGCTGTCTATGTTTGGGGTGTCCTGGGCTGCGTGAGCTTTGGTTTGATGGGCAATGCCAATATTGAGCAACTCGGTAACTAAGTGGTTTTCACCCATGATGATGGCGGCTCCGGTGTTGACCAGCACCAAACAACCACGGGCGGTAGGGTTGTCTAACCCGTCGGGCAGCGCGTAGACGTGACGGCCATAGTCGTTGGCCAAATAAGCGGTGATCAGGGCCCCGGAGCGTTCCGGGGCCGCAGTGACTAGGGTGGCATGGCTGAGCCCGGCAATGATGCGATTGCGTCGGGGGAAATGGCTGCGTTCCGGTGGCGTACCATCGGGGTATTCGCTCAGGATCAGTCCGGTTTTGAGGATGTGTTGGTAGAGCTGGGCGTTGCTGTGGGGATAGGCCACATCCACACCTGTGCCCAGCACGGCAATGGTTTGGCCATTGCTCTTCAAACAGCTTTGATGGGCATAGGTGTCAATGCCAGCGGCCATGCCTGACACGATGGTGAACTGTCGTTGGCTAAGGCGGCTGCTCAATCGTTGGGTCCAACGCCGACCGTAGGGGCTGGGGCGGCGAGTGCCGACAATGCTCACCGTGATGGCGGTTGATTGGTTCGGACGCAGGGGCCCTCGGTAGTAAAGGACGGGGGGCGGATCTGGGATTTCCCAGAGCAAACTGGGATAGTCTGGGTCGGCGGGGGTCCAAAAGTGGGGGTATTGAGCTTCGTGCTGGTCTAGGAGCTGTTGGGGGCTTAGTTGCGATCGCAACTCCCCAATGCGATCTGCCGTTACCAGGCCAATGCCATCGACGGCGAGTAGCTCCGCAGGGGGGGCCTGCCATGCCAACGCTAGGGACCCAAAGCGCCCATGCAGTCGCTTTATAAGTACCGGTCCCACATCTTTAATTTGTGACCAAGCTAGCCAATATGCCCGTTCCAACCTGGGGTCCCCGTCGGTTCAACGGTTTTAGAATGCCCAAAGGCTAGGGTAAGAGAGAGGGCTTAGGCGCTAGCCTGACGCTGCTGCTTGAGATACTCAAAAACACTTTTATCGCCAATGTCAGGGGGAATAGGCTGTACCAGCTTACGCAGGGCAAAGACTGTAAATAAAACGGCCCAAACCATGAGTAGATTTTGACCCAACGTCACCGGCATTGCCCCCACCATATGGGTCAACAGCGTGGCGGGCACCAACAGCGTTAGCACTTTGGTTTCTAGCCGGTTAAAGCAAAAGGCTTCTTTGAAAAAGATGCCGGTCAGGGCGGCGAAGGTAAACCCAATGCCCAAAACCGATAGGGGCTGCTGGTAGACCGTCAGGGCGAGGGGTGTGGGAAATGCGATCGCAAGCCCTAAACTCGCTAAGCCCCCCACCAACCAAAAAATCTGTAGCGCCTGGTGCAGCGGTCGCAGGTAAATGTGAATAAACCACAGACTCACACCCAGCCCCAACCACATCAGCAGATACAGCCCAGAAATCGCCCATAGCATCCCTGGGATAGCGCTACCTAGCATCAGGAGACCGGCCCCTAACGCAAAACTAAAGGCCGCCACTGCCAGTCCAATGCGATAGATCACCACTTCCCGTCGGTCGTCTGGGGTGATGACAAACGTGCCAAACTGGCCGTCATAGGTTTCGAGAGTTGATTCTGTCTGGATTGTCACCACAAGCGTCTCCTGGCATGATCTGACACCAACTGCCCCTGGTTGAACCTAGATCAAATCCTTAATAGAACCTGGCGTTGCTGATCCTCGGGATGATGTTATCTGCAAGATGCTGTCCTATGGCCTATTGAACCGATTGGTTCATCCTCTAAACCAGCAACGGCTAAAGCCTAGGTGTACGACAGGGGCATCTCAATGGTAAAGCATGTCCGATTATCCCCACTCGTTACCTTAATAACACCGTCAATGTGGTGCACCAGCTTTTGTACCAGAGCCAGTCCTAAGCCAGTCCCCCCTTGCTTCCAAGGGTCTGCGCTGGGCACTCGATAAAACTTATCAAAAATGCGAGGTAGTTCCCCCTGGGGAATTTCCACCCCCGTATTGACCAGGGCAAATTTTAAGGTGTTTGCATCCGACCGCTCTACGGAGAGGCTAATGTCGCCTCCGGGTGGGGTGTATTTGCAAGCATTGTTCAACAACTCGGCCCAGATCCGATCTAAGCTCGACAGATCTGACCTTAGGCCAGGAATGTTCCTGGCTATGGATACTTTTAACTGCTGCTGACGGCTAGTGGCGCGCTCCTGGAAACTACTGACCAGGGCCGGTAACCAGTCATCAAGGTTGATTTGTTGCAACGCCAGATCATGGTTGCCCACATCTAGACGCTGTAGATCAAGTAAATCGTTAATCAAGCTAATTTCCCGCTCACACTCTTCTTTGAGAATGCGATAGTAACGGGCGATGCGGCCCTGCTCTGCATTGGGTTTGGTCAGTTCTTGCTCTAGGCCCAGCTCTTGGGTCAGGGTTACCCCCAGCAGCTGTCGCGCCACGCGCATGCTGGTCACGGGGGTGCGCAATTCATGGGAAACGGTGCTTAAGAAATCGTCCTTGAGGTTATTGACTTGCTCCAGTTCCCGCACCTGTGTCTGGGATTCTTGATAGAGACGGGCCTGACGAATGGCAATGGCACACTGGTTGGCGACCTGCTGGACCAGACGGATTTCATCGTCGCTAAAGCCATGTTCCTTATCGTTGATCAGCCACAGGTCGCCCAGCACCCCTCGATCATCAAAAATGGCGCAGGCCAGCATTGATACCAGACCGCGCACCGGGTTGGGGGCAATGGAGCAAAACTGGAAGTACTGGCCTTCGAGCAGCTGATGATAAACCTCAGGAAACGCCTCCATTTGGGACACCCGCCCCCGGTCGGACGGCAGCGTGGTGTATTCATAGTAAATAGTGGATGTGCCCTGCTCTAGATCATAGAGAGAGGTGTTAGACCCCCTAACATCCAGTGCTTCCGTTAGCTCCTGTACCGCTGTCTGAAGAATTTGTTTTTCATCCAGGCTGTCCCGTACCCGGTCGGTAATGCGTTTTAGGGTGGCTTCAAACTCGGTGAGTTTGTCCAGGGCGCTGTTGCGTTCGTCTAGTTTTTGCCGTAGTGCCCTATTGGTGTGGCGAATCTGGGTTAGTTCACTAATGTCTTGGAGCGTATTAATCAGGATGGGGCCGCCATCTGTTTGCAGCAGGGAGCGCTCGCACCACATCTGTTGCTGTCCGTTGCAGGTATTAAGGGTGACGGGGCGTCTAGCGACTGTTCCGGCTTTGAAAAAATTGTCATCTTGCGATCTCAACAACTCTGCGTTCGTTACCGCCACCACGTCAGAGTCAACGCACCCCACCAGCTGCTCTAGGGGCGTATCCAAAAGCTGGCAGCAGGCCGTGTTCGCAAATATCCATCGATGATCGCGTCCCTTCGCATAGACGGGATAGGCCACCGCATTCAGAAAGCGGGCCATGGATGCAATCGACTCTGGGGCATCGATACTTGGCGCTACAAATAGACTCATTGGGCAAGCGAGACGAAGAGGTGCGTTCTTTTGTTAACTATGCCCTGGTTTTTCTGAAAACGGTTAGCTGTGTATCTTAGGTGCGGTCTGATTCTATAAAATACGTGATTATACGTAGGTTGTTGCGGGTGAAATGAACGCCGCCCACACCCCTGTAGAATTCTTAGAGTTTGTTTCTTGTTAAACCCCATGGGTTCTACTCCTTGCCCGAATGACTGCCCGAATAGCTGTTTACTATCTCCCAACATTGATGGGCAGACGTTGTCCTATCCCAAGCTCAAACTGGGGGTTTTGGCCTCTGGTAATGGCAGCAATTTTGAGGCCATCATGGCCGCCATTGACCGGTCGGAGCTAGACGCAGAGGTCACGGTTGTGATTTGTAATAACCCTGGGGCCAACGTTCTTGAGCGAGCGGCCCGGTGGTCAATTCCGACGGTGCTGCTCAATCATCGTGAGTTTGAGTCTCGGGGGGCACTTGATGACGCCATTGTGCAAACCCTGAGGGATCATGACGCTGACTGGGTCATCATGGCGGGCTGGATGCGACGGGTGACCCAGCATCTGATCGATGCGTTTACGGGGCGGTTGCTCAACATTCACCCCAGCCTACTGCCCAGCTTTCCGGGGCTGCATGCCGTGCAGCAGGCCCTAGATGCGGGGGTGGTGGTGGCCGGCTGTACGGTGCACCAGGTGGAGCTGGCGGTGGATAGCGGTCCGATTATCATGCAGGCCGTAGTCCCCGTATTACCGGGCGATACGGAGGAAACGCTCCAGACTCGGATTCAGATTCAGGAGCATCGAATTTTTCCGGCGGCGATCGCTCTGGCGGCCCATCACCGGGCCGGACAAGATGGCTGACCTGGGCCATACCAACTCTGACGTTATTAACCCGATTAAAAATTAGGCAATCCTGTAGGGGCACTTTCTTGGGGATGCCCTTCGATACCGGGCACTATCGCCGATATTTGGTATCAGAGACAATTTGTCAGCACCGGACCCATTTTTTAAGTGCCCCTGCCATCGACAATCTGGACGACTGCGGCACTTTTGCTCCGGAAGTTAAGCCGCTAGCAGCGAATGTATAAATAATTACTCGCTGGGCTTTGCTGTCATGTTTAACACCACACAACTCGTTGGCAAAGATTTAGAGGTTTTGGTGCGAACTGCCCTGATAAATGGTGAACTCTCTCCGGGGGTGGCCGTTGCGATCGCAAGTCATCGGCTCAAGTCCAGATTAACGGCTGCGGAAAAGCGCCAATTGGAAATATTAGATCGGGCGATTGCGGACGGCTGTATTGTTGCGGTGTAGGCTCAAATCGCTACCCGCTGAGCCTATGGTCATTTATAGTATGTATGCGGGTAGCTCTATACCTACCCCACTGCCGCTGCTTGAAACGCCATGTTCTTGAGTTCGATATTCCATCGCTGCCGCTGGATTACCGTGGTTGCGATCGCACTAGCCATTAACCTCACCCTTGCCGCACCCGCCAATGCCACCGGTGTGTACGATATGCCCCTCAACGCTAGTAGCGACAGCTGGGTTCTTGACGATGCTCAGCGCATTACTCGGCTCAACGAAAGCAATCTCAATAAAGACCTGCAACAACTAGCAGCCGACACGGGCCAAGACGTTCGCTATGTCACCATCCATCGTCTTGACTATGGCGAAACTGCCCAGAGCTTTTCCGAGCAATTATTTGCTCGCTGGTTTCCCACCCCAGAAGCGGGGGCAAATCAAACCGTTGTTGTCTTGGACGATGTCACCAATAACATCGGTCTTGCCACCGGAGAAGAAACATCAGCGCTGCTAACGGCTGAAATTGCCGACAGCATTGTCCAGGAAACCATGAAAGCGCCGCTGCTTAAGAGCAATAGCTATAATCGCTCGTTTGGTGATGCCACAGTTCGGTTAGCGGCCGTACTCGCTGGCGAGCCTGACCCCGGTCCCCCTATCATCGAAGAAACCATCAACGTTGAAGGTACATTTGCCACCGCAGAAGAAACCGAAGAAAATCGTGCGATCTCAACCTGGGTAGTGGTGGTGCTGTTGATTTTGGCCACGGTCATTCCCATGGCCACCTACTATTGGTACCTATCCGTCGGTGGTTAATTCCGGTTAATTCCATCGGTGGTTAATCACATTCCCAACGTGGCTCCCACCCAAGACGGCCAAAAAAGATCATCACCGCCCAAGATTTAAACCAAGAAAGCGACCCAATATTTGGGTCGCTTTCTTGCTAAGTCCTAAGTTCAAAACTCAGAGTGCTAGTGAGAGAGCCACAGCAATCGACTGCTAAGCATAAACGGCTTCTAGGGCATCACTGGTCACACCCTGTAATAGACCTTCGGTCAGGGCCATGTGCATCATCAAATCAACCACACGGTTGGAGTAGCCCCACTCATTGTCATACCAAGTCAGAAGCTTAAAGAAGTTAGGATTCAGCTCAATCCCAGCACCCGCATCAAAGATGCTGGAGCGAGGATCGCCAACAAAGTCAGTCGAAACAACGGGATCTTCTGTGTATCCTAGAACCCCACGCAACCCATTGGTGGATGCCGCTTTCATGGCATCACAAATTTCACGATAGTTGGTGGCTTTTTCAGTCCGAACCGTTAGATCAACCACCGATACATCGGGGGTGGGGACCCGCAGCGCCATGCCGGTGAGCTTACCGGTGAGTTCAGGCAATACCAGGGTAACGGCCTTGGCTGCACCCGTTGATGCCGGAATAATATTCTGAGCTGCTCCGCGACCGCTTCGCAAATCCTTGCGGTTGGGGCTGTCCACCGTTGACTGGGTCGCGGTAGATGCATGGACCGTGGTCATTAGACCTTCCGCAAACCCAAAATGCTCTTGGATGACTTTGGCGACAGGGGCTAGGCAGTTGGTGGTGCAGCTAGCATTGGAAACAATGCGGTCAGTCTGGGGATTAAAGCTTTTGTGGTTCACGCCAACCAGAAGCGTTGGCACCTGGTCTGGACTCTTGGTAGGTGCTGATATCACCACACGCTTAGCACCCGCCTTGAGGTGATTAGACGCTTGTTCATGGGTGACAAACCGACCAGTCGCTTCAACCACATAGTCAACACCAAGGCTGCCCCAAGGCAGCTCAGCTGGGTTAGCTATGGAAAAACAGGGAATAAATTTACCGCTGACAACGATTCCGTTATCTCGAGCTTCAACATGGCCTGCGAACTGGCCATGGGTGGAATCATATTTGAGTAAATAAGCAAGATTTTCTGGGGATACCAAATCGTTAATACCAACAAACTCAATGTTGGAGTTGTTGATGGCAGCCCGCAGTATCAAACGACCAATACGGCCAAACCCATTGATGCCAATTTTTAGTGTGGCCATGACAATTTATTGCTCATAGATGGTGTACACAATCACTGCCTCACTAAGCGAGCAGCTTGTACTGGTGTATGGCCGATCACGGGTAGTTGATGGGGATCATCTGTTTTCCTTTAGAGTTACGGGCATCTATGTAAATTAGAGTTTCAAAACATAGGCAAAGGTAACTAAGTTGAGACTGTTTGCAATGAAATAACTCAAACTATTTCATTGCCTTGCAATGGTTCGATGGGTTCAGATGTATTGATTTGATGATGTATTTCTTGCTCTATTGCTGCCCATGCACTCTGCCCTAAGACCGGTGCAGATGGCAGCTCATCTACAGGCGCCATCAGATCTAACCAAGACCGACAGCCTCCATAGTCAGACTGCCAGTCAAGGTGTATTTGGGTTTTCAAACCGTGTACCCGTAGCAACAAAAGATGAAGCGGCTGGTTCGGTTTCCAGCGAAAACGTTCCGTTACAAATTGCCCATTCCAGATATGAAATGGCTGTAGGGCTTCTACCGTGTCTAAATTTCTGACGGTCCAGACCTGGGCAATATCGGCCCAGGCTTTGAGTGTTACCTGGGTGGGATGCCAGCCTGGAGCCACCATGGTTACCTGGTCAGCCCACTGCGGTTTCAATAAGTGTGGCTTTTGATGTTCATGGGTGGGGTACAGCCACACCCGCTGGTGGGGCACCGTAAAGCGTTTGTCTTGCTCACGAATACCTCCTTTGCGCAATAGCAAAATTGTTTGTCCCTGGACTAGAGCGTCGACGGCGATAGACCATTCTTTTAGGGCATGGGACAGCATGGATAACACCAGACTAAAAACGGTTGCCAATATCCTAATAAATAAGCCGTCTTTCAATGTAATGAAAGACGGCTATTAGATTATTCCACTAGCTTATTCAACCTCAGTGCATTAGCCCACTGGAGACGCCACGGTTTCAGGGCTGTCGATGGTCTCAGGGCGTTCAGCCTCGGACGGGGGGACGACTTGCCAGAACTTAGGTAAATAGTTACCCCAATCAGCCAGAATGCGAGTGGCTTTGGTACTGCCGGTCCGTTCAGCATGGGCTGCAATCATTTCCTTGAGTTGTTGGGCTCCGGCTGCTGTAATTACCCGCTGCACGTTGACAATTTCAGGGTTCACACGTGTGGGGAAATCCCCCTTTTCGTCTAGGAAATAGCCTAAACCACCGGTCATCCCTGCCCCGACATTGCGACCAACGCTGCCCAGGCAGACTACGATGCCCCCGGTCATATATTCACAGCAGTGGTCACCCGCGCCCTCAATCACTGCTTGACCTTTAGAGTTGCGAACGGCAAAGCGTTCACCGGCTTTGCCAAAGGCATAGAGAGTACCGCCGGTAGCGCCGTAAAGACAGGTATTGCCCACAATCACATTGTCAGATGGGTCGTACTGGACGCCATCAAACGGTGTGATGATCAGCTCACCACCATGCATGCCCTTGCCGACGTAATCATTGGCTTCACCGACCAAATGTAGGGTCATACCAGGTAGGTTAAAGGCCCCAAAGCTCTGGCCTACGCTGCCCTTAAAGGTGAAGTTTAGCGATCCGGCAAAGCCGGTATTGCCATACTGCTTGGCAATGGCCCCGGAGACACGGGCGCCAACAGAGCGGTCAGTGTTAATGACGTCAAAGGTTTTGCTGATGTCCCCTTGCTTGGCAATGGCTTGCTGAATCTCAGGGTCTGCCAGTAGCGTATCGTCTAAAACTGGGCCATTGCTATTGATGTCACCGTGGTCTAGCCAGGTGCGAACTGACGCGTCTTTAGTATTTGGTAGCTGGGTCAAAATATCCAGCGTCAGCCCCTGGGTTTTGGTCAGTTCCACAGCAGCGCGAGTGGTCAGCAGATCGGCTCGGCCAATCACCTCGCTCAGCGAACGATAGCCCAGGTGTGCCAGGAGCGATCGCACCTCCTCGGCTACAAAGTGGAAGAAATTAACCACATGCTCAGGGATACCGGTAAAGCGCTTACGCAGTTCCTCTCGCTGAGTCGTTACCCCGACCGGGCAGCTATTGGTGTGGCAAACGCGGGCCATAATGCAGCCTTCTGCAATCATGGCGATGGTGCCAAAGCCATATTCTTCAGCTCCCATCAGGGCCCCCATGACGACGTCCCAACCGGTTTTCAGGCCGCCATCCACCCGCAGCAGCACGCGATCTCGCAGCTGATTTTCCATCAGCACCCGATGGACTTCGGTTAGCCCTAGCTCCCAAGGCACCCCCGCATGCTTAATAGAGCTGAGGGGCGATGCGCCGGTGCCGCCGTCGTGCCCCGACACCTGAATGATGTCGGCGTTAGCTTTTGCCACTCCGGCTGCAATAGTGCCAATGCCAATTTCAGATACCAGTTTGACTGAAACCCCCGCCGTCGGATTGATCTGATGCAGGTCAAAAATTAGCTGGGCCAGGTCTTCGATGGAGTAAATGTCATGGTGGGGCGGTGGAGAAATCAGGGTGACACCGGGCTTTGAACGGCGCAGCGAGGCAATGTAGTCACTGACTTTGCGCCCCGGTAGCTGACCGCCCTCACCAGGCTTGGCTCCCTGGGCCATTTTGATTTCGATTTGCTTAGCGCTCATCAGGTACTCAGGGGTGACGCCAAATCGGCCTGAGGCTACCTGTTTAATGGCTGAGCAGGCAGTATCGCCGGGGCTTAACCCTTTGAGGTGGGGCAATGTGGCCGATAGACCCTGATCGTCCACGTCGTTGATGGGCTGGAAACGGACTGAATCTTCGCCCCCTTCACCGGAGTTGGACTTGCCGCCGATGCGGTTCATTGCGATCGCAAGTGTCTCATGGGCCTCCCGCGACAGCGCCCCCAGGGACATGCCACCCGTACAGAAGCGACGCATGATGGTCTCTACAGGCTCCACCTCGTCTACAGAAATAGAGTTGCGATCGCTCTTAAAGTCCAGCAAATTTCGCAGCGCTGCCACCGGGCTGCCCTTCAGGTGCTCCTGATACACAGCGTAGTGGTCATACTGATTTAACTTCACCGCCTTATGGAGCAGCTTTGTCATCTGTGGGCTATTGCTGTGGTATTCACCCTTGGGCCGCGCTTGCACAAACCCCATATGCTCCAAACGCTTACCCGTCAGTTCAGGGAATGCCTTGCTGTGGAATCGCATAGTTTCTTGGGCCAGTTCCGCCACCGTCAGACCCCCCAGACGAGAAATACTCCCCTTAAAGCCAGCGGCCAATAGCTCTGGACCAATGCCAATCGCTTCAAAGATTTGAGCTCCCTGATAGCTAGACAGCAGAGAAATTCCCATCTTTGAGAGAATCTTTAGCAAACCTGCCTCTACCGCCTTACGGTAGTTAGCCTGGGCTCCATTTAAGGTGGTTTCGGGTAGCTTGCCCGACGCCATTAGCTTTTGGGTCTTGCCGTTTGCCCACCAGTGTCTAACACTCTCCAGGGCCAGGTATGGGCATACGGCGCTGGCACCGTACCCAACCAAACAAGCAAAGTGGTGGGTGGTCCAGCACTGGGCCGTATCCACCAGAAGCGAAGCCCGCATCCGCAAGCCGTTGCCAATCAGGTGATGGTGCACTGCTCCCACCGCTAGCAAGGGGGGAATGTAGGTCTGGGTAGCTGAAACGGTTGCGGCATTGCCCTCGCTGTCGATGCGATCGCTCAAGATCAAAATTTCGGCTCCGGCCTGTACCGCCGCATCAGCCTGGTCACAAAGGGTCTTAATGGCCTGACTTAGCCCGTTAGGGCCATCCCCAACGGCATAGAGAGAAGACAGATTTGCCACGGGCAGCTTACCCTGGCGGATCGTCTCCAGCTCGTTATCGTTAATAACGGGAGATTCCAGTTTTATCAATCGACTTGGCTGCTCATCCAAGAGGTTATGGCGCTGGCCCAGCTGCATCTGTAGTGACATCACGAGCCGCTCCCGCAACGGATCAATGGGAGGGTTTGTAACCTGGGCAAACCGCTGTTTGAAATAGTTGTAGAGCAAATGGGGCTTCTCTGACAGCACGGCCAAAGGGGCATCATTCCCCATGCAGTAAGTGGGCTCCTTTCCCTGGGCCGCCATATCCTGAATCACCATATCCAGGTCTTCAGCCGTATAGCCAAACGCTGTTTGGTGGGTGAGTAGCGCCTGGGCGTCTAAGTGGGACTGCTCACGAAATAGCTGGGGGGAAACATCCTGACGGTGGGCACGTAGCCAATCTCCATAGGGCTGGGCCTGGGCCACCCGCTGCTTAATATCCCAGTTTTTCAAGATTTCATGGGTCTCAAAGTCGATGGCAATCATCTGACCAGGCCCCAGGCGTCCTTTCTCGACAATCTCTTCCGTGGGTAGTTCAACCACACCTGCTTCAGATGACACCACTAGGTAACCGCTGCGGGTAATGGCATAACGGGCTGGGCGCAGACCATTACGGTCGAGGGTGGCCCCCACTTGTTTCCCATCGCTAAATACCACCAGGGCCGGACCATCCCAGGGCTCCTGCACCCCGCTGTAGTACTCATAAAAATCGGTAATCTCAGGATAGGCCAACAGGTCAGGCTGATTGAGATAGGCCTCGGGTACCATCATCATTAGCGACTGGGCAGGGGTGCGGCCAGAGCGCACCAACAGCTCCATAACATTGTCTAGGTTGGCCGAGTCGCTATTATCGGCGTTCACAATCGGCTTGAGTTGCTCTAAGCTCTCGCCCCACACCGGACTGGCCAAATCAGCCTCGCGGGCCATCATCCAATTGATGTTGCCGATTAGGGTATTGATTTCACCGTTGTGCCCTAGCAGTCGCATCGGGTGAGCTAAGGGCCACTTGGGCATGGTGTTAGTGCTAAAGCGACGGTGATACACCGCAAAGGCGCTTTCGTAGTCGCTGTCTTGTAAATCTAGATAAAACTGTCCTAAAACTTCGCTGCGCACCATGCCTTTGTACACCAGGGTGCGGCTAGAAAAGGAGCACACATAGAGGTCCTGGAGTGCTGTGGCCACCTCATCGGACGTTTCAACTGCCTCTAGGGCGCGGGCCCAGGCACGACGGAGTAAAAATAGCTGACGTTCTAACTCATCGTCTGCCACTGTAGACGCCACCAGCACCTGTTCAATCTGAGGTTCAAACTCTCGAGCCAAGGCTCCCAAAGCATCAGAGACAACCGGTACGGGTCGCCATCCGAGTACCGTCATCCCGGCTGCTTGGGCCACTTGGGCAAACTGCTGCTTAGCGATGGCGGCGGCTTTCCCATGGCGGGGCAAAAACGTCATACCCACACCCACTCGACCGGGTGTTAAAGGGGTAGACCCCGCCCAACGTTGCAAAATTTTCCACGGAATAGCCGTCATGATGCCAGCGCCATCACCGGAGTCCTGGTCTGCACAACAGCCACCTCGATGTTCCATACAGCTGAGGGCATGGAGAGCGTCGGCAACTAAGCGGTGGCTAGCACGTCCTTGCTGATCAGCAATAAACCCTACACCACAGGCATCTCGTTCCTCCACCAGAGATTTGGGGCCTGAGACCACCTGACCTTGAGGATGCTGATTTGCTTGAAGATTATCCACGCGCTTATTAACCATGAGCCAGTCGCAAGAAGAGAATAGAAAAAACAATTCAATGGCTACTGCTGGATGAGATTGCCAACAGTCAACATTGATAGAGATTGAAACATCGTCCCCAGAGATATCTGGGGACGAGTCGGCCAAAATGAGCTATTTACAGAATGGGTAGACTGTGAAGAAAAGCTCTACCGCAACGACCCACTTAATCAGTCAACATTGCTGAACAGGACTGATATGTATAGATTGATACTCCTAGCATTGCTATAGGAAGATCATCTCAGGAAGAGCCATTGCCGATGACTACTCAAGTGGCTTGCTCATAAAGACGGTGATCACACTGCCTTTACTTTTTAAAAGTAAATCAAAATTAGATATTCTTCACTGAACCTTGCAAATTGCGTTGGGTACTCCTCCGCAAATCTTTAAGGATTGACATTATCAAGCGCGCTACTTGGATAAGTCAAGAACCGTTAAGTGCTCCCAAAGATTAGCTTTAGACAGCAGTTTGGCCATTTGCAGGGTTTAAATGCCCCTGCATGACTGCATCGAAACCTAATTTTTTGTTGGGTAATGTTTCTGCAGCCTGGTTTACAGGATTTGTGATTATTCTGACTTTCTCACCTGTGTTGGTCCTAGGCGAGTTTTTGGGAGGGAGTACCCTTGGTATGAGCGTCAGGATTGATATCGTCTCTATCTAGAATCTGAACTTCTAAATCGGTATCTGAAAGTCCTACTGCTGCCGCTTTGCTTTATTTAATTCGCTCCATTGCCTATGTCAGTCCAAGATCCTTGGTCGCTTCATTTGAAGTCATCACTGAAGTACTTCGTCCTGATGCTGTGCGTCTGTGGCTTTGTTCTGGGGGGCGCCCAGATAGATCCGCAGCCGGCTCTATCAAACGCTGTTACATCAGCAATTGGTCAACTGGCACTAGCGCAAGCGGCAGAACCCACCGCCAGTGGTGGACAGCTGCGTATTAATGGACGTTTGGTGAATGGTGCATGGCAACAGCGGCGTGAGCTGGTTGGTATTGTTGACGGTGCGATCGCAACCCAGCTAGGCGTTGATCTCGGCAGCACTCGTACCCCCACCCAACAACCCGTGACCTGGTTCGCTCCACCCAACTCAACCAGACTAACTTTGCCTGCCTGGCACTATCAAAACAGCCGCTATCTAGATATCGCGCCACTGGTCCGTCAGTATGGCTGGCAGGTCACTACCCAGGGCTCTGTTCTAGATCTGCAACTGCCGGCAAGCCAGATTATGACCCTACGGCAGGGCCGCCAAACCTGGGGCGATCGGCTGGTGTTAGATTTGAACCAACCAGCCGGGTGGCAAGTCAGCCCAGCTGCCAATAGCATTACAGTGACAGTTGATGCCGCCATTGCAGAAGCCGTCATCAAAAGCTTTAAGCTGGTGCCCAACAATAACCTCAAAAGCGTCAACATTAGCTCCAATGCTCAGCGCACCACCCTTACACTTACGGTTGCTAACTATCTTCATCCCCACGTTTGGAGCTTGGCCCAGCCCAATCGACTGATCATTGACATTCGTCCCGATGCCCTCCAACCCAAAGAAATTCTCTGGGCTGACGGCATTCAATTCCAGCAGCGTTACGTTGCGCTCAACAGCCAGCGGTTTTCAGTCCATACCTTAAGCCTGGATCCAACTCGCTCCGACGTTGCGCTACTGCCAATAATGGCATTTCCCCATCGAGCCAGCGGTATTAAACCCCCAACGGACCTAGCCGAGCAGTGGCAGACCACAGCCTTAATCAATGGCGGCTTTTTTAACCGCAATAATCAGCTACCGCTAGGAGCCCTGCGCTACAACAATCGTTGGATTTCTGGCCCTATTCTTGACCGTGGCGCGGTTGGCTGGGATGACCAAGGCCACGTCATGATGCAGCGCCTCGCCCTACGCACCACAGTCACCGCCAAGAATCAATCCTTTCCCATCGACCTCTTCAACAGTGGTTATGTCAAAGCCGGTATTGCTGGCTATACCGGCGACTGGGGCGATCAATACACCACCCTGGTAGACAATGAAATTGTCGTCACAGTTCAAAATAATCAAGTAAGTCAGCAGCGTTCCATGGGCACCGCTGGTCAGAATGCTATTCCCATCCCCACAGACGGCTACCTACTTGTTCTTAGAGCTTTCAAATCCGTCGCACCCGTCTTTTCTCCAGGGACGGCCATCGCTATCAATCAACAGTCCCAGCCTTCTGATTTTGAACAGTTTCCCCATATTCTGGGGGCCGGCCCTTTACTCATAACCCAAGGCAAAATCGTCCTAGACCCTCAACGGGAAGGATTTAACCGTAACTTTATCGAAGGCAAAGCGCCCCGCAGTATTTTTGGCCTTACCCCCAGTGGTCAAATAAAGCTCACCACTATTCAAGACCGTGTTGGTGGTCGCGGCCCCACCCTGGCAGAAACCGCCCAAATTTTACAAAAACTTGGCTGTAGCGAAGCCCTTAACTTAGATGGGGGCAGTTCATCGAGTCTCTATCTGGGGGGGCAACTGATTAATCGTCATCCACGCACAGCGGCACGCATCAATAATGCCTTGGGTGTTTTCTTAACTCCTCCAGACCCAAATCGTCCGTAAAAATCACGTGTGGTTGAAGCAACCTTTAAGGTAAACCCCCTAAATTGAAGACTCCGTTTAATTGCCCCTTTAAGTGGCCATACGCGTGACGTCTATCTAAATTCCGCTGTTATGATTGGACCGGAATTAAATAACATTGCCAAAATTGCCACCATGGGCTCTAGGGACTAATTCTTAACCTGAAGCGTCTGTGGCTGCAATCAATAAAAAAATCCCTGTAGATACTCTTATTACGGTAGTTAAACCGCTATTCAAAATTTGTGCTGACACACAGTCCGCATTGGTCATGAGGCCTACTGCTATCGGCCTCAGGTTAGCGCTGCCGGCCTTGGCAGTGCCTACAGGGTTAACCGTTATTTAACCTTAGCCGTTAGCGATATCTGTACTTCTCCAAACAGGAACTATCACCATGGTCCAAACTCACGATCGCCCCAAGTCTTCTACTCAAGAAAATAAAGAAAGCTTGGGTGCTATTACCAATAATTCCCCCGTCAGCGATACACGCCCCTGGGGCTCGTTCACTGTCCTTGAAGAAGGTAAAGGCTATAAAATCAAGCGTATTGAAGTAAAGCCAGGGCATCGCCTCAGCCTCCAGATGCACCACCACCGCAGTGAGCATTGGATCGTAGTATCCGGGACCGCCAAAGTCATCTGTGGTGAACAGGAGATCCTTCTCTGCACCAATCAATCTACCTATGTGCCTGCCTGCACAGCGCATCGGCTAGAAAACTCAGGTGTTATCCCTCTGGTATTAATTGAAGTACAAAATGGCGAATACCTAGGGGAAGATGACATTATCCGCTTCCAGGATGACTACGCCCGCACAGACCAAAAGAAATAGTCATTAGTCTTTTCTAGCTGGGTTTACCGCCTATCAGAACCAATGTTTTCCTCATTGGTATAGGCATCGCCTAGTTATTTAGTACTCACCAGTGGCCTAGATGGACTAGTTGATGTCTATCTAGGCTATTGAGTGTTTGACAAGTGAAACGGTGCGCTAAACCTTTAACGAATTTAGCGAATCAGAGATGTTAAGGCTCGGCGCATATGGGTCAGGGCACACATAATCCCTGACAGTTAACAGTTAGTTAGATGCTAGCAGCCATGTACGCAGCGATCCGCTGTATGCATAATTCCACAGGAAAGGCTACGTCAGCAGCCGGTTGCTACAAAATCAAAAACGCTAAAATTAAATTGACAATAAACCCCTGGAATCGATAGGATGGGGTCTTGTGAAAACTTCGAAGCAATAGGCATTTGCCTTTTCTAGTATGCCAACCATTCAACAGCTCATTCGGAGTGAGCGTAGCAACGCTCAAAAGAAGACAAAATCCCCAGCGCTCAAGAGTTGTCCTCAGCGTCGAGGAGTCTGTACCCGAGTCTATACAACAACGCCTAAGAAACCCAACTCAGCGTTGCGTAAGGTAGCTAGGGTCCGACTAACGTCTGGTTTTGAGGTGACTGCCTACATTCCAGGCATTGGTCACAATTTGCAAGAACACTCCGTCGTTATGATTCGTGGTGGACGTGTTAAGGATCTTCCCGGTGTTCGTTACCACATTATTCGTGGCACCCTCGATACTGCTGGGGTGAAAGATCGCCGTCAAGGTCGTTCAAAGTACGGCGCCAAGCGCCCTAAAGAGTAACGGTTCTGCGGCAGCGCACTACGGGAGGTGGGCAGGTGTGTCCCTTAACTTTCGTGTAGTTGCAGTGCGTTTGCTAGTGTATGCGCCACAAAACTCTCTAGCTAAACATTGTTGGCGTCAGCCAACTCTTAGCACTCAACTCATACCTCTTACTTAAAGGATTACTATGTCTCGTCGTTCGAGCGCTCAAAAGCGCGTTGTTCCACCTGATTCTGTCTATAGCAGCCGATTGGTTAGCATGATGGTTCGACGCATCATGGTCAGCGGCAAAAAGTCTTTGGCACTCCGCATTGTGTACGGAGCCTTTAAGCTCATTGAGGAACGCACCGGTAATGAGCCTCTAGAAGTATTTGAGCAAGCCGTTCGCAACACGACGCCTTTGGTTGAGGTTAAAGCACGCCGTGTTGGTGGTGCCACCTACCAAGTCCCTATGGAAGTACGGACAGATAGAGGCACAGCCCTATCCCTACGGTGGATTTCTCAGTTTGCTCGTCAGCGAGCCGGTAAGAGCATGGCCATAAAGCTTGCTAATGAGCTTATGGATGCTGCCAATGAGACAGGCGGTGCTGTTCGTAAGCGCGAAGAAACCCACCGGATGGCGGAAGCTAACAAGGCCTTCGCCCATTATCGCTACTAATTTCTTGGCACGACGGTTTGGCCAAACGGCCTTACATAGGGATACGACTGTCAGATATGTCGTTTGAAAGTTACAGCCATGGCACGTACCTCTCCATTAGACAAAGTTAGAAATATTGGTATTGCCGCCCACGTTGATGCGGGTAAGACCACCACAACTGAACGGATCCTCTTCTACTCTGGTGTTGTTCACAAGATTGGAGAGGTCCATGACGGCAATGCCGTCACTGACTGGATGGAGCAAGAGCAGGAACGTGGCATCACAATCACGGCTGCTGCCATCAGTACCAGCTGGCGTGATCATCAAATCAATATTATTGATACGCCCGGTCACGTCGATTTCACCATCGAAGTGGAGCGCTCAATGCGGGTCCTCGATGGTGTGATCGTTGTTTTCGATTCAGTCGGTGGTGTTCAGCCTCAGTCAGAGACTGTTTGGCGGCAGGCCGATCGCTATGGCGTTCCACGCATTGCTTTTGTCAACAAGATGGATCGTACCGGAGCTAATTTTTTCCGAGTTTACGATCAGGTGCGTGAACGGCTCAAAGCCAATGCTGTACCTATTCAAATACCCATTGGTGCTGAAGATCAGTTTCAGGGTGTGGTGGATTTGGTCAAAATGCGGGCCCACATCTATACCAATGATTTGGGAACAGATATTGAGGAAGCCGATATCCCTGACGAACTCCAGGAGCAAGCGGAACAGTACAGAACTGTTCTGATTGAAGCGATCGCAGAAACTGATGATGCGCTCATGGAAAAGTATCTCGAGGGCGAGGAACTGACCACTGACGAAATCATGAGTGCGGTACGCAAAGGGGTGACCAGCGGTGGGCTTGTGCCCATGCTTTGTGGGTCAGCGTTCAAAAACAAAGGCGTTCAGCTTTTGTTGGATTCCGTAGTTGATTACCTTCCCTCTCCTAAAGATGTGCCCCCTATTCAAGGCACATTGCCAGATGGAGAAATGGGTGATCGGCCACCAGAGGACGATGGACCGTTGGCTGCCTTGGCGTTCAAGATCATGGCAGATCCTTACGGACGACTGACATTTATCCGTATGTACTCGGGGGTGTTGGCGAAAGGTAGCTACGTGTACAATGCCACCAAGGATAAGAAAGAGCGAATTTCTCGCTTAATTGTCCTTAAGGCGGATGATCGGATTGAGGTGGATGAGTTGCGCGCTGGTGACTTGGGAGCTGTTTTAGGTCTCAAGGACACGACCACAGGCGACACTATTTGCACCACTGACAGTCCAATTGTTCTAGAATCCTTATTTGTGCCAGAACCGGTCATATCCGTAGCTGTGGAGCCAAAAACCAAGCAGGATATGGAAAAGCTGGCAAAAGCTTTGCAATCTTTGTCTGAAGAAGATCCAACGTTTAGGGTATCCACAAATCCTGAAACGAATCAGACAGTGATTGCAGGAATGGGGGAGCTTCACCTAGATATTCTCGTGGATCGTATGAAACGAGAATTTAAAGTCGAAGCAAACATTGGCG
>ERZ1740059.249-NODE-249-length-29794-cov-7.321699_pt1 | contig 29794 bp, 27 predicted proteins | sample MGYA00581744_ERZ1740059 | MGnify/ENA primary metagenome ERZ1740059 (study PRJEB43018, sample SAMN04849738) | marine metagenome | isolation source: floating plastic debris | place: Pacific Ocean | collected 2008-08-28 | study: EMG produced TPA metagenomics assembly... | reverse complement strand
CTCGCGGCCGAGGTGCGCCGGGCTCACCCCGAGGTGCTCGGCGACCGCGGCGACGCTCGGCGCGCCTTCCCGGGAGAGCAGCCGGCACGCTGCGGCGACGCGGAGCAGTCGTGCGTCCCGCGCGTCGGGCCGGCACCGGAGGCACGCCCGATAGCCCGCGGCGAGCGCCTCCGAGGGCGCGTCGAAGAACTCCACGTTCCGCCGTCGGGGCCGGCGGGCGGGACACACCGGCGCGCAGTAGATGCCCGTCGTCTTCACGGCGTAGACGAAGTCGCCGGGCTGCCGTCGATGGACGGCCTCCCAGCGCGCTTCGCTTTCGTTCCGCGGCCGGCCGGCGACCGGCGGGAGGGGCTCGGGCTCGTGAGGCGTGGTGCGTCGCATGATGCCGAGACCATGGCGCTCTCCGCCAGCGGCCGCGTCCGGGAAAGCGACGCGGAAGTGAGAGCGGCTACTCCGCGGCGACGATGCACTCTCCGGCGGATCCGCAGACGCCCATCTGCGGCGGGTCGAGGCGCGGGACGATCGTGCACTCGCCGCTCGTTCGGTAGGTGTCGCCCTCCTCCCAGCAGGCGCAGCGCGCGTCGGAGCCTCGCAGGCAGCTCACGCAATAGCTCCCGGCGCCGATGGGGTAGCAACCGTCGTCCTCGGCGCAGCGGAGCTGGTCCTCCAGGCAGGGCAAACACGGCGCCACCTCGAGGACCACCTCGACGAACTGCGTCCCGTCGATCCACTCCACGACGTTGAAGCGGAGCTGGAAGAGCGCTCCCGGGGTGACCCGGACGCCGCCGTCGATGAAGGAGATGCGGCTCTCCGGGTAGTCCCGGAAGGAGCCGCCGATGACCTCGGACGTGCAGCGCCCCTCCGGCGGGGCGACGCAGTCGGCCGGCAGCGGGAGCTCGGCGAAGAGCAGGTCGAAGGTCTGGGTCGCACGGATGGACCCGCTGACGGTCTGGTCGACCTCGAACTCGGCGGAGCCGAAGGTCGAGGGCACGAGGTCGATGACGTCGTCGAGCGATCCGACCTCGCGGGCGTCGGTGCACTCGCCGCCCGACCCGGCGTCGCCGCTTGCGGCGTCGACGCCTGCGTCCGGCGGGTCGGCGGCGCCCATGGTGTCGCTGCCGCAGGCAGCGCCGAGGACGAGAAGGGGCGCGAGGAAGGTGGACCGCATGCGGGCACGGTAGACGCAGCGCTCCGCCGTCCGATCGCCGAGGGCGCCAGGCGTCACACGCGCGTCACGTGCCTCAACGACGACGCCCGACGATGGCCACGCGGCCGAGCCCGAGGGCGAAGGCCACGGGCGGAGGGCTCGCCGCACAGCCTCCGCTCGGCGCAGCCCCGCCGCTCCCCGCGTCGCCGGCGCCCATGTCGAGGCCCGCCATGTCGTCCCCGAGGTCCGCCGCGTCCATGTCCGCCGCGCCCATGTCGTCATTCCCGCACCCGGCGCTCGCGGTGACGGCCGCGCGGCGCACCGTCCAGCCCTTGGGCCGAAACGCGCCCGGCCCCGCGGGCCCGGCGGCAGCCTGAGCGACGACCAGCAGCGTGTGCTCCTCGGTGGCCGGCGCGAGGCAGAGCTCGAGGCGCTCCCCCTCGGCCTCACCCAAGGCAACTCCATCGAAGAATGCCGCGACCACGGCGACGCCACGCCCCTCGACGGGGTCGACGGCGCTCGCCATCACGAGCGTAGGCCCCGCGAGCACGGCGTCGTCCTCGAGGCCAGGATCCACCTCCGGGCGCCGGGCGTGAGGCGCCGCCATCGGATCGCCGAGGACGAGGTTCTGCCAAAAGGCGAAGGGCAGGTTCCGGTGATAGGCCTCGGCCAGCGTGCTCCCGTCGACGTAGTCGACGAGGAAGCGGCGTGACGGAAAGCTGTTGTTGAGCGGCTCCGCCGTGGCCCCGTGTGCACCCGCGACGCCGGCGGCCACCCAGCGCGCGATGGAGACCTGGCTCTCCCCCGTCGCCTCGAAGTTCCGCGGAACGGCGCCGAGGCTCGTGAGGTTGTCGACGATGCTCCCGGGCGCGAAGCGGTTGCCTTCGATGGCGTCTCCGAGCCGCGCCGTGCCCGTGACGAAGGCCGCGAGATCCCGGTCGCTCAGGTCGGTCTCGAAGGGCACCTGCTCCGCGGGCACGTCGCGCGCCGCCAGGGCCTCGAGGACGAAGGGAAACTCGACGTCGAGCACGCCCCGTGCGCCGTCGGCACCCTCCATGAGGAGCACGTCGCCGGGGACGCCGCCCGCCGCCTCGGCCTCGAGGGCGCTCGTGAGGAGGCCCTCCGCGGCCTCGAAGCTCCGGCCGTCGAGGCGCGTCACGAGCACCGGGCGCCAGCGCACGCCGTCGCGCGTCTGCTCCCAGCCGGGCTCGAAGGTCCCGCCGCGGAAGGGGTTCCGCCAGCGCGCCGCGTAGCAGGGCGTGGTGCCGCAGGTGGCGGCGATGCCCGGCGAGAGCGCACGAAGGGACGCGCCACCCACCAGCTGGGTGGACCGCCACGTGCCCAGCACGGCGGCGAGGCTCGCCTGGCGACCGTCGGCGAAACCGGTGACGCGAAGGGGCACGCCGCGCACCAGCACGATGGCCTCGATACGCTCCGCCGCGGCCCCGAGGCATGCCTCGAGGGGCGAAAAGAGCGCGCTCTCGAAGGTCGCCAGGTCCATGGACGCTCCCGTGGGGAGCGCGAGGGCGCAGACCTGACCCTCCGGGAGCGCCCGCGCGTCGGCGTAGCGCCGAGCCAGGATCACGGACTCGGGAACGTCGGCGTTGGCGAGCACCGCGGTCGTGGCGGGGCCGGGCACGGCACGCGCGGGTGCCGCGAACGCCAGGGCCACCAGGAGGGAGAAAGCGCAGGAGCCGCGCGACCGACGCATCGAAGCGCCGAGCATGCCACGTCAGAGCCGGCGGCGGAGCTTGCGGTCGAGCTTGTCGAAGCGCTCCTGGAGGAAGTCGTTGTCCGGCTCCACCTCCACGGCGTCCTTCAGCGCACGCCAGCAGCGCCGCCAATCCTTCTGGTTCGCCGCCTGCACGCTCTCCTTGAAGAGCGCCAGCGCCTGCGGCGACTTGATGGGCTGGGACTTCTTTTTCGGGACGGGGACGTCGGGGTCGCCGCGGAAGGCTCGGTCGAGCTCTTCGGCGGTGAGCCGAAGCCGCCCGGCCGCGAGGGCCTCGTCGTATCGCTTTCGCGCCTCGGGCTCCGTGAGCACCTGATAGGCCTCGCTGCCGCGGCGATAGATGGCCGCCGCCTTCTCGGCCTTTTCGCCCATCCCCGCGTGCCGGTCGGGGTGGTACTTCTTGGCGAAGCGCTTGAAGGCACGCTTGATCTCGCCGCGCTCCGCGGAGTCCTCGACCCCGAGGAGCGTGTAGTAGTCGAGCTGGTCGAGCGAGCTCATCTCACGGCCCCACGAGGCGCTGCTGACGCGCGCGCATGCCCTCGATGTCCTCTTCGCTCGCGCCGCCGAGGAGCTGAATGCGGATCTCCTGCGCGCGGCCCGTGGAGATGTCGAGGGCCTTCACGGCGAGCGTGCCGCTCGCGTCCATGATGAAGGTGACGTCGATCTTCACCTCGCCACGCGGCGCCGAGCGCAAGCCCCGAAGCTCGATCTCGCCGAGCGGCTGGTTGTCCTGGAAGCGCGAAGCCTCGCCCTGGCAGATGCGGATGGCGACGGAGTCCTGGCCATCCGAGCCGGTGCTGAAGACCCGCGCCTGCTCGACGGGTACGGGCACGTTTCGGCGGATGAGCTGCTGACAGTAGCCGCCGGCCGTCTCGATGGAGAGGGCGTGCGGCGTCACGTCCATGAGGAGCGGCATGTCCGCATCGGGAAGCGTCATGACGCTCGGCGGCGCGAGCGGCGAGGGTCCGGGGAGCGGCTCCACGAAGCCGGCGAGGACCGCCGGCAGCCCGCCATCGTCCTCCGTCGACCCGGCGCCGGCGTCCGTGCCGAAGCCTAGGTTGGCCGCGAGGCTCTTGGCGATGCCGACGCTCGCGGGCTCGTCGCCCGCCTCGTCCACGTCCACCTCGATCTCGAGGCCCGGGAGATCGCCACTCGCGGGCGCGTCGAGAGCGAAGGCATCGGGCGGCAGCGACGGGATATCGCTCTTCGAGGGGGCCTTGCCGGCCGGAGGGAGCGGTGGCGGCGCGGCCGGCGGCGTGGCCGGCGGGAGCGGAGGCGGTGCGCCCGGCGGGCCGTGGCCATGAAGCGTCTGCTTCGCGGGGAGCGCGTGCTGGACGGTCTTCTCGTCGTCCCGGAGGTTCCCTTCCGTACGGATGGGCGTCGTGGGCTCCCGACGGGGATCGGCGCGAGGCACCGCGCTCTCCTCGACGACCCCTCCTCCCATGATGACGCCGGGCATGCCGCCGACCTCCGCCGGCGAACGAGGCTTGGCCGCGTCCACGAGCGCCCCCGGGGGAAGATCCACCTGGGCCGTCGGCGCGAAGGCCGGCTGCCGCGGCAGCGCCGCCTGACGCTTCTCGCGCTCCCGCTTGAGACGCTCGAGCTCCGCCGCGCTCACCTTCCGGAGCGAGAGCTTGCCGAGCGACGTCTTGGCCTTGCGCTTCGGTCGCCCCCGGAGCGCGAAGCCGTGGATGGCCGCGCCCTGGCCCACGACGAGGTCCGGGTCGATGTCCGTGCGCGGCGCCTTGCCGAAGAACTGGCTGACCATCTCGCGCACGAGCGGCACGCGGGTCGAGCCGCCGACGAGCACCACCGCGTCGATGTCGCGGGCCGCGAGGCTCGCCTCGTCCATGGCCTCGTTACAGACGTCGAAGGTGCGCGCGAGGAGCGGCCGAATCGCGTTCTCGTAGTCGCTCCGCTCCATGCGGAAATCGAGGTCGAGGGCCCGTCCGCCGCGCCCATAGCCAAGCTCCTCGACGACCACCTCGACGGCGTCGTTGTCCGAGAGCTGGCACTTGGCCCACTCGGCCGCGGCGCGAAGGCGCTCGTAGGCCTGCTCGTTCGTTCGGGGGTCGAAGCGGTGCTGCGCGAGGCTCGCGTCGCACATGATCTCGGCCATCACGAGGTCGAGGTCGTCGCCGCCGAGGAAGCTATCGCCGGCCGTGCCGACGACCTCGAAGACGTCACCCTCGAGCTCGAGGAGCGTGAGGTCAAAGGTGCCGCCGCCGAGATCGTAGACGGCCACCCGCTCCGCCCGCTCCTTGCCGAGGCCGTAGGCGAGCGCGGCGGCCGTCGGCTCGTTGATGATGCGCGGAACCTCGAGGCCAGCCACGCGGGCAGCAGCCTTGGTGGCGCTCCGCTGAAGCTCGTTGAAGTTCGCCGGCACCGTGATGACGGCCCGCTCGACGGAGCGGCCCAGCCGCTCGACGGCGATGCGCCGGATCTCCCGCAGCACGAAGGCGCTGATCTCCGTGAGCGTGTAGGTCTCGCCGCGAATGTCGACGAGCACGCCCCCGTTCGGGCTCTTCACCAGCTTGAACGCGAAGCGCTGCTGAGCCTGGGCGACCTCCGGCGAGGTGAAGGGCCGACCGATGAGACGCTTGACCGAATAGACGGTGTTGGCGGCGTCGATGAGCCGGCGCTCCCGCGCTTCCTCGCCGACGCGCACGTTCCCGTCGGGCTTGAAGCTGCCCACCGAGGGAATGCGCCGATTCCCGAGGTCCGTCGTGATGACGCGTACCTCGGACCCGTCGGCCACCGCGGCGACCGAATTCGTGGTGCCCAGGTCGATGCCGAGCACGGGATCGTCGCCGCCGGGACCCATGAAACGCGATGATAGGGGACGCGCGCGCGCCACATCAACGTTCACGGATTTTTCCAGGAAAGTCTGAACCACGCTTCGACAGGTCCACCTGATGCTGGCGAGACCGGTCTCATGTCACACCGATCGGGTACCAGTCCTGGCACAGAGCGGCTCTATACTGTTCAAAATATCAGTACTGCACACCAATAACTGGACGCCTTATCAGTAACCCGGCACCGTCGACGCATGAACAGCCACCGACCCACGCTCCCGACGCCGCTCTCGACTTCCTCCGCGGCCGCTGCTGCGACGGCAGCCCGCGGCGCGCTGCTCCTCGGGTTGCTCGACGCGCTGCTGCGCCTCGCCGAGAAGTCGACGTCGGTAGGAGATCTCGGGCTCGCGCTCGGGGCCAGCGCCACGGACACGGCGGATGGGCTGCTGGTGCTGGAGCGTCGAGGGCTCGTGGACGCCGAGCGCCTGCGCCTCACGCTCACGGGCCTCGCGGCCGCCTCGGCGCTTCGCGGTGCCAGCGAGCTGCACCGTCACCGCGCGGCCGAGCGGCTCGCGGCCTGAGACGTCGCGCAGCCCGGGGCGCGCCGGCTGGCCGGCCGGGCGACGCGGCGCTAGCTCCGGCGGGTGCGTACGATCCACTTCGTCTCCCTCGGCTGCGCCAAGAACCGCGTCGACACCGAGGTGATGCTTGGCGTCGCGGGCGTGGAGGACCATCGCCCCGTCGATGACCCAGCCGACGCGGACGTGATCGTCGTGAACACCTGCGGCTTCATCGGGCCGGCCAAGGAAGAGTCCGTCGACACCATCCTCGAGATGGCCGAGCACAAGGACGAGGGACGCTGCGAGACCCTCGTCGTCGCGGGCTGCCTCTCGCAGCGCTACCCGGAAGACCTCGCCCGCGAGATGCCCGAGGTCGACCACTTCCTCGGCTCGAGCGACATGCTGAAGCTCGGCCCCGTGCTCCGGCGCGAGGCAGAGGAGCGCATGCTCGTCGGCAACCCCGCCGCCTACACGATGCGCGCGACGGACCCGCGCACCCTCACGGAGCGCGGGCACAGCGCGTTCGTGAAGATCGCCGAAGGCTGCAACCGACGGTGTTCCTTCTGCGCCATCCCCTCCTTCCGCGGCGACCTCCGCTCCCGCGCGCTCCCGGACCTGGTGGACGAAGCGAAGCGTCTCGCCGAGGGCGGCGTCGTCGAGCTCAACCTGGTCAGCCAGGACACGGTGGCGTGGGGGCGTGACCGCAAGGACGACCCCTCGCGCCTCGCGGATCTGGCTGCGGCGCTCGGCGACGTGGACGGCATCGCGTGGGTCCGCATCCACTACCTCTACCCGGAGCGGCTGACGGCCCCGCTCCTCGACGTGATGGCGGACCACCCGGCGGTGCTTCCCTATGTCGACATGCCGCTTCAGCACGCCGCGACGAACGTGCTCAAGCGCATGCGCCGCGGCCACGGCGAGGACCGGCTCCGCGGACTCGTGGAACGGCTTCGTTCGCGCCTCCCGGACATGGTCTTCCGGACCACCTTCCTGGTGGGTCATCCCGGCGAGACCGACGCCGACTTCGAGGCCCTGCTCGACTTCGTGCGCTGGGCCGAGCTCGACCACGTGGGCGTCTTCGTGTTCTCGCCGGAGGACGGGACGCCAGCGGGTGCGATGGAGGACGCCGTCGAGGCGAAGATCGCGCGGCGTCGGCAGCGCGAGCTGATGCGCGTGCAGCGGCCGCTCAGCCGCGAGCGCCTCAAGGCCCGCATCGGCAGTGAGCTCGAGGTACTCGTGGACGGCGTGAGCCAGGAGCATGAGTACCTCCTCGCGGGACGCTGGTGGGGCCAGGCGCCGGAGGTCGATGGCAAGGTACTCCTGGCGAACGGCGACGCGGCCCCGGGGGAGCTCCGCAAGGCGTTCGTGACCAACGCCGCTGATTACGACCTCGTCGCGGACCTGCTCACGCCCGCGGGCGAGTGGGCGCCGCCCCCTGGCACGCGGCGCCCGCGACGCCGGAAGATCAAGCTGCGCACGCTGCAGCGCTGAACCACGGTACAACCCGGCGCAACTTCGGGATGGACGGCGGTGTGCTCCGGGACCTCCTTCGGCGCCCCCCCCCAAGTTCGGCCCCCAGGCCGCCGTTAGGCGAAATGGTGAAGTCCTTCGATGAGCGGAACAGCACGCCAGCCGGCTCCACGCCGGCGCCGCGGCGCCGCCCTGGACGTACGACGGTGAACGAGAACGCACCCATTCACGCGGGCGCGCCGGCCAACGTCGACGCCATCCTGGACAAGGCCATGAGAATCGACGGCGCCATCGCGACGGCGCTCGTGGACTACACCTCGAACCGGGTACTCGGTACCTCCGGGGTCGCCGGCTTCGACATCGAGGCGGCCGCGCGAGGAAACGTGACCGTGCTGCGCGCCAAGCGTGACGTGGCCCGACGCCTCGGCCTCTCGGGGACCATTCAGGACATCCTGATCACCCTCGAGGACCAGATTCACCTCATCCGGCCGTTGAAGTCCTTCCCGCACCTCTTCCTCTATCTGGCGATCACGCAGGCCCACGGGACCCTCGCCCTCGCGCGCTTCAAGCTGAAGACGCTGGAAGAGGCGCTCCAGCCCTGAAGCTCCGGCGCGGCACCCTCGCAAGGCACGCCCGCTCGAGGGGGCCCTGCGAAGCGCGAGAGTCCGCGCGACCCGGCCGCGCCTATGCTGGGCCGCCATGAAGTCCTGGGACGCGCTGACCGAGCGCGGGCGGTTGCGGCGGCTTCGCCAGGTCGCCGACGACGCGCTCTGCCGCTACGCGCTGCGTGCAGATCGGCTCCGGCTCGTCGGAGGCTTCACCAACGCGGTCTTCCGTGTGGACGCGGGGGCCGCGCGCTTCGCCCTGCGCGTCGACGCGATGCAGGACCACAGCGACGCGGAGGTGGACGCCGAGGTGGCGTGGCTCGACGCGCTCGCGCAGGACGGTCTGCCGACGGCCCGGGTCGTGAAGGCCGCGAGCGGCGCGCCCTACGTCTTCGCAAGCGCACCTGGCGTTCCGGGGCCGCGCCGCTGCGTGCTCTTCGCGTGGATTCCCGGGCGCCCGCTCGGCCGCGGCGCCACACCCGCGCAGTACCGCGCGCTGGGCAAACTCTCGGCGGAGCTGCACCTGCACGCGCGAGGACACCCCGGCGTGGGGCGCCCGATGCCCTGGGATCGCGTCTTCTACTACCCCGAGTCCGTCGACCCCGTGGTCATCCACGACGCGTCCATGGCGCACCACTTCACCGGCGGCCGGCGCGCCGTGCTGGACGCGGCGCTCGCGCGGGTCACGAAGGCCTTCGCGCGCCGCCGGTCGCAGGAGCTCCAGCTCGTTCACGGCGACCTCCACCCCTGGAACGTCCACACCTTCCGCGGCGCGCTCACCGCCCTCGACTTCGAAGACGTGATGTGGGCTCACCCGGTGCAGGACGTCGCGATCACGCTGAGCTACCTGCGCGAGCGGCCCGACTACGCCGCGCTTCGCGACGGCTTCGAAGCGGGCTATCGCGACGTCGCGCGCTGGCCCGAGACCTACCCCGGCGAGCTGGACTGCTTCATCGCCGCGCGGCAGCTCATGTTCGTGAACTTCGTCGCCAACGTGCGTGCCGACCCGAGCGCCTTCTACGCCACGACCTTTCCGCAGCTCGAGCGCTTCCTCGAGGCCTGGGGCTGAGGCGCGGGGCGTCAGTCGTAGCGGGGGCCGAGCTGGTAGCCGAACCAGAGCTCGGCGAAGTGGGCCACCGTGTCGTTCGCGTAGAAGTCGCCGTTCGGCAGGAAGAGCGCATAGCTCGCCCACGCGAAGAGCCCGCCAGCGACGCGCCATCGCAGCGATGCGTCCACCTCGGCCCCGGCGTAGCCGGTCTCGCCGGCCGCCGAAGGCTCGGGCCGGAAGAAGGCGTGCGCGTCGAGCAGCAGCTTGAAGTGGTCGGCGACGGGCAGCCTGGCGTGGGCGACGAGGGAGGCGACGTTCGAGCGCGCCCCGATGATATCGGACACACCGAGGAACTTGTGCGCCGTGGGGAAGAGCTGGTTCCACGCGCGGACGTCTGCGTCGCTCGGGTCGTCGTCGCCGCTCGCGTAGAGGCCATGCAGGCTGAGCCGCGCGTCGCCCACGATGGCGCCGACCTCCGCATCGACCTGGTACGCGAACACGTTGCCGCCCGCCGCCGCGATGCCGGTCTGCACCCCAGCCTCGGCCCGCGTGAACACGCGACCGAAGGTCCCCTTGAAGAGCGCGCCGAAGGTCTGGGTCAGCGCCGTGTCCGTGCGCGTGCCGGCGCCGTCGTCGAAGCGCGGCGCGATGAGCGAGAGCGCGTAGGCGTCGAGCACGAGACCGTCTCCGAGGAGCGGCCCGAGGCCCGCGTAGACGCCCGTGAAGTAGCCGTCGCCGGAGCCGAAGGCGGAGCTCGGTGCGACCTCCGAGCGGTTGAGCCCTTCGAGGAGGACGGTAAAGAAGGCGTCGACGTAGGCGCCTTCGCGGAGCGTGAAGCGGCCGAAGGCTCCGTCGAAGGTCCGGCCCGTCTGGTGCCAGGGCACGCTGCCGATGACGAGGTGGTCGCCGTAGGCAATCTCCTTCCGGCCGAGGTCCAGGCGGAAGCAGTCCTCGCCCACGTGGAGGCTGAAGTAGCCCTCCTGCAGGTCGAGGCTCGCGTTGGTGAGCGTGTCCCCGCCGGCCTGCCATACGCCGGACGACTGGGGCAGTACCTTGAGGGAAACCGCGAGGTGGTCCGTGACCTCCAGGGGCCGCGTCACGAAACCGAAGGCGGCGCGGTAGTAGAACGCGTCCTGGTCCCGGGCGAGGCGCGCGGGCCCCTGGACCGCGAGCTCGTCGTAGCCGCGGCGGAGCTCGAAGCGCGTCCAGACGTTGGCGACGGGGGCGACCCATCGCGCGGCGCCTTCGCCCCGTGATGCGTCCTGCGCGCTCGCGCGCCACGGGAGGGCCATGGCCGCACAGGCGGTGAAGATGAAGAGGAGCGCTTGGAGAGCGCGGCGGGTGGGGGACGTGGAAACGAACACGAAGCCCGCTAACGGCGTTGGGAGCGACCGGTGAAGCGCGCATCGTGAAATCTCCAGCCGTAGCGACGAAGAGACAGCTCAAGTCACCCACCGTTGCGACGTTCGACCCCTGCGGGGAGCACCATGAAACGCGGCATCGAGAAGCCCCCGGGCATCCGAACGGACGATCAGGGGCGCGCCACTCGCATCGTGCTGCGGGACCTCCGCAGCGTGCACATGAGGACCTTCCACCTGACGTGGCTCGCGTTCTTCGTGTGCTTCTTCGGGTGGTTCGCTCACGCGCCGCTGCTCCCCTCGACCATCGGCCCGGACCTCGGCCTCACGACGGAGCAGAAGCTCACGGCCTTCATGGCCTCCGTGGGCGTGACGGTGCTCGCGCGCCTCGGCATCGGCGCGCTCTGCGACACGCTCGGTCCGAGAAAGGCCTACGTGGGTCTCCTCGTCTTCGGCGCGGCTGCCGTCGCCAGCTCGGCCTTCGCCTACGACTGGCCGACCTACCTCGCCAGCCGCCTCGCCATGGGCGTGCTCGGGGCGAGCTTCGTGATCACGCAGTACCACACGAGCGTGATGTTCGCGCCCAACGTCGTGGGCATCGCGAACGCCACCACGGCGGGCTGGGGCAACCTCGGTGGAGGCGTGACGCAGGCCGCCATGCCACTCGTCGCAGCGGCCGTGGCCTCCCTCGGCTTCGCCTCCAGCGAGCTCTCGCGGTGGCGGCCGGCGATGTTCGCACCCGCGATCGTGCTCCTGATCGTCGCGGCCCTCTATTGGCGCTTCACTCAGGACACGCCGGCCGGAAACCACGCGCAGACCCGTGCCGCGCAGACCCGCGAGGATGGCTCCTTCGCGCTCTTCCTGCGAGCTGCGGGCAACCGGCGCGTCTGGCTCCTCTTCCTCGTCTACGCCGGGTGCTTCGGCATGGAGCTCTTCGTGAACGGCCGCGCGGCGGCCTACTACCAAGGGCGCTTTGGCCTCGCGGAAACGAGCGCGGGGCTCATCGCGTCGCTCTTCGGGCTCATGAACATCTTCGCCCGGTCCCTCGGCGGCCTCATCGGCGACCGGGTCGCGGCGCGCGGCGGCCTCACCGCCCGCGTGCGCGTGCTCGTGGCCGTGATGGTGCTCGAGGGCTTCGCCCTGATGACCTTCTCGCGGATGGGCGCCCTGCCGGCGGCGATCGCCACGATGATCGTGTTCTCGCTCTTCGTACAAATGGCGGAAGGCGCGACCTTCGCCGTCGTCCCCTTCATCGACAAGAAGGCGCTGGGCTCGGTAGCGGGCATCGTGGGCGCCGGCGGCAACGTGGGCGCCGTGCTCTACGCGCAGTTCCTCTTGCGTTCCGGGCTCTCCATCGAGGACTGCTTCCTGGTCTTTGGCGGGCTGGTGATGGTCTTCGGCGTGGCGGGACTCGGAGTGCGCTTCGACCCGGAGACCGAAGCCGAAGCCCGCGCTGCCTATGCAGCTGGCGAGGCGCGGGCCCGCGCGTCGCTCCGGCCGCTGGGTCAGGCATGACGGCGCACCTCTCGCTCGTCCCGGAAGGAGGCGCCGCAGACCCGGTGGAAGAGGCGCCGGAGTACCCTCTGGCGGCGAACCTGGCGGGGCGTCAGCGCATGCTCAACCAGCGTCTCCAGAAGGAAGTTCTCGCCGCACGATACGGCGGTAACGCCTCCCTGCCCGAAGCGACGGCCGCCCTCCTCCGGGCCACGGTGCGCGCGCTCCGCGACGGCGGCGACGTCCGCTACGACGGGGGCACGCGCCGGGTCCCCCCGGCGCCGACGGCGGAGATCGCCGCGTCCTTCGCGGCACAGGCGCGCGCCGTGGAGGCCTTGATCGAGGCCGCGTTCGCAGTGCTCGAGGAACCCGCCGCCCTGGGCGCGATGTTGGAGGCAGGAAACGCCCTCCACCAGGAGGCGGACCGCGGGACGAGGCTCTACCAGAGCCATCTGGCGGAGACGGCCAACGAGAAGGCACGCATGGAGCACGTGCTCCATGCCGTCATGGACCAGAGCCATGCGGTCAGCGTTCGCTCGGAGGAGCTCGCGGAGAGCGCGACGGAGCTCGAGGCCATCGCCTCCGAGACGACGCGCACCGCGGCATCCCTCGGCGGCGTAGCGCAGGAGCTTCACCAGCGGGAGCAGGGGCTCGCGAAGGCTGGCGCGACGCTTCGCAGCGAATGCGCGAGCGTGAGCGAGGCCATGAAGGGCGCGCGGCGCGACCTCGAGGAGCTTCGAAAGCGCGTGGCGCGGGCGACGGGCCGCATGGAGGAGCTCGGCGCGAACAGCAGCGCCATCGGACGCATGCTCGAGCTGATTCGCTCCGTCGCAGAGCAAACGAATCTGCTGGCTTTGAACGCGACTATCGAGGCTGCCCGGGCCGGGGAAGCCGGCCGGGGCTTCGCCGTCGTGGCGAGCGAGGTCAAGGAGCTGGCGCGGCAGACGCGCGCCGCGACCGACGACATCGAAGGCCGCATCACGACGCTGCGCGAGAGCGCAGCCGGGGCCACGGCGAGCGTGGAGGACCTCGGCCGGCACATCGGCGCCGTGGACGAGGCCACGGGAGCCGCCGAGGCCGCGCTCGTGCGGCAGTCACGGGCGATGGTCGATATCGATGAGGCCGGTCGGCACGTGGCCGAGCAGACGAGCTGCATCGAAGGCGCCGCGCAGGACCTGGGCGGGAGTCTCCGCAAGCTCGAGGGCGCCGCCGCGGAGGTGCTGAAGTCGAGTGCGGGGCTCAGCGCCGTCTCGGGTGAGCTGGCTGGCCTCACGCAGGACACGAGCACGTGAGCGACGCGGCTCGCCTTCCGCCCCTGACCGACCTCTCCCGCGTCGAGACGCGGACCCTTCACCTCACGTGGATCGCGTTCCTGGTCTGCTTCCTCGCGTGGTTCGCACACGCCCCGCTCATGGCGGCCTCCATCGCCCCGAGCCTGGGCCTGAGCCGCGAGCAGCAGCTGCTGGCCTTCACGGCTTCCGTAGGCGTCACCATCCTCGCGCGAATCGCGGTGGGGCGCGCCTGCGATCGCTTCGGACCGCGCAAGAGCTACGTCGGGCTGTTGCTCTTCGGCGCCGGGGCCGGGGCGGCCGCGGCGCGCGCCGACGACTGGCCGACGTACCTCGCCTCACGGCTGGCGCGCGGCGTGGTGGGCGCCTCCTTCGTGATCACCGCCGTGCATACGAGCGCCATGGTCCCGCGCCACGCGGTGGGCCTCGCCACGGCCACGACCGCGGGCTGGGGCAACCTCGGCGGTGGCGTGGCGCAGCTCGTCATGCCGCTCGCGGCCGGCGGCATGGTGGCGCTCGGAACCACCTCGGACCCCCTCGAGCGCTGGCGCCCCGCCATGCTGCTGCCCGCGGGGCTGATGCTCCTGGTCGCCTTCCTCTACGCGCGCTTCACGGCCGACCGCCCGCCCGACGCTCCGGCCCCTTCGAAGGCGGGATCCACCGAGCGCTTCGGTACCGTCGTTCGAGACGCGCGCGTATGGGCGCTCTTCGTCGCCTATGCGGCGTGCTTCGGCATCGAGCTCTTCGTGAACGCGCGCATCGGCTCCTACTTTCAGGCGCGCATGGGCGCGAGCGAGACGGTGGCCGGCGCGCTCGCCGCCCTCTTCGGGCTCATGAACCTCTTCGCGCGCTCGCTTGGCGGCTGGCTCAGCGACCGCGTCGCCCGCAGGCACGGCGTGGCGGCGCGTGGACGCTGGCTGGCCCTCGCGCTCCTCGGTGAGGGAGTGGCGCTGATGCTCTTCTCGCGCCTCGGCAGCCTCGGCCTCGCCGCCTCGGTGCTCGTGGTGTTCTCCATCTTCGTGCAGATGGCCGAGGGCGCGACCTTTGCCCTCGTGCCCTTCGTACGGCGAAACGCCCTCGGCACCGTGAGCGGCATCGTGGGGTCGGGCGGCAACGTGGCCGCGGTCGTGCTCGCGCAGGTGCTGATCGTGAGCGGCGCGGCGCTCGAAGACTGTCTGCTCGTCTTCGGTGGCTTGGTCGTCACCACGGCGGTCATGCTGAGCCGCCAGCGCTTCGACGAGCCGGAGCGGCGCTTCACGTCGACGGCGGGCGACCTCGCGGCGCCTTCCTGAGCGCGCGCGAGGCTACGCTGCTACAGGCGACCGGTGGATCCGCTCACCCAGGGCACGCTGGGGGCCGCCCTGCCCCAGTCCGCCGCCCGATCGGCGCACATGGTCCAGGCGACGGTCTGCGGTGCGCTCGCGGGCATGGCGCCGGACCTCGACGTGCTGGTTCGCTCCGACGAGGACCCGCTTCTCTTCCTCGAGTACCACCGGCAGTTCACGCACTCGCTCGCCTTCATCCCCGTCGGCGCGGCGATCTGCGCGCTCGTCTTCCACCTGGCGCTGGGGCGGCGTCGCGGCTGGGAACCGCGGCTCACGTATGGCTTCTCGCTGCTCGGCTACGGCACGCACGCGCTCCTCGACGCCTGCACGAGCTACGGGACGATGCTCCTCTGGCCCTTCAGCGACCTCCGCATCGCCTGGAACAACGTCTCCATCATCGACCCGCTGGTGCCGGTGCCGCTGCTCGTGCTCGTGGTCCTTGCGTGGCGCCGGCGCCGCCGCGTCTTCGCCCAGGCCGGCATGGCCTGGGTCGTCCTCTACCTGCTCCTCGGCGTGGCGGCCCGGGAGCGCGCGGAGGCCCACGCAGAGGCGCTCGCCGCGCGCCGCGGACATGCGCCGGCGCGCCTCGAAGTGAAGCCGAGCTTCGCGAACCTCGTGCTCTGGAAGTCCATCTACGAAGCCGAGGGCCGCTACCACGTCGACGCCGTGCGCCTCGGTCTCTTCGGCGAGCCGGTCGTGTACCCGGGCACGACCGTCGCGAAGCTGGACGTCTCGCGCGACTTCCCCTGGCTCGCAACCGAGAGCCAGCAGGCCCGGGACGTCGAGCGCTTTCGCTGGTTCAGCGACGACTTCCTCGCGGTGGACCCGCGGCACCCGGAGCGCATCGGCGACGTACGCTACTCGCTCCTGCCGAACGACATCCGCCCGCTCTGGGCCATCACGCTGGACGAAAGCGCGGCGCCCGGCGACCACGTCGGCTACCTGAACGACCGAAGCCGCGACGCCGACATGACGGCGCGTTTCGGCCGCATGCTCCGTGGCGAGCCCGCCGAGTGAAGCCGGCCTTCAGCCTTCGACCTCGCGCTTGAGCGCCTCGTTCACGCGATCGTAGGCCTTCGGGAGCATCTTCCGCATGTGGGGCCAGAGCACGGCCAGGAGCGCTCCCGAGAAGGACTCGCCGTGCACCAGCCGCGTGCGCGCGCCGCCGTCCAGGGGCTCGAGGCGGAAGTAGTGGTCGGCCCCGGCCAGCGGCTTCTGCAGCGCCGAGCGTGGGCCCTTCCAGCGCAGCTCTTCGCCGTCGGCGCGCACGACCTCGACGGCGAGCGGGACCTTGCCGATGCCCAGCGCGACCTGGAAGTCGAGCTGCGCGCCAACACGGAAGGGGCCGCTGAAGCCGCCGAACATCGGGTTCCATCGGTCCCAGGACGCCGAGTCGCCGAGCGTGTCCCAGACCTTCGCCGGCGGCGCGTCGATGGCGAGGCTCGTCAGCACGGTGCGCTTCGTGGAGGCCATGGCGCCGGGAGCATCCCCGACACGGCACCCTTTTGCTACCGTGCCGCGCCATGAGCGCGAGCGACCCCCGACAGTTCCTCACCGAGACCCTCCCGGGGCTCTTCGCCAAGGGCGTCGCCGCCCTCGAAGCCGCCGCGGCCGGCGACGCGAGCGCTGCCGCGCGCCTCGCGGACGTGAAGGGCGCGAGCGGCGGCGTGCTGCTCCGCATCGAAGGCGAAGGCGACGTCTTCCTTCACGTGGCGGACGGCAAGATGCGCGCGACGGAAGGCCCCGAGGACGTGAACCTCGCCATCGCGGCTCCGGGGCCGGCGCTTCGCGAGTTGCTCGGCGAGGTGGAAGCCTCCGGCGAGCTCTCGGACGACGCGGCGATCCAGCGCGCCACGGGCGTCGCCTCGAAGAAGCTCCAGGACGTGCTCGGCGACGAGTCACTCCTCTTTCACATCATCGCCGAGGAGGTCCCGGAGCTGGGCACGGTGACGGTGAAGATCGGCCTCAACGCCACCGAGCCGCCCGAGGAGCCGGCCTTCACCGCGACCATGCACCACACGGACCTCGAAGCCGCGCGCTCCGGCCAGACGAACCCGCAGGAGCTCTTCATGGGCGGCAAGCTGCGCATGGCGGGCGACTACAGCCGGGCGCTCCAGATCGGCATGCAGCTCCTGGCCATGCAGCAAGAGCAGCAGCAGCAGTAGCGCGGCCGGCGGTGACGGGCCGCCGGCCGCAAGGCGCCTCGAACCCGTTAGAGCCATCTGGAGCAATTGAATTGCGTTTTCAATAAGTCCGGATACGGTGAGCGGTGCACGCAGAGGACTCCGCGCCGATGGACTTTCACCCGCTCGAAGAGGGCCGCTTCCGATGAGCGGCCACGCATCGCCCGACCCCGTCTACGACGTCGCCGTGATCGGCGGCGGCGCCGCCGGCGTGGGCGCCGCCGTCTCGCTCCGGCACGCCGGCCTCGAGAACTTCATCGTCCTCGATCGCCACGAGATCGGCGCCTCCTTCATGGCCTGGCCGGACGAGACGCGCTTCATCACGCCGTCCTTCCCGACCAACTCGATCGGCATGCTCGACCTCAACTCGATCGCCATCGGCGCGTCGCCGGCCTTCGGGCTTCAGGCCGAGCACCCGACGGGCCGGGAGTACGCCTCCCACCTGAAGAGGATCGCGGAGATCTTCGAGCTCCCCGTGCGAGGGCAGTGCGACGTGAAGAGCGTGCGCAAGGAAGGGGACGTCTTCGCGATCGAAACCGCGGACGCCCCCCTGCGCGCGAAGCACGTGATCTGGGCCGCCGGGGAGTTTCAGTACCCGCGGCTCAACGGGTTCGCCGGCAGCGAGCACTGCCGCCATACGGCGACGCTCCCCAACTATCGTGGCCTCGAGGGTGACGACTTCATCGTCGTCGGCGGCTACGAGAGCGGCATCGACGTCGCCTACCACCTGGCGCAGCGCGGCCGCCGGGTGCGGCTCTTCGACAAGGGCTGCCCCTGGGTCGCGGAGACCGCCGACCCGAGCGTCGCGCTCTCGACCTACTCCCTCGAGCGCATGCGCGACGGGCGCTTCCTCCAGTTCGTCGAGCTCTTCCCGAACGTGCCGATCACGGCCGTGGCCCGCGAAGGCTCGACCTTCGAGGTCACGGCCGGCGACGGGCGCCGCTTCGCGACGCGGGCGCAGCCGCTCTTGGCCGGCGGCTTCGACGGGAGCCACGGCCTGGTTTCTTCGCTCTTCGAGCAGCGGGCCGACGGCTTTCCGCTTCTGGACGAAAACGACGAGTCGACGATCACGCCGGGGCTCTTCCTTTGCGGCCCCTCGGTGCGCCACGACAACCACGTCTTCTGTTTCATCTACAAGTACCGGCAGCGCTTCGGCATCGTGGCGAGGGCCATCGCGACCTCGCTCGGCATGCCGACGGACGAGCTGGAGCAGTACTACCGGCAGTGGGGCATGTTTCTCGACGACCTCTCCTGCTGCGGAGAGGAGTGTGCATGCTGAAGGCGAACGACGAGGGATCGGTGGCGGTCGCGGGGGCGCGGCTCCAGCTCTCGAAGGCGCTGCGCCTCGAGTGGCTGGGGCAGACGGCCGCCAGCCTCTTCTGGATCATCAGCTGCTTCACCTACGGGCTCGAAGCCCCCGGCGACTGGCTGCAGCTCCTCGCCGCGTCGGCGTGGATGGTGGCCAATCTCGCCTCGCTGAGCGCGGACGAGCCGAGCTGAGCGACCTCCGCACCCCGGTGATAGCCTCGCGCCTCCCATGTACCGTCGCATCGTCCTCTTCGGCGCCACCGGCGACCTCACCGCGCGCCTCCTCATGCCGGCCTTCGCCCAGCTCGCGAGCGAAGGACGCCTGCCGGATGACCTGACGATCCTCGGGACGTCGACGAAGGACATCACGGCGGACGCCTTCCGGGCACACATCACGTCCGCCCTCGCGGAGCACGCCGCCGGCATCCCCGCCGAGGCGCGGGCCTCCGTCGTCGATCGCCTCGACTATCGCCTCGGCGATGTGACCGACGCGGCCAGCGTGAAGGACCTCCTCGGCCCGACGCGCGGCGGCCAGCTGGTGTACCTGGCGCTCCCCTCGGTCATCCTCGAGCGCGCGCTGGCGGCGCTGAGCGAAGCCGGCCTCGGTACGGAGGACGCGCTCGCCGTGGAGAAGCCCTTCGGGACGGATCTGGCGTCGGCGCAGCGCCTCAACGGGATCCTCGCGCAGAAGATGCCGCAGCCCACGGTCTTCCGCATCGACCACTTCCTCACGGACACGCTCGTGCAGCGCGTGCTCGCGCTCCGCTTCATGAACCGGCTCTTCGAGCCGCTGCTGAACGCGCACCACGTCGCGCGGGTGGACGTGAGCTGGCTGGAGAGCCTCGCCCTCGAAGGTCGCGCCGGGTACTACGACCGCGCCGGCGCGCTCAAGGACATGCTCCAGAACCACCTGATGGTGGCCATGAGCCTCGTCGCCATGGACGAGCCCGCGCGCATCGATGGCGCGTCCTTTCGCGGCGCGCGGGTGGAGGTGTTGCGTTCCATTCCCACGCCGACGCCGGAGCAGATCGGCTACCACACGGTGCGCGCGCGCTACGGCGCGGGCACCATCGGCGAGCGCGCGGTTCCGGCGTACGTGGACGAGCCCGGCGTCGATCCGTCCCGGAACACCGAGACCTACGCCGCCGTGCGCCTCAACCTGCGCAACAATCGCTGGGACGGCGTGCCCTTCGTCCTGCGCTCGGGCAAGGCGCTGGCCGAGGACCGGGCCGAGATCGCGATCCACCTCAAGCCCGTCGTCGCGCCCTTCGAGCACGTGGTCTCGCCGAACGTGCTCCGCATCGGCCTCATGGAGCCCTACGTGCGCGTGGGCACCGTCATCAACGGCGACGACCTCGCGCCGCTCCGGCAGGAGCTCGACCTGATGTCGCCGCCAAGCCCGCGCTCGGCCTACGCCAACCTCATCCTGGAGATGCTCGAGGGGCACGCCTCGCTCTTCATCCGTGGGGACGAAGCCGAAGAGGCCTGGCGCATCGTCGACCCGATCGTCGCAGCCTGGCGCGACGGCGTGGTGCCGCTGCACACCTATGCGGCCGGCGAGGCGCCCCCGGCGCTCTGAGCGCGCCCTGGATTCCGTCACGCCACCGGCGGGCCGGTGGGTGTACAAGCAGCGCATGGTGGACACGGCCGAGGCGAAGCGGCTCGCGGAGAACGAGGCGCGCACGCGTTACTGGAAGCGCTGGGGGCCCTACCTCAGCGAACGGCAGTGGGGCACCGTGCGCGAGGACTACAGCGCCGAAGGGACGGCCTGGTTCGACCTGCCCCACGACCATGCGCGGAGCCGTGCCTACCGCTGGGGCGAGGACGGGCTCCTCGGCATCACGGACCGACGCTGCCGCCTCTGCTTCGCGCTGGCGCTCTGGAACGGCCGCGACGCAATCCTCAAGGAGCGCCTCTTCGGCCTCACCGGGCCCGAGGGCAACCACGGCGAGGACGTCAAAGAACTCTACTACTACCTCGACGCGACGCCGACCTACTCCTACGCCCGCTCGCTCTACAAGTACCCGCAGGCGGCCTTCCCCTACGCGGAGCTCGCGGGCGAGAACCGCCGCCGGGACAAGCGCTCGCGCGAGTTCGAGCTCCTCGACACGGGCGTCTTCGACGACGGCCGCTACTTCGACGTGGTCGCGAGCTACGCGAAGGGCGGGCCGAACGACGTCGCCATCCGCCTCACGGTGCACAACCGCGGGCCCGAGGACGCGACGCTGCACCTGCTCCCGCAGCTCTGGTTCCGGAACACGTGGAGCTGGGGTCGCGAGGGCGACGGCTACTGGCCCATGGGGCGCATGGCGGCCGTGGGGGATCCGCTCGCCGGCGGCGCCATCGAGGCCGTGCACCCCTCGACGCTCGGCAGCATGCGCCTCGTGCTCGACCCGCCCACGGAGGCGCTCGCGGCACCGGCGGAGGTACTCTTCACGGACAACGAGACGAACACCGAGCGGCTCTTCGGGAGCGGGGGTCCGCGCTACGCGAAGGACGCCTTCCACCGCCGCGTCATCTACGGTGAGACGGACGCGTGCCGGCCGACGCCCGAGGGCACGAAGGCGGCGTTCTGGCTCCCGCTGCGGGTTCCCGCCGCCGGGGAGGTGAGCGTGCGGCTTCGGCTCGTGAGCTCCGACGCGCCCGCGGCGCGGGACGGAGCGGCCTTCGCCGACCACGACCAGATCTTCGCGGACCGGCAGTCCGAGGCCGACCGGTTCTACGCCGGCGTCATCGACGAGCGACTGTCCATCGACGAACGGCGCGTCGCCCGGCAGGCCTACGCGGGCCTGCTGCACACCAACCAGTTCTACCACTTCGCCGTGAAGGACTGGCTCGCGGGCGACCCGGCCCAACCGGCGCCGGCGCCGCAGCGAGAGCGTGGCCGCAACCGCGAATGGGACCATCTCTTCGCCAACGACGTGCTCTCCATGCCGGACAAGTGGGAGTACCCGTGGTTCGCGGCCTGGGATCTGGCCTTCCACATGATCCCCTACGCGCGCCTCGACCGGGAGTTCGCCAAGCGTCAGCTGCTCGTCTTTTTGCGCGAGTGGTACATGCACCCGAACGGGCAGATCCCGGCCTACGAGTTCGCCTTCGGCGACGTGAACCCGCCCGTGCATGCCTGGGCGGTCTGGCGCGTCTACGAGCTCGCCGGCGACAAGGACGTCGACTTCCTCGCGCGCTGCTTCCAGAAGCTGCTCCTGAACTTCACCTGGTGGGTGAACCGGAAGGACCTCGACGGGGACAACGTCTTCAGCGGCGGCTTCCTCGGCCTCGACAACATCGGCGTCTTCGACCGCAGCAAGCCGCTCCCGACGGGGGGGCAGCTCGACCAGGCTGACGGCACCGCGTGGATGGCCTTCTACTGCGGGACCATGCTGACCATGGCGCTCGAGCTGGCGCGCCACGACCGCGTGTACGGGGACATGGCCTCGAAGTTCTTCGAGCACTTCGTCGAGATCGTCGACGCGATGAACGACTTCGAGGGCCGGGGCCTCTGGGACGAGGAGGACGGCTTCTACTACGACCACCTCCGCGCCAACGGGCACACGGAGCCGCTCCGGACGCGATCGCTCGTCGGCCTCGCGCCGCTCTTCGCCGTCACGGTGCTCGAGGACGACCTCGTCGCGCAGCTTCCGGGGTTCAAGAAGCGCATGCAGTGGTTCCTCGACAACCGGAGCGATCTGGCGTCGTCGGTGAGCTACATGGCCAGGCCCACGGGCGCCTGCCGGCACGGACATCGGCTGCTCGCGGTGCCCTCGCGCGAGCGCCTGGTGCGCGTGCTGCAGACCATGCTCGACGAGAGCGAGTTCCTCTCGCCGCACGGCATCCGCTCGCTGAGCCGCGTGCACCGGGACGCGCCCTACGTCTTCCGCGCGGGCGACGGGGAGCACCGCGTGGCCTACACGCCGGCGGAGTCGGACACCTACATGTTCGGCGGCAACTCGAACTGGCGCGGGCCCATCTGGTTCCCGCTCAACTTCCTGCTCCTGGAAGCGCTCGAGACCTACCACCACTTCTTCGGCGACGACCTCACGGTGGAGATGCCCACGGGCTCCGGGCGCCGCGTCACGCTCGACGTGGCGGCCCGGGAGATCGCGGCGCGCCTAACGCGCCTCTTCGTCCCGGACGCGAGCGGCCGCCGCCCCGCCCACGGCGGCGACGCGCGCTACGCCCAGGACCCGCACTTCAAGGACCTGGTCCTCTTCTACGAGTACTTCGACGGCGACGACGGCCGCGGCTGCGGCGCGAGCCATCAGACGGGCTGGACGGCGCTGGTGGCGAGCTGCCTGGACAAGGTCGCGCGCGGACGCTGAGGGGCGCGTACGGAGCCCATCCCGCGGAGCGCCTGGACGCCGCGGCCGGCGCGGTAGCACCCTTCGGGCGATGCCGCGTCGAGTCGCGACGGTTCTCCTCTTGGCCTGGTTCTGTGCGGGGTGCGCGGCATCGCGGAGCACCGACGAGGCCGTGCGCGACGCCGGTCAGGATTCGCCGGATGCAGGCCCGGTCGCGGCCGAGCTGGGTCCGGCCGAGGAGAGCTCGTTCACGCAGGCGTGCGTCAGCTACGGAAACACGACGAGTATCGGGGTCATCGCCGAGACGAGCGCGGGCTGCCTCGGCGCAGGCTTCGGGATCGAACCGGTCTCCCTCTTCGGCGAGGTCGGCGGGAGCGTGGAGGTCACGACCGGCTACCGCTTCATGGGTGCCGTCCTCCACGATCGGTCGTGCGAGGCCGTGCTTGCGGGAGAGCGAGACCGCATGGGCCGCTCCGTCGGGGAAGCGAGCGGCCGCATCGACATCACGGAGCTCGTCGCGAATGAGCGCTTCCGCGTCGAGGCCGACGTCGTCCTGGGCTTTCGCGACCGAGCGCCCTTGCCGCTGCGCTTCGAGGCGGAAGCGACGGGCGTTTGCCGGTGAGCCGAGGCCTCCCGTCACGGATCAAAGCGACAGCGCATCGCCGATGAGCGGAACAGGTAGATCGATAGCCCGACGTACGTGACGTACTCGGCGCCCATCGGTACGAAGCCCGTCGGACCGCCCCCGAAGGCCCCGAAGTCCACCGTTTCGATGAAGCAAATCGTCGCCAGCACGGCAAACATGAGCACGGTCGCGAAGGGCGTGTGGCGCCAGCGCGCTCCGTATCCCCCGAGGAAGATCGCGCCGGTCGTGAGGAGGGAGGCGAAGTGGATGAACTGCGTGCCCGCCGGGAAGCCGGGATGCTGCAGGCCGAACGCCACGGCGGGCACGAAGTACTCGACCAGGCCGGCGAGTCCCCAAAGGACCAAGACGACGAAGACGAGCACCAAGACCCGAGGGAAGCAGCCGGCCGGCGGCTTCGTGCTACTCATGGCGACTCCCTGAGTGCGCCCGCCGTTCGTCGCGGGGGCCGTACGTCATCCTCGCGCTCGTTCGAGCGCGGCGCAGCCCGCCTGGGCGCACTGGACGTCCTGCGCCGGCGTTCCGCCCCCCACGCCCACGGCGCCGACCAGGCGACCTTCGACGAGCAGCGGCGCCCCATCGCCCAGCAGGGTGATCCGCTCCATCCCGGCCATGACCTCGTTCAGCCCGGGGACGGCGGTCACGGCCGCCGAGAGCCCTTCGGTGGGGAGGCCGAGGAGCGCGGTGAAGGCCTTGTCCTGTGCCGCCCGCACGCTCGGCAGCGGGGCGCCGTCCATGCGGGAGCACGCCAGCAGGTGGCCGCCCTCGTCGAGAACGGCCGCGCCCTGAGGCACCGCCAGCTCTCTGGCGCGAGCCATGGCAGCATCGAGCACGGCGCGAGCGCCGGCGTGCGTGAGCTTGGGGGCTTGGGTCGTCATCACGGTCATGGGTGCCTCATCGAAATGCGAACGGAGTGTTGCTTCGCGCTTCGAGTTAGCGACTCTTAGGGGGCATGTCCTCACCGAGCGCGCCAATCGGGAACGCCGATCGCGCCACGCCTCGGGCCCCGCTGCCGGCGGGCATCACCGCGGCCCTCCGCACCGCGAACCTCGACCCGGTTGCGATCGCCAGCGCCATCGGGCTCGAGGCTCCCGAGCGCCTCGCCGTCGCACGGCCTTTGCTGTCGAGCCACGAGCGTGAGGCGTTCTTCGACGGGCTCTTCCACCTGGCCGCTGCGGACGACCTTAACCCGGCCGTCCCCAGCGACATCGCGCTCCGGCTCGGAGCCGCCGTTCGTCCCGAGCTCATGGGTGTCATCGGCCTGGCGGTGCTGAGCGCCCCGGACTATGCGAGCGCGGTCGCGCGCTGTGCTCGCTACAAGCGCCTGGTCAGCGAGCTCGATGTCGACGTGACGCGCGTGGGCACGCAGGCGTGGGTCTCCGTGAAGTCACCGCACGCGGATCGCGTGGCTGCCCGCGGCCACGTCGAAACCGAGCTCGCGTTCTTCGTGTCGCTTGGCCGCTCGCTCGTAGCGGGTGGAATCGACATCGTCGGGGTCGAGCTCTCGCGCGAGGGGTCGAGCGCCGCCCACGACGCGTTCTTCAGGGCCCCGGTGAGCTACGGGGTACGGGTGGATCGGCTTCGCATCGATGCCGCGAGCCTCGCGCGACCGCTCTTGAGCGCGACCCCGGAGGCATACGGACTGCTGTCGACGACGGCCGAGCGCGCGCTCTCGGCGCATCATGATCCCCTCGGCGTCGCGCGGCGGGCCATCGATGCTCGGCTCGTGGATGGGGCCCGGCTGTCGGACGTAGCCGCTAGCGCGGGCACCACGCCGCGCACCCTCCAGCGCCAGCTCCGCAAGGCGGGCACCTCCTTCTCGAAGCTCGTCGAAGAAACGCGGCGCGAGAGCGCCGTCCGTCACCTTCGTGCCGGCGAGCTGTCCATCGACGACATCGCCTACGTCCTGGGCTTCTCGAGCGCGACCTCGTTCGCGCGCGCGTTCAGGCAATGGACCGGCCGCTCGCCGAGCGCGTGCCGGGGTCAAGGGACGAAGAGGTCGCGCTGAATGACCACGAAGGGGCGCGTGAAGCCGCCGACGTCTTCCCACCCCGCGTCGTCGGTCGACTCCGTGCTCGCGACCGGCTCGAAGGTGACGCGAGCCATGCGGAGGACCACCCGCTCCTGGTTGTAGCGGGGGTCGAAGTCGATGAGCGGGTCGCCGGGCAACGCGAGAAGAGCCTCGAGCAGGCGACGGAGTCGAAGGTCGCGCGCTCCAGGCGGCAAGAGCACCGTGGCGCGGCCGACGGTGAGCACGGGCCAGCGCGCGTCGGAGGGGGACACATCGATGCTCACCGCCTCCGGCCAGGTCGCGAGCCGAGTCCGGCTCCGCGCGTCGAGGTGGCCCGCGACGCCGAGGACCCGCGGTGCGCGGTCGACGGTCGGTTCGGGGAGCCGCACCGCGTCGGGAATCGCGGCGAAGGAAGGGAAGACGAGGAAGGTCCTCGCCTCGGTGCCGTCCCCGAGCCCGAAGACCCCCTCCACGCGCACGCCACCGAAGGCGCCGACCGCCGGATGCTCGCGGCGTGCGGACGCCTCCGCCGGAACGACGAGGTCCAGGGTCAGGAAATCGACGGCGGGCCGGGCCGCGGCCTGCCCGCCGGCCCGCTGCTCGCCCACGCGGTCGACCGCGGAGCTCATCACGAGCGGCGAAGGCCCCCGCCGCTGGAAGCGCACCTCCGCCCGGCGAAGGCGGCTCCCCGATGGATCGCGTACGACGAGCGGCCGGCGGGTGCAGCTCAGATCCACGAAGCCCGGGTCGTCCAGGTCCAGCTCGAGCGGATCCCGCCGCACCGACGTGAGGTCGGTGACCGGGAGGCGCCGTCCGCAGGGCCCTTCACTGCTGACCACCAGCGCCTCGACGGCCGCGTCCCGCTGGAGCCATGGCCGATGAACCCCGCCCCACTCGACGTCCCCGACGCCGTAGCCCACGGGGATCGTGTGCACGTAGCCGCGCACGGGCCCGGAGGTAGGGCCATCTCGGGTCAGCAGGAGCCGCAAGGGCTCGGTCACCACGACCGGCAGGAGGGCGACGGCGGGCTCGCCTTCCAGCGTCGGTAGGGCCGTGTAGCCGTCCCGGGTGAAGCCCGAGAGCCCGAAGGTGGCGAACCCGTCGGCGGAGAAGAGGACGTCGACGCGCTCCGCGAGGTCCTGCGACGTGAGCCCGACGCGGTCGCCGCTCACGACGCGCGACCCGCTGCGGCTCAGAATCACCGCGCGGGCCGCGATCGGCCGGAGCTGCTCGTCGGTGATGCGCAGCGTGAGCGCGTCTCGGAGCTCGGCGTCGCGGACTGGCATCCCGTCGGCGAAGGCCGCGTCCGTCGCTGCATCGCCATACGCGTCACGGTTCGCATCGATGGCCGCATCCGTGAGGCCTGGATCCGACGGATCACCGCCCCCCGCATCCCCGGTTCCGCCCGTCACGGCGCGCGAGGAGGCGCAGCCGGCGAGCATCAGCACGAGCACGAGTCGCGCGAGGTTCATACCGGTCACTCTACCAAGAGCGTGACGGTCCATCGTAGAGCGCCAGGCGGCAGGCCGTCGCGATGATCGGTCGTGAGTTCGGCAGACACGCAGCTTCGGCCGCCTCCTCGTCGACGGGGCAGACCGACTCCAGCCGCGATGCAGCCGCGCGCGAACCGCCTCCGCGATTCAGGCGGTGCTCCGCCCCAGGAGGCGACGCTTCATCGCGTCGTCGCGTCGGGCTCCCTGTCGGAGGCAGAGTACCTCTTCACGGCGCGGCCACGCCCGTCGGGTCGATCTCGACGGTAAGGCTGCCGGTGCGGGCGCCCGTTTGGATGGCAAGGTGGTGCGCGCCGATGTCGGGCACGGTGACGGTGGTGCTCACGGGGCCGAGCACGCCGCCGAACCGGCAAATCGGGGGCGTCGTCGCGGGGCAGGTGCCGCTGGCATCGTCGATGCTGTAGGCGAAGGTGCTCGGCGCACCGAGCTCCAGCCCGACCTCTTCGTCAGCCACGGTGGTGACGAAGGTGAAGAAGGTGTCGTTCTGTGCGCCCGCCGGGAGCGTGCAGCCGAGCGTGGGCGCGTCGAGCGCCATGAGCGAGAGGTCCACCGTCCGCGGCGTGGCGCCGGCCGCGGGCGGAGCCGCGGTGCAGGCACTCCTGCAGAGGTCGCAGTTCCGAATCGTCCCCACCGGGGCGATGTCGACCTCGAGCTCATGGGAGACCACGGACCTCGAGGTGCGCTCGACGAGGATGTAGTGGAGACCCGCCGGGAGGCCGCGGAGCACGAGCTCGGGGGCCGAGCCGGACGCGCAATCCCGCTCGGTCCTCACCACCTCGTCGAAGTCATCGACGACCGCGATGGCGCCCGGGCCGGCGGCACCCGAGCCGAGGAGGAACTCGGCGCTCAGGGCCACGTCCTGCGGCACGGCCAGATCGAGGACGTAGCAGGCGTCCGGCTGCGGATCCGAGGCGCCGCACGAGGGCGCGTCGTGCGCGTCCCGGAGGAGCCGCACGTCCTCCGTGAGCACGCCGCCCGTGGCCGGCAGCGTCGGCGCCGTTCCGCAGCGATCCGCCGCGCGTGGCGGTGGGGGAGTCGACAGCTCGAACTGCAGTGTGCCCACGGTCTCGTCCTCGGTCTCGAGGAGGAGGAAGTAGCGGCCCGGACTCAAGAGTTCTGCTCGATGGTCGCCGGGAAGGGCAGGCCGAAGGCGGTTACGTTCGAGCGCTCGCAGGGGACGCCGTCGGTCGCTGCCCGCGCATCGTCCGCACAGACGCCGACGTCGCCGGGGCCGCGAAGCTCGAGGACCGCGTCGTCGGGACCGTCGGTGAGCTCGACGTAGAGGTCCATCTCGGTGAGCAGGTCGAAGAAGAACACCGCGTCGATCGCGTCGCCGGAGCGCGAGCACCGAGGCTCGTAGTCGTCGTTCAGGCCCGTCGTGCCAAAGCCGTAGAAGCCCGAGCTGGCGAGCTCGATGGCCGTGGCGCAGGTGTCGTTGGTCGGCGTGCAGTCCGGGTCGAAGACGTCGGCCTGGCCGTCACAGTCGTCGTCCTCGAAGTTGTCGCAGATCTCCGGCCCGGCCGGCGCGTTCTCGCAGCCGCGCTCGGGGTCGCAGCGGTCGACGGTGCACCGGTCGCCATCCGAGCAGTCGAGGGGCTCGCCGCCAACGCAGCCGAGCACGGGGTCGCAGAGCTCGACGCCCGTGCAGACGTTGCCGTCATCGCAAACCTCAGCGCGCAGCTCGAGGTCACCGCAGCTCTCGCCCTCCTCGTCGCACGCGCGGAAGGTGCACCCGAGGTCGTCCTCGCAGGGCGCATCACCGGCCACGCAGACGCCGCGGCGGCAGCGCTCCGTTCCGTTGCAGAAGCACGAATCGTCGCAATCCGCGTCCCCGAAGCAGACCCCCCCGAGGGTGCCGCCAGGGTCGACGCACGGCGCTTCGCCCATGTCCGGCCCCCCTTCGTCCGGCGGCCCGTCGGGCCCGTCCATCATGCCGTCGACCCCGTCGATGCCCAGGTCGTCGGGCGTCACGTCACCGGCGCCGCCCGAGCCGCGAGTGCAGGCGAGAGCGCCCACGAGGGCGAGCGACGCGAAGTGGCGGGAGGAGGCGCGCATGACGAAGGCCTCCTCAGGGCGCCGCGGCGCCCGTCGGGTCGATTTCAACGGTCAGGTTGCCGGTGCCGACGCCGGTCTGGATCGCGAGGTTGTGCGTGCCGACGTCGGGCACGCTGACGGTGGTGCTGACGGCGCCGAGCACGCCACCGAACTGGCAGATCGGCGCGCGCGTCGCGGGGCAGGTCCCGCTGGCGTCGTCGATGCTGTAGGCGAAGATGCCCGGCGCTCCGATCTCGAGGCCGACGAGCTCGCCCGCCACGGTCGTGTCGAAGGTGAAGAAGCTGTCGTTCTGTGCTCCCGCCGGCAGCGCGCAACCGAGGGACGGCTCGTCGAGCACCGCCAGCGAGAGGTCGACGGTCCGCGGTGAACCGAACGCCGACGGAGCCGCGGTGCAGGCATTGAAGCAGTAGCCGCACGGCTGAAGGAAGCCGTAGGGGTACTCGACCTCGAGGCGGTGGGAGTACACGGAGCTCGAGGTGCGCTCGACGAGGATGTAGTAGGCGCCCGCCGAGAGAGAGCGGAGCACGAGCACGGGGGCCGAGCCCGACGCGCAGCCGCGCTCGGTCCCCACCACGTCGCCGAAGTCGTCCACGACCGTGATGGCACCCGGGCCGCGACGACCGGAGCTCGAGAAGAACTCGGCGCTCAGGATGACGTCCTGCGGGGCCGCCAAGTCGAGGACGTAGCAAGCCTCCGGCTGTGAGCGGGAGGAGCCGCACGAGGGCGCGTCGTACTCGTCCCCGAGGAGCAGGACGTTCTCCGTGAAGACGCCACCCGGGGCGATGATGGTAGGAGCCGTGAGGCAGTTGTCGGTCAGCGGCGGCGGCAGCGCGTTCGACGCCAGCACGTTGGCGTCGCTGGCCGGGTGGAGCGCCTACCCGGCGCGGCTGCGCGACCAGAGCCTCCGGGCGTGGCGCGCCGGCGTCGCGCTGGGCGCCTCGCGGTGGGCCTTCGTCGTGCCG
>ERZ1740059.248-NODE-248-length-29884-cov-7.129840_pt1 | contig 29884 bp, 20 predicted proteins | sample MGYA00581744_ERZ1740059 | MGnify/ENA primary metagenome ERZ1740059 (study PRJEB43018, sample SAMN04849738) | marine metagenome | isolation source: floating plastic debris | place: Pacific Ocean | collected 2008-08-28 | study: EMG produced TPA metagenomics assembly... | reverse complement strand
AGCCCACACGAGAGTGCCCCACCCAGCGAAAGCGCTCCGAGCCCGGCTAAGCCGGCGAGGACCCGCGTGTGGGTTGGGGAGCCCACACGAGAGTGCCCCACCCAGCGAAAGCGCTCCGAGCCCGGCTAAGCCGGCGAGGACCCGCGTGTGGGTTGGGGAGCCCACACGAGAGTGCCCCACCCAGCGAAAGCGCTCCGAGCCCGGCTAAGCCGGCGAGGACCCGCGTGTGGGTTGGGGAGCCCACACGAGAGTGCCCCACCCAGCGAAAGCGCTCCGAGCCCGGCTAAGCCGGTCGATCCGCCAGTCTAAAACGTCGACGGGTCGTCTTCGTCCTTCGGCTGAGCCGTGCCACGCCGCGCCTCGAGCTCCGCACGCACCTCGAAGGCCTTTTGCTCCGTGAGCGGGAAGTAGCTCATGGCGAAGATCGCCAGCCCCGCCGTCGCCGCAGGCACGACGACGTCGAAGACGCGCATCAGGTGGATGGCCTCGGCCGACTGGTTGCCGCCGAGCTCCACGTCGAAGCCCGTGTAGTTGAGCAGCAGACCGCCGCCCCACACCGCGACGCCCATGCCGAGCTTCACGACCCACCAGAAGACGGCGCCGAAGAGGCCCTCCCGCCGCTCGTTGGTCTTGAGCTCGTCGAGGTCGACCACGTCCGCGATCATCGAGGGCATGAGCGTGAAGAGCCCACCAAGGGCGAAGGCCATGAAGGGCGCCGGCACGATCACGAGCCACGGGTTGTTCGGGTCGTAGCAGAACCACTTCATCAGGTAGCCGACGATGGCCAGCGTGGTCGAAACGTAGAACGCCCGCCGCTTGCCGATCTTGCCCGCCAGCCACGTGACGAAGGGGATCACGAAGAAGGTCGAGCCGTTCTGCACGGACCCGGCCCAGCCGAACCATTCGCCGCCTACGGCCTGGTCGCCGCCGGCCACGAAGTAGATCGTCACGTAGAGCTGGAAGGACGCGATGAGCTGGAAGCCGTTGAAGACCAGGAAGGTCGCGGCGCAGAGGAGGAGGAAGGGCCCCGAGGCAAGCGTCTGTAGGAAGGCCTTGAAGAAGCCCACCACGGCGCCGCCGACCCCCGCGCTTTCACCCTCCGCGCTGGGCGCCTTCGGGGGCAGCGGGCGCTCCTTGAGGAGCAGCGCCGGCAGGACACCGAAGGCGATGGAGACCACGCAGACGATGATCGCCAGCACCGAGGCGCCCTGCGCCTGGTCCGTGAAGATGGCCCACGTGGTGATGGCCACGAACCAGGGCGCGATGATGTAGGGGAACTGCCCGATGAAGAACTGCACGCCCATGAGGCGCGTGCGCTCGTGATAATCGGGCGTCAGCTCGAAACCGAGGGCCACCCACGGCGTCGCGAAGATCGTGTACGCGATGAAGAAGATGACCGAGCCGATGAGGAACCAGTTGAAGTAGAAGTCTTCGGTCTGGTCCTTGGGGAGCTGCCAGAGCACCGCGTAGACGATGCCGACGAGGATGGCGCCCACGAAGATGTAGGGGCGCCGACGACCCCAACGCGTCCGCGTGTTGTCCGAGATGTGACCCATCAGCGGGTCGGTGATCGCGTCCACGATGCGCGGAAGCCCGCCCAGGGCGCCCACCAGCGCGGGGTTCATGCCCCACACCAGGTTGAGCAGCGCCATCATGTTGCCCATGGCGACGGCCAGCAGGTTGTTCACCAGCGCGCCGCTGCCGTAGACCAGTTTTTGCCCGAAGGGCACGCGGTCTTCGGGCTTCGTCTCGTGATGGCCCGACTCGGGTTCCTGCGTCGGCGACATGTCCGGTTCGTTGCTCACGAGTGCTCCTCAGCTCCTGGCCCGATGGGTCCCAGGGCCGGGACCCTACACAATATGGAGACAATTGCGGAAGAGGTATTGATCGGTGGAGCGGCGTGTCTATGTCCGCGCCCCACCTCCGACCGGCGGCAAGAGCACGAGCTCGCGCCGCTCTCGTGCGCCCCGCCACGAGGCGCTCTCGTGCGCCAGCTGACCGCCGGCGATGCGGGGGTAGTCTCGCGCCGCCTCCCAGGCGTCGAGGTCGGGTACCCGCGCGGCCATCATGCGAAGGGCGAGCGCGATGGCCGCGAGCCGGCTCCCGCGGCGAAGGCCCGGCATCACGAGGCCGGGGTCGGCGAAGTAGCGTTTCGCCGTCTCGTCGAAGCTCTCGGGAGGCCGGCCGGTCACCTCCTCGACGTGGTCCGAGACGTCGGCATAGACGCCACGGCGAAGCTCCTCCGCGTAGTGACGCACCTGGGCGGTCTGGAAGAGGGGAAAGCCCTGGGCCCGGGCCGCCTTGATGAACATGCGCGTCGAGACGGGACGGTAGCGAACCCGCCTCCCGAGCACGCGCCCCATCGCCTGGGCCGCCTCCGCCGGCGAGAGCAAGCGAGGTCCCGTGGGCCGGAGGCAGCGCCCAACGAAGCGCTCCGGGCGCATGAGGGCATGCGCGGCGACGGCCCCGATGTCTTCCGCCGAGGGCGGCGCGTTGCGCCCTTCGCCCATGGGCAGGGCGAGGACCCCGAAGTGCACGACCATCGGCAGCCCGAGGAAATAGGGGAACGCGAACATGCCCGGGTTCACGTGGATCACGTCCACGGGGAGCCGGCGATAGAGGTTGTTCGCGATCCAATGCTCGCGCTGCATCACGGAGGGGTGCGTCGCGTGGGGATTCCAGCCGCTCATGAGGGCGACGACCTCGAGGCCCTCGGCCTCGGCCGCGAGGGCGACCAGCGTCGACGAGTGCAGGTGCCGCGCGTCGAAGGGGCTGCAGTGATAGGCGCGCTGTACGCCTGCCATGGCGCGCCGTAGGTCGCGCCAATCGTAGAGGCTGCCCACGACCACGGCGGCGCCCTCCGCGCGCAGCGCCGCGGCGCGCGCATCGTCTCGCGTGACCAGCGCGCGCACCGGGTACCCCGCGGCGAGCAAGTGCCGCACGGCGGCGCGCCCGGTGCGGCCATTGGCCGTCGTGACCAGGACGGTCGGCCTGGTCACGCGAGCACCTCCGAGAAGCGGAGGTCGAGGGCGCCCGACGCATGGTCGAGTCGGAGGCCGACCACGGTCACGCCGGGGAGTGCGTGCGACGACGCCCGGAGCCGCTCGAGGTCGGTCCGGAGGCTCGCGTCGTGGTCGTCGATGGCGAAGGTCGCCAGCGCCTCGGGGGCGGTGCCCATGGCCCCGGCCATCGCCTCGCGTACGGCCGGGCGGACGAGCGACTCCGCCCCGCAGTCCGTGTGATGGACGAGCAGCACCGTGGGAGCGGGACCCGCGTTCTTCCGCGCGATGGCGGCGACGAAGGCGATTTGCAGCTCGACCTCCGGCGTGACGCGGCCCCCGACGTTGCGAAGGACCAGCGCTTCGCCCGGCTCGAGGCCCAGGAAGTGCGCAGGGTCCGTGCGCGCGTCGAGGCAGCTCAAGACGACGACCGGTCGCTTGGGGAGAAGGGGAAGCAGGACGTGGTGCCGCTGGGTGTTTCGGTTGCGTTCGAGCAGCTCGGCGAGATGGGACATGCGGTTCTCCTCACCCGGGTTCTTTCCGGGCAGGCAGCTTGTAAGTTTAACTTTTAAAGTGTCAAGCGCATCATCCAGATGGCCCTATCCTCGACGCATGGCTCGCAGCTACCGCTCCCTCTGCCCCATCGCCCGCGCCCTCGACCGGCTCGGGGATCGCTGGAGCCTGCTCATCCTCCGGGACCTGCACGCCGGGCCCATGCGCTTCGGCGACCTCCTCGGCGGGCTGCCGGGCCTCGCGACGAATCTGCTCACGACGCGGCTCGAGAAGCTCCGCACGGACGGCCTCGTGACCAAGGACGACGGTCTCTACGCGCTGACGGAGCTGGGTCGCCGCACCGACGATGTGCTGTGGGAGCTCGCTCGCCTGGGGATGGCGTTCCCGCCGGACGAGGAGCCGCGCCGCGGAGAGCATCTTCGCCTCGCCGCCGTGACGCTCCAAAGCGGGCTGGCCCGCGTCGTGCCGCCGGACCTCGCGCTCGAGGCGGAGCTACGCCTCGACGAGGAGCCCTTCGCCATCCGCATCGAGGAGGGTGAGGTGGAGGTCCGCTATGGCGCGGCGAACGAGCCCGCCGTCACCGTCCACTCATCCTACGAGCCCTTGATGGCGGCCGCGGGCGGCGAGCTCCGCCTGCGCGACTTCCGCAGGGAGCACGTGCGCCTCCAGGGTTCCCGCGAGGCCAAGGCCGGCTTTCGGTCACTCATGACCCGGCTGATGCTCGAGGCCTTCGACGCGCGCCCTTGAGCGCCCCGATCGCGCTCAGCGTGCGTTGGCGTGAACGCTGCGGCTGAAGAAGGTCATGAACACGATCTTCAGGTCGAAGAGCAGGTTCCAGCGCCGGATGTAGTCGAGGTCGTGCTCGATGCGCTTTTCCATCTTCTCGAGCGTGTCGGTCTCACCGCGCCAGCCGTTGACCTGCGCCCAGCCCGTGAGCCCGGGCTTCACCTTGTGCCGGAGCATGTAGCCGTGGATGCGCTTCCGATAGAGCTCGTTGTGCGCTACGGCGTGGGGACGCGGCCCCACGAGGCTCATGGAGCCGCTCACCACGTGCAGGAGCTGCGGGAGCTCGTCGAGGGACGTACGGCGGAGGAAGGCTCCGAAGCGCGTGATGCGGGCGTCGTTCTTCGTCGCCTGCTTCACGTTGTCGTCGTTCTCCATCACCGTCATCGAGCGGAACTTGAGCACGTCGATGACCTCGCCGTTGAGGCCGTAGCGGCGCTGCCGGAAGAAGACGGGGCCCTTGCTGGTCAGCTTCACGCCGATGGCGATGAAGAGCATCGGGATGCCCGCGACGGCCAGCGCCAAGGACCCGAGCACGATGTCCTCGGCGCGCTTCAGCCAACCGTCCGTGCCCTGGAAGGGCGTCTCGAACACGCTCACGAGCGGGATCTCGCCGAGCTGGCTCCAGCGCCCGTGGAGCAGGTCGAAGGCGTAGAAGTCGGGCACGTAGTAGACGCTCGCCGTCGTGTCTGCGAGCTGGCGCAAGAGCTCGTTCACCCGCGGCTCGGCTTTGAGCGGCAGGCACATGTAGATGGCGTCGAGCTTCCCTTCCTTCGCCCGCTGGATGAGCATCGCGAAGTTCCCCGAGAAGCCTGCGACGCTGGTCCGCACCTCGTGGCAGCGCTCGAGGGCCCGGTCCTCGTAAACGCCGTCGAGCTCCATGCCGAGCCAGGGCGTCTCCCGGATGCGCTTGGCGACGCGTTCGCCCATCTCCGTCATCCCGACGATGGCCACGCGGCGCGTGTTCAGGCCGCGGCGACGCGCTTCCTTCAGCGCCAACCGCGCTGCCATGCGGACGATGCTGACGAAGGTCGGCGCGCCGATGAACCAGATGAAGTTGGCCACGCGGCTGTAGGTGGCCGACTGCTTGAGGGCGAAGGCCGCGAGGAGCAGCCCGGCGACGACGATGGCCCATGCGGCCCACACGCGGGTGAGCTCGTTGCGGAGCGGGACGCCCCGGAAGCCGCGGTAGAGCCCGAAGGCCTCGGCCGCGAACATGAAGACGAGTCCGGCGCTCGTGGCCGCGACGGTGTAGGCGGGCTCCCAGACGGCGCCGTCGTAGAGGCGCACGGCGAGCACGTGCGCGAGCACGATCATGCACACGTCCGCCAGGCGCTGCAGCAGCACCAGCGTCGAGTGGTAGGGGCGGAGGAGGCCGCTGTCTTGGTTCTCACCCGGAAACATGTGTTCTCCCACCTCGAACGGTGACGGAAGCCGCTTTGCTAGGCTCGCACGTGCGACGCACGCCACCGCGCCGTCCCATGGTACCCAGAGCAGAGACGGGATAACCGTCACGAGCGGAAATTTCAACCTTGAACAGAACGGACTTCTGCCTCATGCTGCGCTTCGTGTCCTCGATGTCGGACATTTTCCGCCGATCTCCCGGCTTTTTCTCGATTTTGTCGAGCGTGATTTTTCTCACGGGGTGCATGGCGAGCCTCCCGGCGATGCCCACGACGCCGGAGGCGGACGAGGACTTCGAGTCGGTCGTGGCGGCCCCTCTTCCGGGAATGCCGAACGACCCGCCGGCGCCCATGATGCTGCGCCCCGGCGACGTGGTGACGCTCCGCCTCGACAGCGCCGAGACGCTGGAAGTTCCGCTGCTCACGGTCGACGCGCGCGGCGTGCTGCACGTGCCCCTCGCCGGGGACGTCGAGGTTGCTCGCGTGGACCTGACCGAAGCCGAGCGGCGCATCGAGCTCGCCTTCGAGCCCTACGACCGCACCGTCCGCGCGACGCTCGTGCTCACGGCGCCCAACGGCCAGCAGGCCACGGTGCTGGGGGCGGTGAACGCGCCGGGGCGCTACGCGGTGATCCCCGGCACGCGGCTCGCCGACCTCGTGGCCATGGCGGGCGGCACCGCGACGACCGATCAGGACGACATCGCCGTACCCACGGCGGACCTTCAGGGCGCGCGGCTCGTGCGTGATGGTGAGGCGCTCCCCGTGAACGTCGCGCGCGCCATCGAGGGCGACCCCCAGCACAACGTCAACGTCGTGCCCGGCGACCACCTCTACATCCCGCCGCACTTCGACACGCTCGTGAGCGTCATCGGCGAGGTCAACGGCGCCGGCGCCTTCCCCTTCCGGCCCGGGCTGCGGCTGACGCGTGCGCTGGCCTTCGCGGGTGGGCCGAGCGCCGACGGCGACAAGCAGGACATCATCGTGGTGCGAGGCAACCACGCGGCACCGCGCGTGTACCGCGCGCGGCTGGGAGACCTCCTGGACGGCGACGCAGCGGATCCGCTGCTCGCGCCCGGCGACGTCGTCTACGTGGCGCCCACGCGCCTCGCGCGGACGCGCGACATCATGGCCGTGCTTACACCCATCATCAGCCTGGGTCTCACCGCAGCCGTCAGCGCCGCCATCTTCACCGGCGGGGACGACGGCGGCGGCGCGGGGCTCTGAGACCTTCTTCAGCTGGCGAGGAGCCTGCTTCCATGTCGACTCATACGTTCTCCTGTCACGTCATCGGCAACGGCACGCTGCTCGTGCAGTGCACCGAGCGTCTCCTTGCCGACGGTCACCGGGTGCTCTCGGTCATCACCGAGAACGCCGAGGTCGCGGTCTGGGCCGAGTCCCGGGAGCTGCCCGTGCATGCGCCGGGCAAGGATCTCGCGGCCCGTCTCGGCGGCGAGCCTTTCGACTGGCTCTTCAGCATCGCCTACCTGAAGGTCATCCCGGATGACGTCATCGCGCTCCCGGCCAAGGGCGCGGTGAACTTCCACGACGGCCCGCTTCCGCGCTACGCCGGCCTCAACGCGCCGGTCTGGGCCATCGCCGCCGGCGAGCGGACCCACGGCGTGAGCTGGCACCTCATCGAGGGCGGCATCGATGAAGGCGACCTGCTCGCGCAGCGCCTCTTCGACCTCGCCGATCGCGAGACGTGCCTGACGCTCAACACACGCTGCTACGAGCTCGGCGCCGAGACCTTCGGGGAGCTCGCCACGCAGCTCGGCGAGACCGGCGAGGCGACGCGGAAGAAGCAGGACCTCGGCAAGCGGAGCTACTTCGCCCGGGACCATCGCCCGGCCGCCGCCTCCGCCCTCGACTTCGAGGAGCCGGCGCACGCCCTCGACGCCCTCGTCCGCGCCCTCGACCACGGCCGCTACCCGAACCCCGTGGCCGTGCCGAAGGTCTTCGCCGGTGACGTGCCGCTGCTGGTGAGCGCCGCCGAGCGTGACGTCGACAGCGTCTCCGAGGCGCCGGGCACCGTGCTCTCCGTGGAGGACGGCGCGGCCATCGTGGCCACCGCCGCGGGCGCGCTTCGGCTCTCGGGCTTCACGGATCTGGAGGGCGCGCAGGTCGACCTCGAGGCGGTGGGCGTGCGCGCAGGGGCGTCGCTCGCGACCTCCCTCGAGCGCCGCACGGCCCTCGGGACGCTCGACGCCGCGATGGCCAAGAACGAGCCCTTCTGGACGAAGCGGCTGCTCACGCTCGAGCCGGCGCGCCTCGCCGGGGCGGCGCCGGAAAGCGACGCTGCGCCCCGCATCGAGCGGCGCCCCGTGAGCATCGACGCATCGGCCGCCGGCGCGCTCGCCGTGGTCGGCGCCTGGCTCGCCCGGACCAGCGGCAAGAGCCGCTTCGACCTCGGCCACGCGCATCCGGGCATGAGCGACGCGCTCGCGCAGGGCGCGGGCCTTTACGTGGACCGCGTGCCGCTACGCCTCACGGTCGACGCCGAGGGGAGCTTCGAGGCGCTCCGCGCCAGGGCCGACAAGGCGCTCGGCACCGCAGAGAAGCGAGGGACCTTCCTTCGCGATGTGCTCCAGCGGCAGCCCGACGCCGTGCGCCCGGCGTACGACCTCTGCTTCGACCGCGTCACCTCGCTCGACGACGCGCAGCTCCCGGCCGGTGCCCGCGCCGCGGTGGTGACCGACGGCCAGGCCGCGCATCTCGTCTTCGACGCAGACCGTTTCGGCGAGGCCGACGCGGCCCGCCTCGCGGCGCAGCTCGAGGTGCTCGCTGGCGCCGCGGCCGCGGATGCGTCGCGCTCCGTGCGCACGCTCCCGCTCCTCGGCGATGACGAGCGCGAGAAGGTGCTCCGTACCTGGAACGCCACCGCGAAGGACTTCCCGGCCGAGGCCGGTATCCACGCGCTCTTCGAGGAGCAGGCGGCGCGCACCCCCGACGCGCCGGCGCTCGTCTACCGCCATACGGCGCTCAGCTACGCCGAGCTCGACCGGCGCGCGAACCAGCTCGCGCACCATCTCCGCGAGCTCGGCGTGGGGCCCGACGTGCCGGTGGGCCTCTGCACGGACCGAAGCCTGGATCTCGTCATCGGTGCCCTCGGCATCCTCAAGGCCGGGGGCGCCTACGTGCCCCTCGATCCGACCTATCCCGCCGAGCGCCTCGCGCTGATGCTCTCGGACAGCGGCGCCCCGGTGGTCGTGACGCAGAGTGAGACGGCCACCGCGCTCCCGGGCACGGACGCCAAGCGCGTGCTCATGGACGCGCTCCCCGAAGGTCTCTCGAGCGAGCGCGTCTCGGCCGAAGGCTGGGACTCGCGGAAGCTGGCATACCTCATCTACACGAGCGGCTCGACGGGCACGCCCAAGGGCGTGATGGTGGAGCACCGGCAGGTCGCGAACTTCTTCGTCGGCATGGACGAGCGTATCGCGCGGGCTGGCGAGGGGACGCAGGACACGTGGCTGGCGGTCACGAGCCTGAGCTTCGACATCTCCGTGCTCGAGCTCTTCTGGACGCTCTCCCGCGGCTTCAAGGTCGTGCTCGCCGGCGACGAGGACCGGAGCCTCGTCAGCGGCGGCGGCGCCCTGCGCACGAGCGACCGGCACGTCGACTTCGGCCTCTTCTACTTCGCCTCGGACGAGGGCGAGAACGCGGCGGACAAGTACCAGCTCCTCCTCGAGGGGGCGCGCTTCGCCGACACGCACGGCTTCAAGGCCGTGTGGACGCCGGAGCGTCACTTCCACGCCTTCGGCGGCCTCTATCCGAACCCCAGCGTAGCCAGCGCGGCCATCGCGGCGATCACGGAGAACGTGATCATCCGCGCCGGCTCCTGCGTGGCGCCGCTTCATCACCCGGTGCGCATTGCGGAGGAGTGGAGCCTCGTCGACAACCTCTCGAACGGCCGCGTCGCCATCAGCTTCGCCGCGGGCTGGCAGCCCAACGACTTCATTCTGCGCCCGAGCTCCTTCGGCCGACAGAAGGAGCAGATGGTCGAGGACATCGACACCATCCGGCGCCTTTGGCGCGGTGAGGAGCTCACCTTCGACGCGCCCCACGGCAAGCCCATCCAGGTGAAGACGCTGCCGCGCCCGGTGCAGAAGGAGCTGCCCTTCCTCATCACCGCCGCCGGCAACCCGAAGACCTTCGAGATGGCCGGGCGACTGGGCGGCGGCATCCTCACGCACCTGCTCGGTCAGAGCGTCGAGGACGTGAAGAAGAAGGTCGGCATCTACCGGCAGGCCTGGAAGGACGCGGGGCACGAGGGCGAGGGCCTGGTGGTGCTCATGCTCCACACCTTCATCGCCGACGACGAGGACTTCGTGAGGGAGACCGTCCGCGAGCCCATGAAGGACTACCTCCGCTCGTCCATGGCGCTCATCAAGGACCACGCCTGGGCCTTCCCCGCTTTCACGGCCGTGGCCGACGAGAACAAGTCCCTGGAGGACAACTTCAATCAGCTCTCGGAGGACGACGCCGAGGCGCTCCTCGACCACTCCTTCGACCGCTACTACGAGACCTCGCGCCTCTTCGGCACGCCGGAGAGCGCGCTCCGCATGATCGAGAACTGCCGGAACATCGGCGTCGACGAGATCGGCTGCCTCATCGACTTCGGCGTCGACTCGAAGCTCGTGATGGAGCACCTTCCGCGCCTCGACCAGCTCCGCGCCAAGGCCCAGGAGCCGCGCGTCGAGGCCGGCAGCGACGACGACTTCAGCATCGCCGGCCTGCTCCGGCGCCATCAGGTCACGCACATGCAGTGCACGCCATCGATGGCGCGCATGCTCGTGACCAACGACGACTCGCGGGCGGCGCTCTCGGGCCTTCGGCAGCTCATGGTCGGCGGAGAGGCCTTCCCGCCGGAGCTCGCCAAGGACCTGGGCGCGGCGACGGGCGCCACCATCACGAACATGTACGGGCCCACGGAGACGACCATCTGGTCGTCGACGGCGCGCATCGGCGAGGGGCCCATCACCATCGGTACGCCCATCGCCAACACGCAGCTCTACGTGCTCGACGAGCAGCGCGAGCCGGTGCCGGCGGGCGTTCAGGGCGAGCTCTTCATCGCCGGCGACGGCGTCACGCGCGGCTACTGGAAGCGCGAGGAGCTCACGGCCGAGCGCTTCGTGGCAGATCCCTTCTCGAGCGTGCCCGGCGCGCGCATGTACAAGACCGGCGACGCCGTGCGTTGGCGTGACGACGGATCGCTCGCGTTCCTCGGTCGCATCGACAACCAGGTGAAGATTCGCGGCTACCGCATCGAGCTCGGCGAGATCGAGGCGCGGCTGGAGAGCCACCCGTCCGTACGCGCGGCCGTGGTCGTCGCCCGGGAAGACAATCCTGGCGACAAGCGTCTGGTGGGCTACGTGATGCTGAGCGAGCCCACGGAGAACGCGGCGCTGAAGGCGTTCCTCGGCGAGACGCTGCCGACCTTCATGGTGCCCTCGCACGTGGTGGAGCTCGACCGCTTCCCGCTCACGCCGAACAAGAAGGTCGACCGCAAGAAGCTCCCGCGTCCCGATGCGCAGCGCGGCGCGAACGTGGAGCACGTGCCCGCCAGCGGCGAGACCGAGAAGCAGATCGCCGGCGTGTGGGAGAAGCTCCTCGGCCTCGGCCAGGTCGGCATGCGCGACAACTTCTTCGACCTCGGGGGGCACTCGCTCCTCGCGGTCCAGGCGCACCGGGAGATCGGCGAGGCGCCGGGCAAGGCCCTCACGGTCACCGACGTGTTCCGCTTCCCGACCATCGCAGCGCTGGCTGCGCATCTCGATGGCGAGGGCGAGGCGGACGCCTCCCTCTCCAAGGCGGCTGAGCGCGCCGCCGCACGGCGACAGCAGGTTCGGGGCCGCCGCGTGCTTCGGCGGCGCTGAAGAGAGTGGTTTGAGGTAGAGCCATGGCGCGACCCCAAGACATGGATGACGAGGGCGAGGGCGGCGGCGGCCGCCCTGGCGCACCCGTCGACCTGATGCGTCTCCTCCGCGTCCTCTGGCGCGGGCGAAAGCTGCTGGTGCTCGTCGGTTTCGTCGGCGCCCTCGTGGGCGTGGGTGTGGCGAAGGCCTTCGTGAAGAACAGCTACTCGTCGGGCGGTGCGATCCTCTACGTGGGCATCGAGGGCGAGCAGACCGACCCCATGCGCGAGTTCTCGTCGCTCACGGCGACGGCCTTCTCGGACCGCTACATGCGCACGCTCCGGGAGCGGCAGGGCCTCGGCGACATGCCGCTCATCGTGCTGCGCAACATCGTGATGGTCGGCACCGATCCGCAGAACGGCCTCTTCAACTTCAACGCCGTGGGCCAGCAGCCGACGGAGGCCTCGCGCCTCGCGAACGCCGCCATCGAGCTCTTCATGGAGATGACGAAGGAGCGGAAGAAGGAGCGCCTGGAGACCGAGCGCGCGAGCCTCGACGCGCGCATCGAAGCGGCCACGAACGAGCTCGCCGCAGCGCGCGAGGCCTATGACACCTTCCGGTCGGAGAATGGCATCAGCGACGCCATGGCCGGTGGCGCCGTCGGCCAGCAGGCCGACCTGCGCTCGCAGGCGAACCTCGCCCGGGCGGAGGCCGAGGCGAAGGCGGCGGAGGTGGAGCGCCTCGAGGCCGAGCTGGCGGGCACGTCCGCCACGACCACGGGCACCATGCGCAGCCCGATGGCGACCGCGCGCATCGCGGAGCTGCGGCAGCGCCTGGCGGAGGCCCGCGGCCAGGGCCTCGGCGAGGAGCACCCGCGCATCCGTTCGCTCCGTCGGCAGGTGGAGGCCCTCGAGGCCGGCCTGACCGAGACGTCGACGACCGTTCGCAACCCGGCCTACGCGGCGCTCCAGCGCAGGCTCCGGGACGCGCGGGCGGAGCTGGCGGCCAAGCGGCAGCGGGCCGACGCCCTCCAGCGGCTCGCGGAGGACCAGACCCGCGACAACGTCACGATGACGGAGGTCGAGACGGCCGCGGCGGGCCTGCTCGCCGAGGTCAACGTGAAGACGCCGCTGCTCCAGGAGCTCGCGGAGCGCTCGGCTGCCGTGGAGGACCTGCTCCGGAACGTGCCCACCGGCCTCCGGGTCGTCGCCACGGCGACGCCCCCGGAGTTCGCGGACCCCTCGAAGAAGAAGAAGATCGTGGCGCTCGCGCTCCCCCTCGCCTTCGGTGCGCTCGCGGTGCTCTTCCTGCTCTTCCGGGAGTTCCGGCGCTTCCGACTGATCTCCGCCCGCGAAGTCGCGTGGTGGGGCAACGGACCCATCGTGGGCGCGTCGGCGTGGCCGCGTCGCCAGACGGCCATCCACGAGCTCGTGACGGACCTGCAGGAGCTGCTCGAGGGCGCCCGGGGACAGATGCTCGTCGTCGGCCTCTCGGAGCACGACGCGCAATGCGCGCGGCGTCTCTTGATGGAGCTCGGCGAGGACGCCGAGATGCCCGACACGGTGCTCGTCGACGACCCGACGTCCATCGCGCCGCCGCCGCGTCCGCCGTCGGCCGGGAACCCGAGCGTGCGGCCGCCCTCCGGGCGCCACGGCCGCGAGCCGTCCACGTCCATCGTGCTGAGCTCGACGGTGCAGTCGCGGCGCCCGCGACGCTCCCACCCGCACTCGCCGGCGCCGCAGCAGGCCGTGCCCATCGTATCGGCCCTCGAGATCTTCGTCTTCGAGAGTCACGGGGGCCTCGCGTCCCTGCGCTCCGCCGCGCGGCGCGCCGATGGCGTGCTCGTCGTCGTGAGCTCGGGGGTCGCGGCGCCGGAGCTCGCGGCCTTCCGAAAGCGCCTCGGCGTGGAGAACGTGGGCTACCTCTTCTTGAACATGCCCAGCGAGGCGGAGAACGACCCCGATCGCTTCGGGCCCGTCGAGGAGTTCCTCGACGCCTTCGCCGCCTAGGTCTGCTCCCGCGCGATGAGCGACACCGAGCGCCTCGAGGGCCGCGCACGCCGCGGGGCGCTCTGGTTCGCCGTCGGCTATGGCGGCGCTCAGCTGCTGCGTTTCGTCGGAAACGTGGTGCTGAGCCGCATGCTCTACGCGGAGGCCTTCGGTCTCATCGCCATCGTGGCGAGCGTGCTCCAGGGGCTCGAGCTCTTCAGCGACCTCGGCGTGCACGTGAGCATCGTGCAGTCCGAGCGAGAGGACCGGGCCTTTCGGAACACGGCGTGGACGCTCCAGCTCGCGCGCGGCGCGGTGCTCACGCTGGCGTGCGTCGGCCTCGCGGGGCCCGTCGCCACCTTCTACGAGGCGCCGGAGCTCGCCTGGCTGCTGCCCATCGCGGGGATCTCCGTGGCGCTCGCCGGCTTCGAGTCGACGAAGCTCGCCGCCGCCATGCGCGAGCTCGAGCTGCGGCGCCGCGAGCTGACCGCGCTCCTCAGCCAGGCGGCGGCGCTCGTCACGATGATCGTGTGGGCGGCGATCGAGCCGAGTGCCACGGCGCTCGTCGTGGGCGGCATCGCCGGCGCCTTCGTGAAGGTGGTGCTGAGCCACTTCTACCTGCCGGGGCCCGGAAACCGGCTGACATGGGAGCCCGACGCGGCGCGCGAGCTGATTCGCGTGGGCCGCTGGGTCTTCGTGAGCACGCTGACGCACTTCGTGTCGTCCCAGTCCGACCGGCTTCTCTTCGGCGCCCTGCTCTCGATGGCGGCGCTCGGCGTCTACCATATGGGCGCGGTCATCGCGCGGCTGCCGGTGGAGGCGCTCGGGCGCTTCACCTTCGACGTGATGTTCCCGGTCTACCGCAAGGTCCGGTCGGAGGGCGGAGCGCTCGCGGAGCCCTTCGACCGGCTGAGGCGGCCGGTCTTCGTGGCCGCGGCCTGGGCCCTCTCGGGGCTGCTCGCGGGCGGCCCGACGGCCGTTCAGCTCGTCTACGACCCGCGCTACCATGGCGCGGGCACGGCGATTCAATGGCTCGCCGTCGCCGGGTGGGTGTACCTCGTGGCGACGACGTATTCGGCGATGTTCCTGGCCGCGGGGGAGCCCAAGTGGATCGCGCAGGGCGACGTGGTGAAGGCTGCCGCCCTCGCGCTCGGCATCCCCGCAGGCTTCACCGTGGGCGAGGCGCTCGCCCCCGGCGGGGGGCTGAACGGGGCGCTCGCCGGCATGCTCGTGGCCGACGTGCTGCGCTACGCCGCGTCCATTCGGATCAGCGTGCGCCACCTGAGAGTGTGGGGCCGAGGCCTCGAAGCGCAGCTCACGCTCCGCCTCGTCGCCGTGGGGGTGCCCGGGGCGTGGCTCGGCGCGTGGATGGACGCCGCCGGATGGCCCGTGGTGCTTCGCGCGGCGCTCATCTTCCTGGCGGTGACGGCGTGCTGGTGGCCGCTCCTCGGGCCCTACGCCCGGGAGCGCTGGAAGGCGTGGAGGGCGCGATGAGGGACGGCGAACGCGCGTTGAACGAGGCGCCGGAGGCGCGGCGCGGGGGCCTCGACCTTCCCCAGGTGACGCTGCAGGGCTTTCGCTTCGCCGCGGCGACGGAGACGCGCTGCGTGGCGGCCCTCCTCGCGGAGCTCGCCGCGGGGCGCGGCGGCTGGGTCATCACTCCGAACCTCGACATCCTCCGGCAGGCGTCGGCGAGCGAAGAGGTGGCGGGCATGCTTCGCGGCGCGGACCTGCTCGTCCCCGACGGCATGCCGCGGGTCTGGGCGAGCCGGCTCCAGGGTACGCCGGTGCCGGAGCGCGGCGCCGGCTCGCACCTGGTGGGCAGCCTGAGCCGCGGCTGCGCGCGCGAGGGCCGCTCGATCTTCCTCCTCGGCGGGAGCGAAGGCGCCGCGGACGCGGCGGCCGAGGTGCTGCGCGCGCGGAGCCCAAGCCTCGACGTGCGAGGCACGCACTGCCCAGCCTTCGGTTTCGAAAAGGACCCGGCGGCCATGGAGGCCATGGCCACCATGGTGCGCGAGAGCGGAGCCGACGTGGTCTTCGTCGCCCTCGGCTTCCCAAAGCAGGAGCGGCTGATCCGGGTGCTTCGCCCGGAGCTGCCGAACGCCTGGTGGCTCGGCGTCGGCATCAGCTTCAGCTACCTCGCGGGCGACGTCGCGCAGGCCCCGGGGTGGATGCAGCGCACGGGCCTCGAGTGGGTGCATCGGCTCTCGCAGGAGCCCAAGCGCCTCGCTGAGCGCTACCTCGTGCACGACCTGCCCTTCGCGTTTCGGCTCCTCGGCGACGCCGCCCGGGCGCGCCGCCGGCGCTGAGGCCGGCTCAGTCCCAGAGACCTTCGAGGCCGGCCGCTTCGCGCGCGGCCCAGACGCGCTCCCGGTAGCAGGCGTAGCAGGCGGGCACGTAGCGTTCGTCGCCGCCCAGCTCGACCTGTGGGCCCTCGGCGATGGCCTGGCCCTCGGCGTCCGTGCGGAGGTTGAGGATCGCCTTCTTCTTGCAGAACTGGCAGGTGACCTTGACCTCTTCGATGGTGTCGGCGAGCTCGAGGAGCCGCTGGCTTCCGGGAAAGAGGCGCCCCTGAAAGTCCGTGCGCAGGCCGTAGCAGAGCACGGGAACGCCGTGGCTCCGCGTGACGTCCCTCAGCGCTTCCACGACCGATGGGCCGAGGAACTGCGCCTCGTCGACCAGCGCCGCGTCCAGCCCTTCGAAGCGCGCGAGATCGAGCGGCGCGTCGCCGACGAGCCAATCCGCCGGGGCCTCGAGCCCGGAGCGCGAGCGAATGGCGCCGGCCCCGAAGCGGTCATCGAGGGACGGCTTGAGGAGCAGCACACGCTTGCCCTGCTTGCGGTAGTTGTGCGCCACGGCGAGCAGGTTGAGCGTCTTGGCGCTATCCATGGTGCCGTAGCGGAAATAGAGCTTCGCCATCTCCCCCCGTGATGCACCGCGCCCCCCTCCCGAGCCAAGGGGACGGACCAAACTAAAGAAACCAACGCACCCCAAAAGCCCGGGGATCTCGTCCCGCCCCGGGAAACGAACATCCCTCACGAGCACCTCGCGATGCCCCCGACGCGCGCCCCGAGACCATGCTGCTCACGCTCACCCCCCCCCGCGACGCGGCCGCGTCCTCGCCGGCCACGGATCTCGGTTACCTGCTCGCGAAGAACCCGGCCCGGGTCCAGAGCTTCGACCTCGGCGTCGGCGAGGCCCACGTCTACTACCCCGAGGCGACGCCCGTGCGTTGCACGGCCGCGCTCCTCCTCGACCTCGACCCGCTGGCGCTCGTGAAGCGCGCGCGACGTCAAGGCCGCCACGACCTCCTCGCGCGCTACGTGAACGACCGGCCCTACGTCGCGTCGTCCTTCCTCAGCGTCGCGCTCACGCGCGTATTCCGCTCTGCGCTCGCCGGTCAGAGCCGCGAGCGGCCGGAGCTCGCCGCGGCGCCGCAGCCCTTCGAGGCCACCGTCACCCCGCTCCCCTGCCGCGGCGGCGAGGCCTTCCTGCGCCGGCTCTTCGAGCCCCTCGGCTACGTGGTAGACGCCGAGCGCGTCGCCCCCGCCGCGCCCTACTTTCGGGTCACGCTCCGCGCCGAGGTCCGCCTCGCGGACCTCCTCGCGCACCTCTACGTCCTCGTCCCGGTGCTCGACGACGAGAAGCACTACTGGGTCGGCAGCGATGAGGTCGACAAGCTCCTGGCGAAGGGCGGCGCGTGGCTCGAGGCCCATCCGCTTCGTGAGGAGATCGCCCGCCGCTACCTGAAGCGTCAGGGGCGCCTGGTGCGCGAGGCCCTCGCGCGGCTCACTGCCGGCGACGACTCCGCCGACGACACGGCCGGGGACGCCGAGGAGGAGACCCTCGAGAAGCCGCTCAGCCTGAACCAGCAGCGCTACGGCGCGGTGCTCGCCGTGCTGAAGAGCGCCGGCGTGTCGCGCGTCGTGGACCTCGGCTGCGGCGAGGGGAAGCTGCTTCGCGTGCTCCGCGGCGAGCCGACGTTCACGCGCCTCGTGGGCGTCGACGTCTCTCCCCGGGCCCTCGAGGTCGCGGCGCGACGCCTTCGTCTCGACGACCTGCCTTCCTCGCAGCGCGAGCGACTCGCCCTGATGCACGGCGCCCTCACCTACGTGGACGCGCGCCTCGCCGGCTTCGACGCCGCGTGCCTCGTCGAGGTCATCGAGCACGTGGACCCGCCGCGACTTCCGGACCTCGCGCACGTCGTCTTCGGCGCCGCGGCGCCGCGGCTGGTGGTCGTCACGCCGCCAAACGTGGAGCACACCGTCCGCGACGAGCGCCACGCGGCGGGGGCCCATCGGCATCGCGACCACCGCTTCGAGTGGACCCGCGCCGAGCTCCGCGCCTGGGCCGAGGACGTCGCGACCCGCTACGGCTACGGCGTTCGCTTCGCGCCCATCGGGCCCGACGACCCCGAGGTCGGCCCGCCGACGCAGATGGCGATCTTCGAGCGCGCGGCGGATGGCGGTGCGTCGTGAGCGACGAGAGCACCGAGCGCGTCGCGGTGAGGATCCCCCAGCTCGCGCTGGTGGTCCTCGTGGGCCCTTCCGGAGCGGGCAAGAGCACCTTCGCGCGGCGCCACTTCGCCCCGACGGAGGTGATCTCGTCGGACGTCTGCCGTGGCCTCGTCTCCGACGACACGAACGACCAGAGCGCGACGAAGGACGCCTTCGACCTGCTCCACTACCTGGCCGGTAAGCGCCTCGCGCGCGGCCGGCTGACGGTCGTCGACGCCACGAACGTGCAGAAGGAGGCGCGGCGTCCCCTCGTCGCGCTGGCGAAGGCGCACCACGTGCTGCCCGTCGCCGTGGTCTTCGACCTCCCGGTGAAGCTCTGCCACGCCCGGAACCAGTCGCGTCCCGATCGATCGTTTGGGCCGCACGTCGTACGCCAGCACGCGGCGCAGCTCCGGAAGTCGATTCGTGGCCTTCGTCGCGAGGGCTTTCGCCACGTCAGCGTCCTGCGCTCGCCGGAGCAGGTCGAGGCCGTCAGCCTCACGCGGCAGCGCCTTTGGAACGACAAGCGCGACCTGCACGGCCCCTTCGACATCATCGGCGACGTGCACGGCTGCCGCGAAGAGCTCGACGCACTCCTGGCCGCGCTCGGCTACGTCAAGGTGGACGGCGTGCACCGCCACCCCGAGGGGCGGCAGGCGCTCTTCCTCGGCGACCTCGTCGACCGCGGACCGGACTCGCCCGGGGTCCTCGCGCGCGCCATGGCGATGGTGCGCGCCGGAACGGCGCTCTGTGTGCCCGGCAACCACGACGTCAAGCTGCTCAAGAAGCTCCGCGGCAAGAACGTGCGCATCAAGCACGGCCTCGCGGAGACGTTGGCCCAGCTCGAAGCACAGCCGGAGGCCTTCAAGGCGGAAGCCGCCGAGTTCATCGATGGCCTCGTGAGCCACCTCGTGCTCGACGAGGGCAAGCTCGTCGTCGCCCACGCCGGGCTGAAGGAGTCGCTCCAGGGGCGCGCGTCTGGCGCGGTGCGTCAGTTCGCGCTCTACGGTGAAACCACGGGAGAGATCGACGCCTTCGGGCTCCCCGTGCGCCATGATTGGGCGCGGAGCTACCGTGGGCGGGCCATGGTCGTCTACGGGCACACGCCGGTGCCGCAGGCCGAGTGGGTCAACGGGACGATCTGCATCGACACGGGCTGCGTCTTCGGCGGCAAGCTGACGGCGCTTCGCTACCCGGAGCGCGAGCTCGTGAGCGTGCCGGCGGCGACGATGTACTACGCGCCGGTGAAGCCGCTGGCGCCGGCAGTCGTCGCCCGCGGCGCGGACGTGCTCGACCTCGAGGACGTCAGCGGCAAGCGCGTCGTGCAGACGCGCATCGATCGCACGGTCACGCTGCGCGAGGAGAACGTAGCGGCGGCCCTCGAGGTCATGAGCCGCTTCGCCGTCGATCCGCGCTGGCTCATCTACCTGCCGCCGACCATGGCGCCGTCCGAAGCGAGCGAGGTCGACGGCTACCTCGAGCATCCCCGGGAGGCCTTCGCGTACTTCCGCGCGGAGGGCGTGCCCGAGGTCGTCTGCGAAGAGAAGCACATGGGCTCGCGGGCGGTGCTCATCGTGTGCCGCGACGCGAAGGCCGCCGCCGCGCGCTTCCGCGTCCGCGACGGGCGCCGGGGCGTGATCGTGACGCGCACCGGGCGGCCCTTCTTCGCCGATCGCGCGGTCGAGGATGCGCTGCTGGCGCGCGCCGCCGACGCGATCGGCAAGGCGGGGCTCTGGACGTCTCTCGCTACCGACTGGGTCTGCCTCGACGCCGAGCTGATGCCCTGGTCGGCGAAGGCACGGGAGCTCATCCGGACGCAATATGCGCCCGTGGGCATCGCTGGGACGGCGGGTCTGGGTGACGCCGTCGCGAGCCTGCGCGCGGCCGCCGCGCGGGACCCGAGCGCCGCCCGGCTGCTCGCCCGCTACGAGGCGCGCCTCGACCACGTGTCCCGCTACGTGCGCGCCTACGAGGCCTACTGCTGGGAGGTCCGCGGTCTCGACGACTACGTTCTGGCGCCCTTTCACCTGCTGGCGTCGGAGGGTGCGGTGCACACGGATCGCGACCACGTCTGGCACATGGAGACGCTGGGATCGCTCGCCGAGCACGAGCCCCGGCTCTTCCGGGCGACGGCGCACCTCCGCGTGGACCTCTCGGACCCATCGGCCGAGGCGGCGGCCGTGGCCTGGTGGCAGGCGCGCGTCGACGCCGGCGGCGAAGGCATGGTGGTCAAGCCGCGGGCGTGGCTGAACCAGGGCCCGCGCGGTCTCGTCCAGCCCGCCCTGAAGTGCCGCGGACCCGAGTACCTGCGGATCATCTACGGCCCCGAGTACGCGGAGCCCATGCGTCTCGCGCAGCTGCGGAAGCGCCGCGTGCAGACGAAGCGGAAGCTCGCCCGGCGCGAGTTCGCCCTCGGCATGGAGGCCCTTCACCGCTTCGTCGAGGGCGCGCCTCTCTACCGCGTCCACGAATGTGTCTTCGGCGTCCTCGCCCTCGAGAGCGAGCCCGTCGACCCGCGGCTCTAGAGCTCGAGCGTCGCGGCCAGCGCCTCGAACTCGGAACCCAGCGCCCCTTTCAGCGGTCCCCGGCACGCCTCCTCCAGGTAGGAGAGCCGAAGCCCGAGGGCCCGCTTGGGCTCCCGGCTCAGTCGCTCGATCAGACGTTCGAAGGCGGACTCGGCACCGGCGAGGTCGCCCGCTTGCAGACGGCAATGGGCCGTCGCTTCGAGCACGACGTCGACGAGCCAGGCCCTCGGCCCTTCGAAGGCGGCGAGCGGGACGGCCTCGTAGGCAGCGACGGCCTCGAGCCAGCGTTCCTGGTCGTGCAGGCAGTGGGCACGGTAGAGACGCGCGTTGCCATGCTCCGGCTCGAGCGCGAGAGCCCTCTCGAACCAGGGAGCGGCGGGCGCGGCGCCTTCGCCCGAGAGGTAGTGCCATGTGCCGAGGGAGTAGGCGATGCCCGCGTCATGAGGGTCCAGCTCCCAGGCTCGATGAAGGCAGCGGCCGGCGAGCCTGTGCCAGCGTGACGCGACGTCGTCGTCTGCGGATACATCGGCCGCGCAGCGCGCCGACACGCCCCGCGAATGCCAGAGCATGGCCTCGTCGGGCCGGAGGCGGAGTGCTCCCACGTAGACCCGGTCGACCGCGTGCGGGGCGGTCTCCAAGAAAGCGGCCTCGAGGGTGATGGCCAGGTGCCGTAGGCGCTCCGCGGGAGCGAGCGCGATGCGCCCCGTGTCGCGGAGGAAGCGAACGAGGTCGAGGCGCTCGACCGTGGCTGGCGACAGGTCGGCGAGGCTGGCGTCGTCGAGCCAGCTGTCCAGCTCGTCGTGGGCTGCGTCCTCGGCCGCGGGGCGACGATCGTGCCGCCGCCGCTGCTGCGCGCGGTCCCGAGCGTCGATGCGCCCACGCAGGACGGCAGAGCGAGGCATGACCCCATCGTGCCACCGCGTTGCTGGGGGTTCAGGTCGCAGGCAAGGGCGCGGCGTCAGGTGCATCCACGAAGGACGGAGCCCAGGGAACCCAGCCGGTGTCGAGCGCGCGGCTCGCGCTTCGATACGTCTCGGAGAGCGGCGCCTCTCGTCCTCCATGAGCCCGCGGGTGTGGTCGTACGTCGTACCCTGAAGGCGCCAGACCGGAGCTCGCGGCCCGCCAGCCTCGGTCTGGCGCCACCGTGGCGCGCGCCGCTGCTAACATCGCGGTGCATGTCGACGCCGGCCATCCGGTTCTCTCCGTTGAGCCGGTACTCGGTCGCCCTGGCGTGCCTCGTGGCCATGGCCTGTGGCACGAGCGAGGCCGTCGTCTCGCGGGACGCGGGCGGCGACGCCTCGGCCGACATGGGCCGCGACGCTCCCCGGGAGATGGAGCCCGACGTGCCCGCGCTCGACGCGCTCGCGATGGACGACGCGGCGGCCGGAGACCCGCCCTTCCGTTTCCTCGAGGAGCGGGCCGGCGTCTGTCCGCTCGCGGACGCCCTCTGCGACGCGATCTGGCCCACGGAAGGCACCGTCACCGAGTGGACCTCGGAGGAGCGCTTCGGCGAAGTCACCCGCGAGCGCACCGCTTGGCTCTACCGCCCGCCGGACGCGGGGGACGCGCCGCTTCCGCTCGTCGTCTACCTGCACGGCGGCACCGGCAACGGGGCCGGGCTGATGGCCTTGCCCTTCGACGAGCTGGCCCGCGGCGAGTCCCTTTTCTGGCGCCAGGGCGACGCGGCGTGTCGCTTCACCTACCTGGACGGCTTTCGTGACCCGGAAGGGGCGCGCTGCACGGCACCGGTCCGGAGCTACCGAAGCACGGAGCCCTTCGCACTCCTCTTCCCCGAAGGCATCCCGAGCGTCACCTCGGGCGCAGACCTGGCGCGGCACTGGGAGGACGGCCGCTCCCCCTCGCCGGGCCAGGGCACCCTCGAGGAGACCCGCGACGCCGTGGGCTTTCTCGCCCACCTCATCGCGGAATCCGCCACGCGTGGCGACCTCGACCCTTCGCGGGTGTACGTGGCCGGCGCGTCGAACGGCGGCATGATGACGCAGCGCCTCGCGTGCGCCCTCGGTGAGCCGGGCCGCGAGGCGCTCGCGCAGGTCAGCGCCGTCGTCATCAGTGTTGCCGCGCTCCCGGCCAACCTCTACGACGGTACCGACGGACGACCTCGCTGCCCCCGCTCGGGCATCGAGCCCCCGGCGATGTACTTCCAGAAGGGCCGGGGCTTCCCAACGCCGGATTGCGCGCGCTTTCCTTGCGACGCGCCGGTCGCGGACGGCGACGGGCGCATGCCCTTCGGAGCCCCGGGCTCCATGCACCGGGTCTTCTCGCCCGACGGTGGCTTCGTCCGCAGCTTCGAAGACACGCGGGACCTCTTCGATGGAGCCTTGGCGAGCGCCTTCGGCGCCGACGGGCCGGCCGTGCTCGACGCCATCGGCCTCTTCACCGAGCGGAGCATTCGGAGCTACGCGGGCGGCCGGCTCGAGCTTCGCGTGCTGGTGACGGAGGGCGGCGCGCCCCCCACCGGCGGCGCGCGCGCCGAGTTCGCGTCTCCAGGCCGCCAGTGGGCGTTCCTCTCGCGCTTTCATCGCGTCGACGGCCGCGTCGAGGCGCGTCGCCAAGGCAGCAGCGTACGCGGCACTTTCTGACGCGCGGGTCGCCGCGGCGCCGTCTTGGAACGGTGCGTGCACGATGCCGCTCCATGCGTGCAAGGGTGTGCCAGATCGCGCTCGCCGCCATGGCGGCCGGGTGTTTTCAGGGGGCCGTCTCGGGCGTACCGGGGGCGCCGGACGCCGGCGAGATGGACCCCGGCGGCGACATGGAGCCCGTGGACTTCGGGCGACTCGACGCCGCGCCCGGCGACGCGGGCCCCGTCCCGGAATGCCCGGCTCGGGACCCCGACTTCTTCTGCGTGAACGAGCCCGGCGGATCGCCCATGCCCATCGGCCGCGGACCCTTCGACCTTCCCATCTTCGTGGGCAACGACGGCCGCTGCTATTGCGGCGAGGACGTGAGCTGCGACGCCCGCGTGGCGCGCGACGGGAGCGTGGATCTCACGACGGGACTCTGCGGCGAGGGGCCCATTTGCGGCGCGTGCTTCCCCAACGTCAGCGGCAGCTGCGCCGTCCCGGCCCTCGAGGTCGGCCGGCACGACGTGCGCATCAATGGTCGCCTCGCCTTTCAGGTCGAGGTGCGGCCCGAGGGACCGCGCTACGCCTTCTTCCCCGCCTGCACGCGGCCGGCGCCCGAACCCACGGCCGACGTCTGCGGTAGCTACGAGCTCTCGGGGCCGGGCGTGTCCGGCATCGACACGCTCTGCCACCCCTCCGAGGTGGCGGAGTTTGCGCGCGCCGACCTGCGCGTGAGCGCGAGCTGCGGTTCCTGCACCGACGCGCCTGGCTCCTGCGAGGTCATCGTCGAGGACTCGACGCTCCGGGTCGTACCCCAGCTCCTTGAGGGGCAGTGCGACGTCGATTGCCCGCCCGCCTGCTTCGAGCACGAGCTGCGGTGCATCACGCCGCCGCTTCCGGAGGGTAGCTACGTGGTGCGCGTGGAGGGCGGTCCTGCGTCGCGCCTCGAGGTGATCGCCACGGCGCCCACGCCGGTAGAGGTCTGCGTCGGGCCCTGAGCCGCGACGCGGCCGCTCCCTCGGGCCCCGCCACGAGCCGGGTGGCCGGGTCACGTGGCACGTCGGCGGCGGTCCGCCCGCGCTGCGTGCCCTCCAGCGGGCAGAGCGTGCCCAGCCCCTGTCCGTTCTCCCTGAGGAGCGGCGTGCCGGCAGAGGACGCCGAGGCTGTCCAGCGATCGAGCGTTTGCGAGGATCAGAAAGCTAGCCTCGTCGAGCACGATGCTGACGAGGCCCAAAGGCGCGCCGGCGCGCTCCCTGACCGTCCGTGTAGTCTCCCGGACATGCGCGTGGGCTCCATCGTGATCGTGCTCGCGTGGGGTCTCGGCGGCTGTTTTCGCTCGGCGAGCCTCGGTGAAGCCGACGCCGGGGAGGGGCCTCCGGACGCGGCGTCGGATCTCGGACCTGACGGCGGAGCCATGGACTTCGCGGCGGACCAAGCGCCCATCGACATGGACCCGGATCGACCGGACCTCGCCGCGCCCCCTCCCGCGCCGACGCTCCGCGCGCCAGCCCTCGGCGCCTTCACGGGGAGCCTCCACGGGCCGAGGGAGGGAGCCGATGCGCCGCTCCGTCCCTGGCTGAGCTGGGGGCCCGTCGCAGCGGCGACCGGCTACCGGGTGCAGCTCGCGGCCTGCGCCGAGGGGCCGTGGACGTCGTGCCGCTTCGACGCCCCCGCGCTGGAGGTCGAGGTGCGGGGCGAGCGGGCGCCGTCGGGAGACGCGCTTCGCTTCCGGCCCGACGACGCGCTCCCCGTGGCCGCCGAGCCTCCGGTGGGACGCCGCTATGTGTGGCGCGTCGCGTCGTGCAACGCCGCCGGTTGCGGGAGCTTCGGTTCGGCGCGCTACCTCTTCGTGGGCCGTGACCGCCACGACCTCGACGGAGACGGCTACGGCGAGCTGGTCGTCAGTTCCCTGGGGCGCCGCGACGTGGTGCCCTCGGCCCCTGGCGAGGTCTTCCTTTACCGCGGTTCGGCGACGGGTCCCGGCGATTCGCCGGAGTGGACCCTTCAGAGCCCCAACCCGGCGACCAACGGTTTCTTCGGGTGGTCCATGGCGGCTGCGGGCGACGTCGATGGCGATGGGTTCGGTGACCTCGTCATCGGGGCGCTCACGGAGGAGACCGACGAGGTCGTGACCGGTCGCGCGTACCTGTTTCGGGGCGGGCCCATGGGGCCCGTGGCGCCGCCGCTGGCCCTCGAGCCGCCCGCCGGGGTCGCGCCCGGGAGCTTCGGCGAGGTGGCGGGCCCCGGTGACCTCGATGGCGACGGCTTCGCCGACGTGGTCGTGCTCGCGCTCGGCGGGCGCGCCTACGTGTATGGCGGCGGCCGCGACGTCCCCACCGAGCCAAGCGCGTCGATCTCCCGGCCGGTCCTCGACGACCCGCTCACCTCCTTTCCGAACGAGGTGGGTTCCCCCGGGGACGTCGATGGCGACGGTTACCCGGACCTGCTCGTCGCCGGGGTGCGGAGCGAGCGCGTCGGGTCCGTCCGCGGCACGCGCGTCGTGGGGATGGTCTTTCCCGGCGGTTCTGCTGGCGTCGCGGCGTCGCCGTCCGCGTTCTTCGAGGAGAGCGACGGCTCCGGCTCGGCGCCGCGGAGGATCCAGCAGGTGACGCTCACCGGCGCGGATTGCGACCGCGATGGCTACGCCGACGTCCTCTTCGGCGTCGCGGGCACGGAGGGGGTCGTCGATGCGGGCAGCTTTCGGTTGTTTCGAGGGAGCGGCGCGGGCTTGGTCGGGACGCCGGCCCAGGAGGTGGAGCGGCCGCGCGGGGCCGCGGGGTTCTTCGCCGGGTCCCTCTCGACGCCCGCGGACCTCGACGGCGATGGCCGCCCGGACGTGGGCGTCTCATCGAGCGGCCAGGCCTTCCTCTACGTCGGGGGCGCGGCTGGCTTCGCGTCGATGCCGATCGGCTTTCCGACGCCCCCCGGCACGCTCGGCCGCCACGGGGAGGTCGTCGCGACGGTCGACGTGAACGGCGACGGCCTCTCGGACCTCGTCGTCGGAGCCCCCGAAGCCGACGGCCGCGCGCACGTCTACCTCGGGACACCTTCTGGCCCGCGCCGCACCCCCAGTCAGACCCTCACGAACCCCGACCTCGACCGCTTCGGTTTCGGCTTCGGGTTGGCCTTCGCAGACTAGACGCCGCGCATTCTTCGGCAGGAAGGAACCCCCATGCATGTTCTCATCACCGGGGCGACCGGGTTCGTCGGCACCGGCGTGCTCGCGGAGGCCCTCGCGTCGCCAGTCGTGGGTCGGGTGACGGTGCTCGGCCGTTCGAGCACCGGCGTCCGCCACGCGAAGCTCTCCGAGCTGCCCGTCGAGGACATGGGGGACCTCGCGCCCGTGGCCGATCGGCTGACCGACGTCGACGCATGCTTCTGGTGCCTCGGTGTGTCGTCGGCTGGCATGGACGAGGCGACCTACACGCGCATCACGCACGACTACGCGATGCACGCCGCGCGTACGCTTGCCGAGCGGAACGAGACCCTTCGCTTCTGCTTTCTCTCCGGGTCGGGAGCGGATGGGAGCGCGATGTGGGCGCGCGTGAAGAAGCGTACCGAGGAAGACCTTCGCTCGGTGGGTCTCGCGAGCCTCGTGGTCTTCCGCCCCGCGTACATTCGTGACCGCCACGGAGCCCGCATGCGCGGCACGCTCTACCGGACGGCTTACGCCATCGGCGTGCTGCTCTCGCCGGTGATCCGCCACTTTGGCGGCGGGACGTCCAACGCGGAGATCGGCCGGGCGATGATCGTTGCCGTCCGCGACGCCATGGACGGCGACATCCTCGACTCGGCGTCGATCAACCGCGTGGCCGAGCGCCTCGAATGAGCGCCCACGCGGGTGAGGCAGTGACCGCGGCCCGCTTGTGCGCGCCGGATGCGAGGACGAGCATCCGGCGATGAGCATCAAATGGACCGCTGCGATGGGAGCCGCCGTCGAGGGGGAGCGCCGCGAGCGCATGCGGGCGTCACCCCGATGGCGAGAGGACCGCTTCACGAACGTCCTTCCGCGTGAAGACCCCACGAACTGGTCCGCGATGCGGGAGTTCATCGCGGGCGGTAGCAAACATCGGGTCCCGAAGGGTGAGCTTCCCATCCTCCGGAGGTCCGGCCGCGAGTTCGCGGCGAGACCCGAGAGCGGGCTCCGTGTCACGTGGCTCGGCCACTCGACGTCGCTCGTGGAGATCGATGGCCACGGCCTCCTCCTCGATCCCGTCTTTGGGCCGCGCGCGTCGCCGCTCGCCTGGGCGGGTCCGAAGCGTTTCCACGCGCCGCCGCTTCCCCTGGGCGAGCTGCCTCCGCTCGACGCCGTCGTAATCTCCCACGACCACTACGATCACCTCGACTACCCGACCATCGTGCAGCTCGCGCCGCTCGACGTGCCCTTCGTCGTTCCGCTCGGGGTTGGTGCGCATCTCGAGCTTTGGGGCGTGAACCCGGCGCGGATCATCGAGCTCGACTGGTGGGAGTCGCACCGCCTCCGCGGCCTGGAGATCACGGCGACGCCCGCACGCCATTTCTCTGGACGGGGCGTGACCGCCGGGAGCCGCGATCAGACGCTGTGGGCCGGCTTCGCCCTGCGCACGGCCCACCACGCGGTCTGGTTCAGCGGCGACACCGCCATGTTCCCCGGCTTCGCGGAGATCGGCGCGCGCCTCGGCCCCTTCGACCTCGCGATGGTGGAGGCCGGCGCGTACGACGCGCTCTGGCGCGACGTCCATATTGGACCGGAGCAGGCCGTCCTGGCGTGCCAGATGGTTCGCGCCGAGGTCGTGCTGCCGGTGCATTGGGGCACCTTCAACCTCGCACTCCACGGCTGGACGGAGCCCATCGAGCGCATCGTCCGGGCCGCCCGCGCGACCGGGCTCAGGCTGGCGACGCCGCGTCCCGGGGAGAGCGTGGACGTCGATCGCCCGCTCCCCACCGAGAGGTGGTGGCCGGATCTTCCCTGGGAAGAGGCGCGGGAAGCGGCGGTCGTCTCGAGTGCCCTCGACGCGGCGCTCGAGCAGCGGATCCGCGCGCTTCTCTAGCGGGGCGGAGGGCGCCGCGGAGGCTCTGCGTCCGACCATCGGTCCGTGCCGCTCGTCGACGAGGACACGCCGCTCGTCGACACGTGGGTGAAAAACCCCCGAGGCCGTTGATTCTGACTTTCAGTTTCACTGCGTGAGCGTCAAAGAGCCTCGCCATGGAAACCACCGCCCTCTCTCGGCTCTTCGCTCGTTCCTCCTCGCGCGCGATGGCGCCGGAGCCCTCCGTCGCCGGGCCGGCTTCGCGCCCCACGATCGCGCGCACCTTGGCGTGGCTCGTCGCGCTCGCGTCTCTCGGGCTCGTGGCCTGCGGCGACGACGACGCAGATCCGATCGACCAAGGCCCGGCCGATGCGAGCGGCTCGATGGACGCTGGCGGCGACATGAATGCCGGCGAGGACATGGACGGCGACGACATGCCCGACGGCGGCGGCGACGAAGAGCCGGACTACTTCGTGGTGTGCGGCCTCACCTTCTCTCCCGAGGGACCCAGCGGCTACGCGGCCGTCGTTCCCTCCATCGACGCCGGCGTCACCGTCGACCTCGAGACGGCGCTCCCCATTCCGGGGCTCGGCGCGTGCTTCGGCGCCGACGGGTTCCTCTTCGTCCCGCAGGGCGAGGCCCCGGAGATCGAGAAGTTCACCGTCACGTCGAGCGGGGACTTCGAGTCGCTCGGCGTCGTGAGCTTCATGGGCGTGGGCGTCCCAGCGATCGACTTCCGCAACCTCGTGGTGGTGTCCGAAACGGTGGCCATCTATCCGGACGCCGTGACGCAGCGGCTGGTCGTCTGGAACCCGGACACGCTGGCGATCACGGGCACCATCTCGCTGGAGGCGGTCGCGGCGGAAGCCCCCGCCGGCCGGCCGGACGTGAGCTTCGGCCGTCCCGTCGTCCGCCCCGACGGCACCGTGGTCGTCGTTGGGTCCTATGGCGACGGGGAGGGCCCCTCCGCACCCTTCTTCGCGGCCTTCGTGGACCTCGCGGGCGAGACGGTCACGTCGGTCGCGGTTGCGACGGGCTGCGGCAATGGGGGCGCCGTCGGCTACCCCGACGGGTCGGTTTACTTCGCGAACAACTCCTTCGCGGCCTCGAGCGGCCGGCTCGGGCTGCCGGGTAGCTTCGCGCCCTGCTTGCGCCGGATCGCCCCGGGCGAGACCCGCTTCGACGAGGGCTACGAGCTCGACCTCGCCGCCGTGACCGGCGCGGCGGCCAGTGCGGATCTCGTCCCCGGCCCTGGGACCTCCGCCTTCACGCTCGGCTACGACGAAGAGGTGGTCCCGGTCACGGAGATGACGAGCCTCCGCGTGCTCCAGAATACGCCGGCCTGGCGCCTCTACCGCATCGAGGACATCGCGTCGCCGGCGGAGCCGGCGCCCGTCCAGGTCGCTACGCCGCCGGGGGCCGGGTTCCTGGTGCCCTACGACGTCGGCGAGGACCGCGTGCTACTCGGCTCCCTCGCCGCGGACCTCTCGGGTACGGCCATCATCGACGTCACCGACCCGGCCAGCCCGGAGACGCTGCTCTCTGCCCCGAGCATCCTCGTCTCGGTCGTCCCGCAGACCGAGTAGAAGCCGGACGCGACTCCGTTCGCCTCGAGGGCGTCGACCCACCGGTCGGCGCCCTCGCGCGTTGGCGGGGCCGGCCAGAGTGCGGGAGAGGGCTCGCCGGGTCCTCGAAACGACGAAGGCCCCCGGAGGGGGCCGACATGGGTGCGGA